>Ga0209415_10002849_pt1 | contig 32336 bp, 22 predicted proteins | sample PeaSoiSIISIP2007_FD_187696 | JGI IMG/M metagenome (GOLD analysis project Ga0209415, IMG submission 187696) | Peat soil microbial communities from Weissenstadt, Germany - SII-SIP-2007 (SPAdes) (version 2) | ecosystem: Environmental > Terrestrial > Soil > Wetlands > Peat | place: Germany... | reverse complement strand
AATCTGATGCGCAACATCGGCGGCAGCGTGGGCATCGCGCTCATGACCACGTTCCTGGCCCGCCGCGCCCAGGTGCACCAGAACCATCTGGTGGCCAATGTCACTGCGGGCAGTTCGCAGACCGCCAGGCTGCTGCAGGGCATGCGCGCGAACTTCGTTGCGCACGGCGTGGATGGCGTCACGGCTTCACGCAAGGCCCTCGGGGCAATTTATGGCATGGTGCAGCAGCACGCGGCCATGCTCGCATTTGTGGAAGCATTTTGGATCATGGGCGTTGTGTTCCTGCTGATGCTGCCCTTCCTGCCGCTGCTACAGTATGCCAAGCCAGTGCGCCCGCCGAAAGGCGGCCGTCAAACTGAAGACACGCTCATCGTTTCCGACATCCCAGAGATTTGGCCAGATACGCTGGAACCGGCCCGCGACGAGGAGCATGATCTCGTCCTGCACTAGCTCGTAGAGACGTAGCTGGCTACGTCTCTGCCGGCGGCATTGCGAAAGATGGTGCGAGACGAGAGAAACGTTGCCTCGCAACGTCTCTACAGAGTCTGTGATACAGTATTGCCCACCGCACAGGCTGGCCGTGGGGGCTGGCCGAACCCACGTTGGTTTCGCTGTGCCCAAGGAGTGATCCATGAAGACCCTCCGTGATCTGGTGAAAGACCGCAAAGTGTATTCCGTCGAAGCCACCCGCACCGTACTCGAGGCGGCACGTTTCATGATGGAGCACAACATCGGCGCCGTGCCCGTGCTGCGCAACGGAGATCTCGCCGGGATTCTCTCCGAGCGCGACATCATGAACCGCGTGGTCGCCGTGGGCCGCACTCCCGGAACGACCGCCGTGTCCGAAGTCATGACCGCGAACCCGCGCGCCGTCCCCGCCGACGAGACCATTGAGGAATGCCTGTTCATCATGCGGGAGTTCGGATTCCGCCATCTGCCCATTGTCGACGGCAGAGATTTGAAGGGACTGGTCTCGCTGCGCGACGTGCTCATCGATCACGCAGCCGAACTGGAGCGCCAGGCGCGCAAAACAGCATCGTAAGAGCGGCTTCCGGCTTTCGCTATTCGGCTTTCGGAAGCCGAAGCCTCGTACCTGTCAATTCCGTTTCCGCCTCCCGCCTACCGGAAGCCGAACGCCGAACGCCGGAAGCCGTAAGCCGTAAGCCGTTCTAATCCCGCTTCCGCAGCATCACTTCTCCCGGCTTGGGCGGAAGCTTGAAGGGAAATTCGAAAATCTTTCCATCGAGCGGGACGCGCAGGATCAATTCTTCCTGCTTCTTCCACCCGCCGATCCACTTGCTGCTGGTGCTGAACAGCACCCAGCCGCGGGTTTCCGGATTGCCCGGCCCCAGCTGCGTCGGCCGCAAACTGTTCTTGCCGACAAACTCCTGCAGTTCTGCCGAATCTTTCAGGAACGCCTTCACGTAGGCTTCTTTTTCTTCTTTCTTTTCGGGATGCTTTTCCACTTCGCGCGCCGTCTGGTGATTCAACTCGTCGGCGTCGTTCTGCACTTTCTCGGCGAAGCCATCGGGATCGAGCGCAGTCTGCACCACCTGGAAGTGCTTCACGAATTCGAGAGAAATATTTTCGACGCCGAAATCCACCGATCCCTGGCCACGGTAGCGCACGGTGAGTAGCACTCCGAAGAACGGCTCATGCCGGCGATGAACTTTTTCCAGTTCCTGGGAATCGACGCTCATGGTGATTCCCACGTCTTCATGCCACAGTCCGTAGAGGTAGTGTCCGTCGTCGCTGCGCGAGAACGTGCAGCCGGGATGCTCCTCGTCCCAGCGCACGGCGGGAATTTTAGGCTTGTCTTTGCGGGGGACGGCGGGCGCCGCCTCCGGCAACAGCAGAGAAGCCATGGCCAGCGCCAGTCCAGCTAAGCCCAGCCCAGTCAAGCCCAGCCTGCCTGAGATCCGCCCACGCGGCGTGCGATGCCAGAGCGGGCGCATGACTCAATTCGTCGGTGTGGTTACCGTGAGGGTGACCGAAGGGTTGGTGTTGGTGCCGGAACCCGTGTTGCTCGAGATCACGCCATCGGCGTCGACCCCGATCACCGTGAAGGTATAGGTGTTGCTGGGAGTCAATCCGTTCGGGGAGGTCGTCGTGGGGGTGGTGTTGCCGCATGCGGGCATCAGGAACAGTGCCCCGCTCACCACAAAAAGAGCCAGCAGGCCCCATGCCTTCCGCGCTCGCTTTCCCCCCACGGCGGCGCCCAGTCCCACCAGCGCCAACATGGGGAAAGGCATCCACAGGGCGTAGAAGGTTCGGGGAGGAGCTATGGCCCGCGTGATGATAGGGCCGTACGTGTTGATCGTCAGGGTAGAAGTGACCGTTGTCCCGGTCACCTTCACGGGATTGGGGCTGAACGAGCAAAATGGGGGATACGTCACTAAGGGAGTGATGGTATTGCAGGACAGTGTGACCCCGCTCCCCGGGCTCAAGTACCCGTTGACCGGATTGATGTTGATGATGCCCACGCCACCGTTGCCGGCCGGCACGCTGTTCGGTTGCACGGCCCTTTGTATAGTGACCGTGAACTGGGGCGCAACCGCCAGCACCGTTAGGCTCTGCGGTTGGGTGGTTGTGATCTGTGGCGTCGAAGTGGCAGTGCCGGTGATGGTGATGGAGTAAGCCACGGTGGACGTGTCGCCCTTGGTGGTAATCGTGGCCGAAGCGCTGCCCGGGACGTTCACCGTCGCGGGACTCACCAGGCAGGCAGGAGGATCGGTCAAGTTCGTCGGCGTCACCTGGCAGGTGAGGTCGACAGTGCCGCTGAATAGGGTCGACGTTCCGACCGTAATAGTGGACGCCGAGGTGCCGCCCTGAGACACGGCATCGGGCGAGAACGGCGCGGCCTCTAGGGTGAAAGTCTGAGCAGACGCCGCGGACGGCAACGCCAGGAAGGCGGCCAACAGGCAGAAAGCCGTAATGCCGGCGCGCCGGGCTTGGAGGATGAGCCTGAATTGCGACGACTCGGATTTCAACATGAGTAGGTCTGGGTGCAAGTAGCTTCGATAGCTTCGATTCATAGGACAACGCAAAGGCTGCCCGCATTCCGCCGCCGGCCGCCCATTCTCAACAGCCACGGCGGGCGGCGCCGGGCGACGCCAAAAAATCAGCGTCTCATTTTACCGCAGACATTTCCCGAGAAACCACGGCGCACAGATCTCCGGAATGATTCCCGCGGAATCTTCCATACTACCATCATGCCGCGACCGGCCGAGGGTGGAGTCGTGCCGCAGAAGGAAACGGCCGTCTCCCCGAGCCCTACTGTGGGGACAGCCGCATGTGGGGACAGCCGCCCTCGGCTGTCCGTCGAGCGAAGCTCGACTGCTTTTGGTGTCGGCAGTTATTCAAGGCAGCTATTCAGGATGAAAAGGCAACGGCCTTCGGCCCAGCGGACAGTCGAGGGCGGCTGTCCCGGGTCCGAAGGCCCGTCGTAGTACTGCGCGAGTGCTAGTTGACGGTGAGCGTGAGCGCCGGGGCGCCGGTCACAACGGTTCCTCCGCTCGATCCCGTAACGGTGATGGTATAGGCGCCGGGCGGGGTACCCGTGCTGCCGCCGCCGCCGTTGTTGCTGCCACCGCAGGCTGGCATCAGGATTAGCCCGCTGAGCAGGATTCCGAGCATCAGGCTGCCGAACAACTTTTTGCGCCGTGACGAAGGCCCGATTCCTGCGCCGAGAAGAGTAATACCGAATACAGGCAGGATCATCGCGTACAACATACCCGACGAGCGGCCGTCAGAAGGCCGGCTGAGCATCGCGCTCAAGGCCACGTTGGGGGTAGTTGCCACGTTGAGTGTCGCGGTCACGGTGCTGTTGGCTGGCGGAGTCACCGAACTGCCCGGGTTACTGAACGAACAGGTTGGTCCTTTGGAGACAACCGGTGCGACCGTGCAGGCGAGAGTGACCGCTGAATTGAAGCCGTTTACGGATCCGACGGTGATGGTCGATGTAGCCGAAACGCCAGCCACGCCCGAAGTTGGCGATAAAGCTCCATTCGCTACCGTAAAGCTGGCCGCAGTACTCTGGGTGTACTTCGCCACGAACGCATCGGTCCCGCCAGCATTGGCGGTCTGTTTCGCCCCTTGCGTTGCGGGGAAATTCGTCGAGGCCGTATTGCCTGCAACGTAGATATTCGCACCCGTGCTATCGACGGTGATCGCTCCCACTGGACTGAAACTCGCGCCGCCTGCCGTCGAGTCTTCGTTCAGAGAGCCGCCAAGGTAGGTCGAAAACACATAGCCAGACCCAGACGCATTGATTTCTGTCACAAACGCATCGTTTCCGCCGCCAAGAGTTTTCTGGGTTGCGCTAGCCACTGGAAAGTCTGACGAACCGGTTTGCCCGGTTACATAGACATTCTTGTTCCCGTCTACCGCGATACCGGCTCCTGCATCGGCCTGGCTGCCGCCCAAGTAAGTCGAATAGAGCAGAGCTTTCCCAGTCGGATTCAGTGCCGCAACGAACGCGTCCTGAGTTCCGCCACCGAACTTGAATTGAATCGGATTCTTGGTGGGGAAGTCCGTGTTGGACTGAGTCAGTCCGGTCACGTAAGCATCGCCGGAGGAGTCTACCGCGATGCCGAGACCCTGATCCGCGTTGCTGCCGCCGAGGAAGGTTGAATAGATGAAGCCACTGCCGTCGGCCTTAATGACCGAAACGAACGCATCGTCCAGTCCTCCGTTGCAGTTTGCGGCGGTACCGCAGGTGGTCTGGAAGGCGCCCGGCGTAGTGGGAAAAGTGGAGTTCTGAGTGGCGCCGGTCACATATGCGTTGTTCGAAGAATCCACTGCGACCGCGGTTGCAAGGTCCCCCGTGCCTCCGCCAAGATAAGTGGAATAAACCAGCGCGTTCCCGGAGGAGTTTAACTTGGTGACGAATCCGTTGGATGTTCCCTTAATCGTGGTCTGGAGCGCTCCAGCGGTGGTTGGAAATTTGGGTGAAGACGTGGAGCCGACGACGAAAGTGTCTCCCGAACCATCCTTAGCGAGTGCCAGTCCGGTGGCAACGTCGTCGCCAGTCCCGCCGAGGTAAGTGCTGTAGGTGAGAGACCCTCCGGAAGAGGCAAGTTCGAACACGAAGGCATCGAGGCTGCCTCCGCCGAACGTAGTCTGCTCCGCCCCGACTGTTGTGGGAAAGTCCGTGCTCGACGCGGTTCCTCCGGCGACAAACGCATTTCCCGAACCATCCACGGCGATGGCGTTTCCGCTATCGGCATTGCTGCCGCCGACGTAAGTGGAGTACAGCAGCGTCGATCCGTCGGCCGAGATCTTAGTAACGAAGGCGTCGAAGTCACCCGAGTTCGTTTTCTTGTAGGCCCCGGCGACGGTGGGGAAGTCGGTGGATTTTGTTTGGCCGGTTACGTAGGCGTTGCCAGTGCCATCAATGGCAATCGCATATCCGTCATCTTCGGCCGTGCCGCCCAGATAAGTGGCGTAGCTTACCGACGGATCAATCACCAACTCGCGGCTGCGATCGTAGTTGCCCAACTCAAAGCTGACTTGGTTGTTGGCCTGGAGGACAAAACGCGCGTCGACGGGCTGGCGGGTTCCATTGTTTTGCTGATATGCGACTGGCTTGTGCAATAGCACGTTTCCCGCCGCGGATGCGAGTACCAGGTTCCCGGAATCATCGGTTGCGATGTCGTTCGCGCCCGCAACACCGAGCCGGATTGGCCCGGGATCCGCGCCCGCTGCGACCACAAAATCGAACTCCAACTGCCGCTGCTCGCCATGGAAAGCCATGTTTACTCCGGGATAAACATCCCGGTAAGAGACTCCCGCGAATTGCTTCACTCCCTCCTGCCACTGGCTGCGGTGGTTGCCGATGTAGTAGTTGGTGACGCCCGGCAGTGGGCTGCCTGCGGTGATCTGGGGCTGGGGATTTCCGCCCACTAGGTGCATGCGTATCGCGGCGGTCACATCTTTCGTCTGCAGTGCGGGCGTTGTCTTTGCTTTGGCGAAGCCATGCTTGCCGGCGATTCGTGCCGCTGACTGCAGCGCAGATTGAAGAGCAGATTGCAGCGCAAAGACCGTGTCGTTGGCCGTGAGGAATACGGTATAGCCGCTGCCCCGCGCCATGTACTTCACCTGTGGATCGGTCTGCCCCTGGTTCGCTTCAAACGCCAGCGGAAGAGTGCCCAGACTCTCGCGCACCCGGCCGCGCCCTTCCGCGCTGAGCGCTGGCGCCTGCACGGGCGCTGCGGCAACTTGGCTGGCGGTGGACCTTCCACTATGCGCGCGAAAACCTGCGGAGCTTGCGATTCCGAGGGCGGCCAATCCGGCCACTGCAATAATCCAGAGAGCAGGCGTGAACTTTCTTGAGGCGGATGGGTTCGACACTGAGTTCGACACTGGGTTCGACACTGGGTTCGACACGATGACCTCCTAAGGTGAGACCCTGAAACACCGTTCTGTTGAAAACCGACTTGGTCTGAGGAAAGACCTATCCCGCAAACGCCTCAGTCAGGCAGCAAGGTTGCAACATTTTGCACTTAGCCGCGAGTATGGAATGGTCCACAGGCCTTGTCAACGAAGGGTAGATAGCAATTGAGGTACCACCCAGGGGCGGCGGCCGCCCCCGATTGCCACCCGCAGGCTCCATTCTCTCCAATTTGCTGGTGGACGAAATCTAGTAAAAGCCGGGTTTCGCAAGCCGCGCTCACGGGACGGTGACGATCACGCCCATACACGGTTTCAAGCCGCGCCGGCGGTAGCTGTGAAGCACGGCCGAATCGAAATAAATCGCGTCTTCCGGCTCCAGAAGAAATTCTTCGCCGCCAATTTTGATGGCCAGCGACCCCTTCATTACATAGAGAAACTCGACTCCGGGGTGCTGGTGGGGCTTGAGCTTCTCCGCGGGCACGTCCTGAAAATCGGCCAGGAACGCGCTCAGTTTGCGCTCCGTGGACCGGTAATCCAGGCACTCGAAGTAGTACTGCACGTCCTGTGTGCCCGGCCTCTCGGGAAAGCGAACCCGCTCCTCCCGCCGCACCACTCCCACCACCCGGCGCTGGCGCTCATCGGTGAAGAAGTAGTCGAGGCCGACGCCGAACACCATGGCTATGCGCAACAGTGTGGGTAGAGTGGGAAACAACTTTCCCCTCTCCAGCTTCGAAAGCAACGCCGCCGAAAGCCCGGTGTGCTTGCCCAGTTCCACCAGTCCCATGCTCTTGCGCAGGCGCATGGAGCGCAGTTTTTCGCCGATCGAATAGCGCCCCAGGCCCTCGGAAATCGCGTCGGTCATGCCCGATGCCATTTCTCCATGATAAAACAATTGTTCGCTATGGTAAATACGATGAGTGCGTAGAGACGTTGCTTGCAACGTCTCGGCTGGCGGCGTTGAGATTGGTGGGCGAGAGAGACGTAGCAAGCTACGTCTCTACGAGTGGTTCGTCAGTGGTTCTTGAGTGGCATTTACTGCGGTCTCTTCTTGAACAAGCCCAGCACGCTGTCGGCAGGATTCTGGTTGCCTTTGCCACTGGTGAGCCCTTTCAGCAGGCCGGTCGCCATTCCTTTCACGTCCGGGACGAACTTCGGGTCAGAAGTCGTGCCCTCGACCGAGAACGGAATCCCCATTCCGCCGAGGGCGGCGTTCATCTTGAACGCGAGTTGGTTGGCCGGACTCACCGTGCCGGCGCCGGTGACCACGCCAATCGATGGCACGTTGAGATTGATGTTGTCGGCCTTGGTGCCCTCTGGAGCGACGCGAACATTAGAACTGAAATTCTGAATGGTAGTGTCGTTGCCGGTTTTCTTTCCGGCCAGCGCGGAAATGGCGGAGAGTTTCGAGCCCAAGTCGAAATTGGCGAGCGTGGAGTTTTCCAGCTTGACTGTCCCAACCGTAACCAACTTATCAACCGGACCGTTGATCGCCATGTCGGTATGGAGGGTGCCTCCCTTCAGTGTTGCCTTCGGAGGCAATATGACGCCTAGGGCCGGGAGCATGGCCTCCAGGTCGTCGACGGGCATGCCCTGCCCGTTCAGTTTCAGATCGACCGCAGTCACTTTGCCGTGAGCGTCGTAGGTGCCGGTGAGGTGAGCGACCGCCTTGCCCATGGAGATCTCGCACTGCGGAATGCTGCCCGTTTCCTTGGCCAGATTATGCATCACTGTATAGCTGACCTGCACTGGTCTGCCTGCCGGCGATCCCTTCTGAACCACCTGTAAATTCGTGGCTGTCAGCTTGCCTTCGGTTTTCGCTTCATGGCCGTCGGAGGTGACCGTTCCGTCGTAGTCGGCGACCCCCGCGATCCCCGCCGCGGGATCGATAAAGCCGGACGCAGCCAGATTCATGTTCTTCACCGTAACCTTGGCGTCGAGCGGAGTCTCGGCGGCGTTGTTGGCGTCGATCGGTCCGGCCTTGCCCTCGAGTTTCAGGCTTCCGTTCGCCGGCAGATCCGCCGTCATTTTGAAGGGAAACGAGGAAGTGAAGGCGAAGTTAGTCACTTCAATATTAACCTTATCGTATACGCGGATCTTCTGGTTCGATCCCGCCCGCGACACGGTGAGGCGTCCCTCATTCACGTTCAGTTTCGCCACCGACAAATTCGGATTTGGCCCGGAGGAAGGAGCGGGGGAGGCCGCGGGTTTCGACGCGGACGGATTGTTTCCGCCCAGGCTCGAGAAGTTCCACTTCTCGCCATTCTCCGACTTCACCAGGCTGATCTCCGGCTGGTTCAGCGTCAGTTCGGTCACATTCAGAGTCTTCGAGAAAATCAGCGGGATCAGTTCGACGCCCACCTTGAGCGACTTGGCCTGCACGAAAGGCGACTTGCTGAACGCCGGATCGTCGGCGATGGAAATATTGTCCGCGGACACGCTCCCCGAAAACAGCGAGAGCGAAAGATTCCCCACCTTGACTTGCCGCCCCAGCGCCGCCGTCAGATCCGTCTCCAGTTTCGGCCGGAAAGTGTTGGCGTCGACGAAGAACGGAATGGCGATGGCGATGACAATGAGCAGGCCAACGACGATGGCCAAGATTCTTAGGATGCGTTTCATGGTGCTACCTCCTGCCGGAACGGCCAACTGCAGCTGTTATTGCGTGGGAGCGGAAGTGAGACCCTGCCAGGAACTCTCTACCCCGCCGAGTGTATCACTGTGGGCTTGCCGCGCGGAATCGCCACCGCCATTCCTGCCACCTGAAGCAAGAACAATACCTCCCGCTGTGATTCGCGCGCTTGACACTGGTATTACTCTCTGCTGTAGTGTCGGCCAGTGCACGCTCTCAATTCAAGCGGCACGCGCAAAGGTTGCGATGGTGACCATTCGTGACGTGGCGAAGGAAAGCGGATTCTCCTCGACCACGGTGTCGATCGTGCTCAACAATGCGCCCTTAGCCCGCTACATCCCTGCCGTCACCAAAAAGCGCATTGAGCGCGCCGCGCAGAAGCTGGGATACCGGCCCAACCAGTTCGCCCGCTCTTTGCGCAGCAAGCGCAGCCACACCGTCGGCGTCATGGTCTTCGACATGACCGACCCTTATTGCACGCTGGTGCTGCGCGGCATCGAAAACACTCTTTACCAGTCATCGTATCTGCCCATTCTGACCGATGTGCACAACGAGCGCAGCCGCTTCGAGCGTTATCTCGAGATGCTGCTCGACCGCCGCATCGAAGCCCTGATTGTTCTCGCCAACTGGCTCTTCCTCGATATCAACTTGCTGGGCGATCTGGAGAAAAGCAGCATTCCCACCGCGATGATTGGCTGCGAATTGAAAACCGACTCGATCAGTTCGGTCATCGTCGACAACGAAGTCGGCGGCCACATGGCGCTCGAACATCTGCACTCGCTCGGCCACCGCAAAATTGCCTTCATCCGCGGCCCCAAGGCGCTTACCGATAGTTCTCCGCGCTGGCGCGGCGTACGCAACTGCGCCAAGGAATGCGGGCTGGAACTCGATTCCCGGCTGATCATGGACCTGCCCGAATCGCGCGATCCCATGTCCAGCTTCGAGTCGGGCCATAAGCTGACCGAGGAACTGATCCGCCAGAAACGTCCGTTCAGCGCCTTGCTGGCGTTCGATGACATGAGCGCCTTCGGGGCGATCCGGGCCCTGACCCGCGCGGGAGTGCGCGTGCCCGAGCAATGCTCAGTGATCGGCTTCGACGACGTTGCCACCTCGGCACTGTACACGCCGTCGCTTACCACCATCCGCCAGCCCATGGAAGCGATGGGAGCGTCGGCCGTGGGCATCGTGGTCGACGGCATCAACGGCGTGCTGGAAAAGCGCGAAATCAGTGCGACGCATCGCAAGGTGGCGCCCGAGTTGGTGGTGCGTGAGTCGACGCGTAGCCTGCTGTAGGATTTCCGCTGGAATGGCGGGGCCGTCGGCGATTTCATTTCGCCGCAGCAAGAACGATTTTGCCGGGAAGAGTGTGATTCGGCGCACAGGACAGCGCTTTTTCCTTGACAGTTGATGTGGCATAAAAGCACTATTCATACGATTTAATAACCAGGCCGGTGAGGTCTCGCAGCAACCGGGCAGAAGTGTCCGTCCGGCAATGTTCGCACGAGAATGAAGAGCCGATCCGGAACCACGACCGGCACGCAGCAAGACAAGACAGAAGCGTTAGAATGTCGCGTTGCGACTTTAGGATTGGGAGACTGTTCATGAATAGGGGAAACGCAATGGCCAAGACAGTGCGGAGTTTTCTTTCGGTTAGCATTCTGTTCCTCTGCGCGGGTTCTGTCGCGCTTGCCCAGGCCGGCCGGGGCAGCATCAGCGGCCTGGTCACCGACCCAGGCGGAGCTCTGATTCAAGGAGCCAAGGTCGTCCTGCTCAACCCCGCAACTGGAGACACCCAGCACACCGTCACTACCTCCGCGGGACTCTACACCTTCATCTCGCTCAATCCCGGCGTCTATCGGGTCACGGCCAGCCAGACCGGCTTTAAGGGCGTCGCCCAGGACAAAATCACGGTCAACGTCGATCAAGTGACCGAGGTCAACATCACCCTGCAAGTCGGCGCCGCCACCGAGACGGTCACCGTCACCGAGGGAGTTGAACTGGTTGAGCCCAGCAACTCTACCGTCGGCACGCTGATCCCGTCAGAAGCCATTGACCGCGTCCCCTTGCTGTACCGCAACGTGTACGATCTCATCCAGTTAAGCGCGGGCGTGATTCCGGTCAATGGTTCGCCCAACTCCAGCGATTCGATGCAGTCCGTGCAGAACATTTCGCTCGGCCGCCCCGGAGTCGATGTCTCTGCCGACACTGTGAACGGCTCTCTGGTCGGGTCCATCTACTACATGCTCGATGGCGCACCCATCGGCATTGCGGAAAACAACTCCGCTGCCATCATCCCGGCGATGAATATTCCTGAGGATGGCGTTCAAGAGGTTCGCGTTGAGACCCAAAACACACCAGCGACCTACCTGAGCGGCGGCGGTGGCGTGATCAGCCTGGTGAGCAAGTCCGGCACCAATAAGTTCCATGGTGACGCGTTCGGGGTGTTCCGGCCCGATGTCCTGTCCGCGAACGACTATTTCAACAAGCAAACTCAGCTGAGCAGCGGCCAAAAGAACACTCCGCCTTCCTTCCACCGTTACCAGGAGGGCGGCGCCATCGGCGGACCGATCAAGAAAGACAAGATTTTCTTTTTTGCGGATTACGAGGACACACAGCAGACCCAGTTCGAAGGCGTAGACTATTTCTCCGTCCCTACCAGCGCCGAAAGGACCGGCGACTTTTCGAAGATAACGGGTCAGCCAATCTACGATCCCACTAAGCCCGATAATCCTGACGGCACCCGGCAGCCATTTCCCGGCAACATAATCACAAACCCGAATCCCATTGGCTTGCTTTTCTTGGCGAATATGCCAAAGTGCAACCTTCCTGATCCATCCACATGTGAACAGGCAACCACCGACGTCCAAAATTTCGGTCTGCCGGGCCTGGACCCGTTCAAAGCACACAGGTTCGACATCCGGGTAGATTGGAACAAGAGCGACCGTCAGCGCATCTTCACTCGATTCTCCTATGACCACCTGTTCTTCACCCAAGCCAATGTCTTCCCCGGCCCCGGCTGGGACCCCAACTATGCCCAGAACCTGACCAACGGACGCAACGCCCTGGTGGGCGACGATCTGACCCTTAATTCCTCTACCGTGCTGAATTTGCGTTACTCCTTTACCCGCCACCACGAGGCTCAGCAGGGGCAGACATCGTACGGCAGCACCGACATTACCAAGCTGGGCTTTCCTGCCTCGTTGGCCGCGCAGGAAGTCGTCAAACAGCTCCCTATCGTCGCCTTCTACGATGTAGCCTCGTCGAGCGGGGCGGAAGGAGTTGGCGGCACCGCCAACTACAATCTGTTTTTTTATGCCAGCGAGAACAGCGACGTCAGCGCCACCCTCAACAAAGTGCACGGCAAGCATGAAGTCTCGTTCGGTTTCGAGTGGATGAAGCGCTATCTCAACGTCGGCCAGCCGCCTTCGCCCGCGGGTTTTTACGCCTTCGATGTCACCGCCACGGATCAGTCCGTCAACAATGGCGGAGGCGGCAGCGACTACGCTTCCGCACTCATCGGCATGGGCTCCACTCCTGGCAACGAACAGAACATTAACCCCAATTTCACCAAGGACGTCTTCGTGGCCGAGTCCAACCCTTATTACGCCGCATTCGTGGAAGATACATTCCATGCTTCGAAGTCGCTCACCATCACCGCTGGCGTCCGCTGGGACATCTTCAGCGGGCGCAACGAGCGCTTCAACCGCCTGGAATACTTTGATCCCAACGCCACTAACACCGTGAATGGCGTGTCCTATACCGGCGCGGAAGTCTTCAACAACGGCGGCAATCGCTCTCCCTTCACGACCAACATGCACGACTTTGGCCCGCGCCTCGCTTTTGCCTGGCAACCCATCACCCACTTCGTCGTGCGCGGTGGCGCGGGCATCTACTACGGTCCTACCTTGCACAATGTCGCCAGTGCCGGAAATGACACCGATGGATTCTCATCCAGTACGCAATGGAGTGCCACTTGCGTTAACCCTGTGAGCGGAAATACCTTCTTTAACACAGGCACCGCAAACTGTAATGCCCCCGCAACACCGGACGTCTTCACTGGCCCCTATTCGTTGAGCAACCCCTTTCCCAATCCGCCCGGCACCCCTGGCGGAATCGTGCCGACTTTCACCACAGCGCCGCCCGGACTGGCCAATAACTTGGGGGTAGGCTTGAGCACCGTCCTGCGCTCCCAGCACACAGTCACCACCTACAACTTCAACTTCGGCCTGGAGTATGAGTTGCCACATCAGGTGGTCGTCAGTGTCGGCTACGTCGGCAGCCGGGGACTGTTCCTGCCCCTTGGCTCGGCTGATCAGAACGTTCTTGATCTGGCCACGATCGCGAAATACGGAAGTTCGCTGTGCATCAACGCCACTGGGACATCCAATACTTGTAGCACCGCTGCAACGGGGGGAGTGCCCAACCCTTACATGAACCTCCCCGGTTCCGCGTTCTACAACCAGCCGTTCGTGCCGCTGTGGTATACCCTCGAGAAATATCCACAATTCGGCAGTGGCAACTACGGCAGTGGCGTCGGCGTGAATGGTTACCCAGGCGGCGACTCTGAGTACAGCTCTTTGCAAACCAAGGTGCAGAAAAGACTAACGGGACATTTCACCACGCTCGCCACTTTTACTTGGGGAAAAATCATGACCGACGACGGACATCCTCCCCTGGGTTTCGTGGGTTCTCACGGTGGCAATGCTCAGGACTGGAGAAATCTGCGCCTAGAGCACGCGATCAGTCCCCAGGACGTCAAGTACTCGTTCACCGGGCAGGCATCCTATGACCTGCCGGTTGGCAAGAGCCGCGCCGTGAATCTGCATGGCGTGTCAGACGCCGTTCTAGGCGGCTGGACAACGAACCTCATCGTCTATCTCGGCACCGGTGTCCCGATTAACTCACCGTCGGCTGGGGGGAGCCCGTCGTTCTTCAGTCAGCGCTCCGACCTCACCTCCTGCAGTCAGGCCACTCCGCACACCGCAACTGCCTGGTTCAGCTATCAATGTTTTGCCAGACCCGGAACGGAAAACGGCGGCGCCCCGAATCATTTCATTCCCGGGAATGCCCCAGCATATCTTGACCACGTTCGTACCCAGGGTGCGCGGAATCTGGATGTCTCTATCTACAAGACATTCCAGTTTGCCGAAACAAAGGCTCTGCGCTTCGACATCTCCTCCTACAACCTGTTCAACAAGGCACAGTTTGGATTTCCAAACGTGGCGAGCGCTAATTCGGTGAACAACGCGGTAATAGCGGCGCAAAACGCCTTCCCAAGCTGCGCGCCTAACTGCACGGTCCCGGCCAACCCCGCTAATTTCGGAACGATCACCAACACCCTCAACACCCCGCGCCAGTTCCAGTTTGGCGCGCGCTTTACCTTCTAAACAGAATTACGGCGATAAGAAAACCCGGCCTCGTCAAAGGCCGGGTTTCTTTTTGCGATGCTCATGTAGCGACGGCCGCCCTTCGACTTCGCTCAGGGCAGGCTCTCGGCCGTCCCGCCAGCGCGAAGCGCGGCGGCAAAGCGAGAGATAGCCAAAAGCTATGGGCTGTAAGCCAGAAGCCAGAAGCCAAAAGCCAAAAGCCAAAAGCCAAGAGCCAAGAGCCAAGAGCTAGACCCTACTCCCCACCGTCACCCGCGCTCCCACCGCTTCCAACGCCCGCCCCAGATCCGCAATCAGATCCTCGCAGCTCTCAATCCCCACCGACAACCGCACCATCTGCTCATTCACGCCCATCTCTGCTCGCTGCTCGGCCGAGATCATGGCGTGCGACGTCAGCACCGGAATCGACACCAGCGACTCGACGCCTCCCAGGCTGGTGGCCAGCGTGAACAGCCGCATTGCCTCGCTCACCCGCCGCGCGTCCTCGCCCGTGCCCTCCACTTCAAACGTCACCATGCCGCCGCCGCCGCTCATCTGCTCGCGGGCAATGGCATGCTGCGGATGGCTCTTCAGAAAAGGATAATGCACCCGCCGCACTTTCTCATGTTGCCCCAAAAATTCCGCGACGCGCAGCGCATTCTCGTTCTGCCGCGCTACCCGCACCGCCAGCGTCTTCAGCCCGCGAATCAGCATCCACGCGGCATGCGGGTCCATGCAATTACCCAGCGTCGTGCGCGTCTCCCAAATCTCATCCATCAGTTCCTGGCTCCCGCACACTACGCCACACGTCAAATCCGCGTGCCCGCTCAAATATTTCGTGCCCGAATGCATTACCAGGTCGATGCCGTACTCCGCGGGGTGCTGGTTGATGGGCGTTCCGAACGTGCTGTCGATCATGCTGATCAGCTTGTGCTGCCGGGCCAGCGCCGCCGCCTTCTTCAGATCGACCACGCGCAACGAGGGATTGGTCGGCGACTCCAGATAGAGCATCCTCGTGTTGGGCCGGATGGCGCGCGCAGCCTGCTCGTAGTCGTTGGTATCGACGAACGACGTTTCAATCCCCATCCGCGGCAGCCACTGCGAAAAGAACTTCATCACCCCGCCATAAACATCGCGCTGCGCCACAATGTGATCCCCAGCCTTCAGCAACGCCAGAATCGTGGTAGTGATCGCTCCCATGCCCGAGGCGAAGGTGCGCGCCGCCTCAACGCCCTCGATCGCCGCGACGGCCTGCTCGGCCACCGTGTTCGTCGGATTCCCCCACCGCGTGTAGTAGCGGTCGGTCGTGGTCACGCGCTGCTGCTCGTCGTTATCGGCGACTTCGAAAGTGGACGTCTGATAGATCGGCGTTCCCACCGGACCGTTTTTCTTTTCCAGGTCCGCCCCGCCGTGCACCGCTGCGGTTTCAGGACGACGAGTGTTTCGTTTCATGGCTACCTCACGCCCTCAAGAGTACTTGCGAAGATTCGCCAAGGGCAAGCGAAAGCGCGAAGTAGTCCCTATCCTGTCTTTCGTTCGTGTACCTTCGTGTCCTTAGTGGTTGTCGCCTCTTGCTGGTGCCACTCGGCAGTTGACGCCCGTTTATAATTCCACCGCAATGGACCTCGGTCTGAAAAATCGCGTAGCCTTGGTGGCCGCGTCCAGTCAGGGACTCGGCCTCGCCACCGCCGAATCTTTCGCCGCCGAAGGTTGCCGCGTCGCCATGTGCGCGCGCAACCAGCAAACGCTGCAAGCCGCTGCCGAGAAAATCAGGAAGCAGCATACTGCGGAAGTCTTCGCCGAAGCCGTAGACGTTGCCGACGCCGCGGCCGTTACCCGGTTCGTCGCCGCGGTCGCCGCGAAGTTCGGCGGCGTCGATATTTGCGTCACCAACGCCGGAGGTCCGCCCGCCAAGGGATTTCTCGCGGCCACCCTCGACGAGTGGCAGCGCGCTATCGAGTTGAATTTCCTGAGCACCGTCTACTTCGCCCGTGAAGTGATCCCGCACATGCAGCGCAACCGCTGGGGCCGCATCATCACCATCACGTCGATCACCACCAAGCAGCCGGTGGCCGACCTCGTGCTTTCGAATGCAGTCCGGGCCGCGGTGGTCGGTCTGGTGAAGAGCCTGGCCAACGAGTTTGGTAAAGACGGAATCCTGGTTAACAACGTCGGCCCCGGCTTCACCGCCACCGACCGTCTGAAGGAGTTGGCCAAGGCCCGCTCCGCCGCCACCGGAAAAAGCGAGCAGGAAATTTTCGATGCCTGGGCCGCGGACGCTCCGCTCAAGCGCCTGGGCGCTCCCCGCGAACTCGCCGAGACCGTCGTCTGGCTGGCATCGGAACGCGCGTCCTACGTCACCGGCCAGACCGTACTGGTCGACGGCGGCATGTATAAAGGACTGTAAAGAATTCAGAGGCTCCCCAGTTCTGCGGTGAATGAGATTTTTTCTGTATAGAACGGTTTTGGGAAGGGCCCGGCTTCGAGCCGGGCCGTAAAGGACACAAAAAAGACGCGGCTTTAGCCGCTGAGGTTTGCCCTTTTGGGCGACAGCTTTTGGGTTGGCACAGCTTTTTGGGTTGGCGCAACTGCGTGGCGCAGCTTTTGGGTGGCGCAGCGCTTCCAGCGCTGCCATAACAGCCGGTGATGACGTCGGGCTTTAGCCCCTGAGGGATCTCGATGCGATTCTCGATGCGATTCTCGATTCAATTCTCAATGAGAAGACTGTTTCTCGCTGCTCTCCTCGCCCCGTCCATTTTCTCCGCCGCGCAAGCCCGTCCCTTCCCCGGGCCCGACGTCCAGCAGATCTACCAGCGCCTGTTGCCGCAGATCGAGAAGATTCCCGCGTTCGACCATCACGCCCACCCCGGTTACTCCGACGATCCTGATGTCGATGCCATGGCCGCGCCTCCCAACGCTAGCGAAGCGCTGCGCACGCGCGACGATAATCCTGAACTCGCCGCCGCCGCCAAAGCTCTGTTCGGCTATCCGTATGCCGACTTTTCTCCCGAGCACGCGAAGTGGCTGCTCGACAAGAAAACAGAGCTCAAGAAGCAACTTGCCGGCACCGCCTATTTCAACTCGATTCTCGACAAGATCAACACCGAGAGTTCCGTGGCGAACCGCGCCATGATGCCCGACTACCTCGATCCCAAGCGTTTTCCCTGGGTCTTTTTCGCCGACTCTTTTATGTGGCCTTTCAACAACGAGCGCGAGACGGCGCGCAATCCCGACCAGGGCGTCTTCATTCCGCTGCAGGAAAAAATGCTGCGCCGCTGGATGCAGCAGGAAAACATCAACAAACTCCCGGCGACGTTCGCGGACTATTTGAAATTCATCAGCCAGGTGCTCGAGGACAATTCGAAGCGCGGCGGCATCGCCATGAAGTTTGAGGTGGCCTATTTCCGCCCCATGACTTTCGGTGATCCCTCGCGAGCCCAGGCCGAAGATATTTATCGGCGGTATGTCACGGGCGGGATTCCCAGCGAAAGGGACTACCGCGCATTCCAGGACTACATTTTCCGCTATCTCGTCTCGGAAGGCGGTCGTCTGCGTTTGCCGGTTCACATTCATACCGCGATCGGCATTGGAGACTATTTCAACCTTTCAGAGAGCAACATCATGAATCTGGAAAGCGTGCTGCGCGATCCGCGGTATGCTTCGACGATTTTCGTCATGATCCACGGCGGCTATCCGCTGGAACGGGAAGCCATCTGGCTCGCCGCCATGAAGAACGTTTACCTCGATTCTTCGTTTGGCGAACTGGCCCAGTATCCTTCGGCCTTCAAAGAGACACTCAAGATGTGGCTGGAAACTTTTCCCGACAAGATCACTTTCGGTACCGACTGTTTCCCTTACAATCAAGTGTTAGGGGCGGAAGAGAGCTACTGGCTGGGCGTGCAGTCTTCCCGCACGGCGCTGGCCGCGGCTCTGGCGGAGATGGTTTCGGAAAACGAAATCACCGAGACTCGGGCGCTGGAACTAGCCCACGCCTACCTGCACGACACAGCGGTGAAGTTGTACGGCGGCCGAGTGCATTAGAGACTGCCCAGCCGCGAAGCGGCGAAAGAGTGCAGCCCACGGCGTAAGCCGTGGGAAGCCGACGGGTGATTGGATCAAGCCCCATCGGGGCGAAAGAAAGAACCGGCAGAGAACCAACAATGGCGAAAAAGAAGCCGAAGACGAAATCCTCCACTCAGGCCAAGGCAAAAACCACGAAAGCCCACAATCGCGTCCGGCGCGCCGTCACCAAACACGCCGCCGTGACCGCTGCCCTGCAATACATTCCCTGGCACACCATCCCGCTCGAAGATCTCAACCCGTTGCTGCAGCGCCAATTCGTGGTGGGCCAGGAGATCATGCTGGCGCGCGTGCTGTTGAAAAAAGGCTGTATCGTCCCTGAGCACAGCCATCACAATGAGCAACTCACGTACATTCTCGAAGGCGCGCTCAAGTTCTGGATTGACGGCCAGGAAATCGTGGTGAACGCGGGCGAGACTCTCTGCATCCCCTCGAACATGCCGCACAAAGCCGAAGCGCTCGAAGACACCGTCGACCTCGACGTGTTCAGTCCGCCGCGCGCCGATTGGATCAATAAGACCGACCAGTATCTCCGGGGAAAGAAATAAATCCGGCCCATGCCTCCTCCCTCCACTTCAGCGCCGGGTGTGCGGCAGACGAAATTCCGTTTCCGGTGCATTGCCTGCGGCGATCTCAGCGGCAGCGCCAGTCAGGACTTCCGCTGCGCGCACTGCGGCGATCTGCTCGAAATCACTTACCCTCATTGGAAAGAAGCCGGGCGCACGGCGCAAAACTTGAAATCTGCGTGGACTCAGCGCCGGCTCTCACAATCCGCCATCGATCTCAGCGGCGTCTGGCGCTTCCGCGATCTGCTGCCCACGCTCGAGAGCGACGATCAGGCCATCACGCTGCGGGAAGGCAACACTCCTCTGTACGAACTTCCGCAGTGCGCTCGCATCACGGGAGTGCCACGCCTGTTCGGCAAGCATCAGGGACTGAATCCCACCGGCTCGTTTAAGGACGCCGGCATGACCGTCGCCGCAACCTTCGCGCGTCTGGCCGGATTTCGCTGGGTCGCCTGTGCTTCGACCGGGAACACTTCGGCATCCATGGCCGCCTACGCCGCTCGCGGAAGCATGCGCAGCCTGGTGCTCGTTCCCGAAGGAAAAATATCCTGGAGCAAACTTTCTCAGGCCCTCGACTACGGCGCGGTCACCTGCCAGTTGCGTACCGACTTCGATGGTTGTCTGCGCCTGCTGCAGGAACTGGTTCTGCGCGCGCCCGTTTACCAATTGAATTCGATTAATCCCTTTCGCCTCGAAGGCCAGAAGACGCTTGCCCTCGAACTGCTGGAGCAGCTCGACTGGCAGCCGCCCGACCACATCATCGTCCCCGGCGGCAACTTGGGAAATAGTTCCGCGATCGGCAAAGCACTCCTCGAAATGCACGCCCTGGGCCTGATTTCGCGCTTGCCCAAGTTATCGGTCATTCAGGCTGAGGGAGCGAATGCCCTGGTGCGAACCGTGCGTGAAGCCGCCGGAAAACGCCTGATCAGCGTGCAAGCCGAAACCCGTGCGACCGCTATCCGCATCGGCAATCCCGCCTCGTGGGAAAAAGCGGTTCACGTTCTTGAAGCCACGGGCGGTGCCTGCGAACAAGTCACCGAGGTCGAGATCGCCCAAGCCAAAGCTGAGATCGGCGCCGAAGGCATTGGATGCGAACCCGCTTCCGCTGTGACGCTTGCGGGATTGAAGAAGCTGGTAAAACAAGGTTTTGTGAAGCCGGAGGAAACGGTGGTGCTGGTGCTGACCGGAAATCTGCTAAAAGATCCCGACTTCACCATGGAATTCCATCGTGGCGACTTATTCCGGGGCACTGCCGATGAGAATGCGAGCGCCGCGTTGAACCCGCTGCGCCGTCCCCCGATTGTTTTGGACGCCACTCTGGATGCGGTGATACGCACGCTGGAACAAGCTGAAAAGTAGCGCCGTCGTCCCGGCGGCTGTCGTTCAGCCGCAAAGCGGCGAAAGAATACAGCCCACGGCGCAAGCCGTGGGTGGCAAGCAGGGATCAGGCAAGCCCCGAAGGGGCGAAAGAAAATTCACCAAAACTTGTAGGAAACGGTGGAAGCTAAACTGAAAGAAGATTTTGGGTGGCGCAGCGCTTCAAGCGCTGCGTTCAAGCTGAGGCAGGGACAGGGCTTTAGCCTCTGAGGAATTCCAAAGCCAAATTGAAACGAAATCTAAGCGTGCCCACCAAGACCTCAAATCCGAAACGCTCCCGGCTTCGTCTGGCCTTGCCCGCCACGTCCGCCAATCTTGGACCCGCCTTCGACGCAGCAGCGCTCGCCATGGACTTCTACATCAAGATCGAAGCTCGCACGGCAAAAGAATTCTCCATCACCGCCACCGGACGCGATCGCGAGATCTGCGGCCAGCTCGAAAACCATCTCATCCTGAACACATACCGCGAAGTGCTCGCAGCGGCAGGTCAGCCGATCATGCCTCTGTCCCTGGGCATCGCGAACGACATTCCGATCGGCAAAGGGTGTGGCTCGTCGGCCGCCGCCCGGCTGGCAGGCATTGCGCTTGCCGTGCACTTCGGCCGTTTGCGCTGGACCGACGCCCACATCGTGGGTGAAGCTTCGCGCCGCGAACACCATCCCGACAACGTCTCCGCTTGCTGGATGGGCGGCCTCACTGTGGCGCGCATGTCTGAGTCAAACGACGAGGACGCCGCCGAAGCCCAGGTGGTCTGTGTCCACCCCAAACGGAAGTGGCCTTTGCTGCTCGCCCTTCCCGAGCAGAGCCTCGCGACCGAGGAAGCCCGTCGCGTGCTGCCCGCACACTATTCGCGCGCCGATGCGGTGGCCAACGTGCAGAATTCCATGCTTCTGCTCGCCGCTTTCACCGAAGGACGTCCCGACCTTCTTTCGGTATCTCTCGAAGACCGCCTCCACCAGCCGTATCGCGCGGCGCTGTGCCCGTTGCTGCCGAATCTGCAGGAATTAAAAGGAAAGGAGGGTATTCTCGGCGCGGTCCTCAGCGGCGCAGGTCCGTCGGTGCTGATCTTTCTCGATCCCCGCGAGTCGCTGCAAAAAGCCCGCCGCCTCGTGGCTGCACATCTCTCGCAAAGCCGTCTCGCCGCAGAACTTCTTCCCACAGCGATCACCTTGCGCGGAGCACGTTCCTCCTTGACGAGTTCCTGAGCAGAGCCCCCAAACATACATATAGCCCGAAAGTGCCATTTACGTGTTTTCTGCGGTCCGATAAATTGGGCCGTCCCCCTGCAGCGAAACTAATTGGAGCCCAGAGTGTTCTTACGAATCGGCAGAATCGGCGTGCACCGCAGCGCAGTGCGCAGGCCTCTCCGGGTTCGTTCGGCAGGGTGGGCTGAAATGAAGGCCAAAATGCAACAGGCTTCGGTAGGAGACAATCCGGTGTCCGGTAACGAGCAAGTGCGCCGAGAGATTCAGGGCTTCCTGCAAGCTCTCAATTCCTATCCCGACCGCTTCGCCCGGAATCCCGGCATCACATTTGAAGAGTACTGCAGTGGCCTGCTCCGAACTGGATTCGTCCGAACTGGATTAGTCCGAACAGTGAAGGCCGAGCCTCGCCGCGGGCTGTAATTCATCTCTTCGATTGCCGACGGGCGCCGTTATCGGCTGGCGGGCGGCACAATCCCATTCATGCGCAAATATTCCACCATCTGGCCATAGTGGTCGAAGCCGTGCCACGCCACCGTGGTGGCGAGACTCAGGCGCGTGACCGAGCCTTCTCCGAACGGGCTCTTCACACTTGCCACGAGATTCTTCTCATTGATGGTCGCGATCGCCTTGTGGACATATTCAAAGGATTCTTTCAGGAACTTGAGAACGTCCGCCTTGCTTGTAATCGACTCGGGTCCGGATTCGTCACCGATGTCCACCGGTGGCTTCGTTTCCAGAAGCGCGGCTCCCAGTTCGTAGTTCACCGCCGCCACATGCTTGATCTGCTGGGCAAAGGTGCGCACGCCTTTGAACTCGCCGTTGGTGGGAGCGAATCCAAACTTATCTTCAGGCATAGCCTCCGCGGCCGGGACGAACTCGTGCTCCAGATTGAGGACCGTGCGATCCAAAACCTCTGTGACGGTGCGATGTTCTTCCTTCGGCTTGGTCCCCTCGGCCACCGCGGTCATCGTCACCGCCAGCAAACCGCAGACCACCCATCCCATTCGGTTCGTCATTATCATTTTCCCCATATCATTTTCCCCGTATTATTTTCCTCATTTATTAATCTCGATTTTTCTCATTTATCAATCGCGCACTACCGCTGGAGCCATCTTCAACTCCGCCGCCGTCAAACGATGCCGCCGGATGCTGGTCAGGCCCACGACCATCGCCAGCGCTGCCCATGCCAGCGCCACCGGAACGCCCTCGCGCGCGGCCAGCCATCCCCACACGGCGCTGCCCACGGCCATGCCTCCCTGCAACACCAGCAGGTACATGGAAAGTGCCCGCGCCCGCATCCAGGAGGGGCACATGGTTTGCGCGACCACATTAAAGCAGGCCAGAATGCCGATCCACGCCGCACCCGCGCTGAATAATACCAGACACAGCCACTCGAACACATGCACCTGCCCGGCCAGGAACGTCATGGCGGCGAACACAACCGTCGCGCCGGCCACCAGTCCGTCCACCGAATACCGCAGGCGCAACCGCGGCAACAGGGCTGCTCCCGTCAGCGCTCCCAGCCCGAAACACGTCAGCAGGAATCCGTATCCTTGCGCGCCATGTGGCTGGCAGACCACCGGGAGCAGCGCCAGCAGGGAAGTCGCTCCCACGCTGAACGCGCCCGCGCGAATCAGAACCGAGCGAACCTGAGGTGCCCCGCGCACATAGCGAAACCCTTCGGCAATCGCAGCCCATACGCGTTGTTTGGGCAACGCCTCATGCGCAGACTGTTTCCACTTGCACAAAAAGAAGATCACGCCAAAGAAGGACGCCGCATTCAGCAGAAACGACAATCCCGATCCCGCCGCCGCCACAACCATTCCGCCCAGCGCCGGACCCACCGCACGCGCCACGTTGAATCCCGCGGAATTCAGGGCCACGGCGGAAGCATGCCGCGCCGGCGAAACCACGTCGGGCGTAATCGCCTGCCACGCCGGATCATTCATCACCGCGCCCAGCCCCAGCAGAAACGTGAACAGCAGCAGCACCCACGGATTCACCGCGTGCAGCAGCGTCAACCCGCCCAGCGCCGCCGACGCCACAACCATCCACCCTTGTGTGAACAACAGAAGGCGCCGCCGGTCGACCATGTCGGCCAGCGCTCCCGCGGGCAGCACGACAAGAAATACAGGAACCGCGGCCGCAGCCTGCACCAGGCTAACCATCAGCGGCGAAGTCGTGAGCTGCGTCATGAACCAGCCCGCACCCACGTTCTGCATCCAGGTTCCGGTATAAGAGATGACGGCGGCGATCCACAGCGATCGAAATAACGGCTCGCCCAAAGGCGCCCAAGCCGCATCCGCGCGCCGAATCCCCGTGACCTGCACCGGAACTGAAATCTGATCAGCCAATCGAAAGAAGTCCTTCGTGTACCTTCGTGTCCTTAGTGGTTCAAGCTTTTGTTCTTAGCACAGCGGCGAATGGCCACTCCGAATCCTTCCAGGCACGTATCAAATAAATGATCACGCCCGTCAGCAGAATGAGCGCCGCATACCGCATCTCCTTCTGCCAATTCTCCCGATTGAACAATATGAAGAGAAATCCCGCCGATGCCAGTAACGCCGGCAACGGATAGAGCCACATCCGAAACGGCCGCCGCATTTCCGGCCGCGTGATCCTCAGCACAATCACTCCCACCGCCTGCACCAGAAACTGCAGGATGAGCCGGATCACCACCAGCGCCGCGATCGCATCCTTCAATCGCAGAAAGCAGAACGCCGCCGCCACCACTCCCAATGCCAGCAGCGAAATATGTGGAAAACGGTGCACTGGATGCACCTTGGCAAAGGCCTTGAAATAGTTGCCATCCTTCGCCGCCGCATACGGCACCCGCGAATATCCCAGCATCAGCGAAAAGACCGAGGCAAACGCCGTTACGATCACCAGTCCCGTCACCAGCCGCGCCGCCCACGCGCCATACACCCTCTGCATGAACAACGACACAACGTACAGGCCGGTGTTGTTCTGTCCCGCCTGCATCATCTCCCGCCAGGGCACCACGGCGAGAACGCACACGTTCATCATGAGATATAGACAGGCCACGAGCAGAATGGAAAGCAACAGCGCCCGCGGAATATTTTTTTCCGGGTCTTTAATCTCGTCCCCCAGGAAACTTACGTTGTAATATCCCCAATAGTCGTAAGTGGCGATGAGCATCGCTCCGCCCAGCCCGGTCAGGAATTTGTGGGAAATCGTGAACGCGCCGGGAGGAAAGTCAAAGGCGCGTGCCGCATTGAAGTGCGTGAGCCCGGCGAAGATGATCCAGCCAATCGTTCCCATCACGCCAAACCACAATATTTTCGAAAGCCGACCGATGGCCGTGATGTTCCGGTAAAGCAGCAGCACCGTAAAGAAACAAATCAATACCGCAACGGCTGTTCCCGGCGTGACGATCCAACTCGCCTGCAGCGACCCTGCCCACGGAATATGCAGCGCGGCGTCATGATGCGCGTACACCACATCCAGTTCCGGCCAGTAATATGCCGCGTATCCCGCCAGCCCGATGCACCCGGTGGCAATGGATAGCGGTGCCGAAAAAGACACCTGCCAGATAAACAAAAACGAAATCAGCCGCCCCCATTTCTGCGGACCATACATTTCGCGCAAATAGCGGTACGATCCGCCCGATGCCGGCAGGGCCGCGCCCAATTCCGCCGACACCAGCCCATCGCACACCGCCAGCAGCGCGCCCACCACCCAGCCCAGCAGCGCCTGCGGTCCGCCCATGGCGCTCACCACCAGGGGCATGGTGATGAACGGACCCACGCCGATCATGTCGATCATGTTCAGCGCAGTCGCGCTCCCCAACCCCATCCCGCGGATGAGACTGGGAGAACTGGCCCCGGATTGCGATGAAGTTTGCTCTGAAGATTCCATTTCGTAGAGACGTTGCTCGCAACGTCTTCTCACCATGAAAAAGAAAGACGTAGCCAAGCTACGTCTCTACGTCCGCGACCGCGCCTTTGGGTGGCGCAGCGCTTTCAGCGCTGCGGTGAAGCGTCTTTAATGTGTCAGGGCTTCAGCCCCTGAGGCTCACAGAGTAAGCCCTCTACTTTTCGCGAATAATACTCGTACTCAGCGGTCGGAACGATGCAGGAATGCTGCCATCATCTACGTCCACCCCGACATGCACATACGTGTCAGTATTCTCGAGCAGTTGGACCTCCACCGTATAAGTCTTGCTCTCGAACTCGACTTGATAACAGTGCACGTCTGCCAGTTCCGTCACAAGTTCCGCCCATGACTTCGCACTCCACTTCTTAACCTCAGCATCGAGTACGGGCCGCCACTGCTCTCGACGGTTCATGGTTGAATCGCATCCTCAAGAACCAACGACGAACGACCAACGACCAACGACGAACGACCAACGACCAACGACTAACGACCAACGACTAACGACCGCCCCCAGCACTCAGCAAATTTACATACAGCCGCACCGCCCCCGGCACGCCCGCCGGCAGCTGCCGGAAAAATGCATAGGCGGCATAAATATAGGTGCCCTTGCCATACTGCGCCCGCAGCAGCCCGCCTTTCTGCGCGGCTTCTCCCGGATCATGGCACGACAGCAGCGGCGTGAAATGATCGTCCCATTTGTCCATGAAGTACAACCCGCGCTCCTGCACCCATCCGTCGAAATCGTGCGCCGTGATCATATTGGGAGAATGAAAAACGGAATCCTCCGGCGCCAGAATTTCCACCGGAGCTTCCTCCACCGAAACCCGCGCCCGGCTCAGTTCCGCAGGATAAGGAGTGAACTTGCCCGAGTTGAAGTCGGCGGTGCCCGTGTTGTACTGCACCACCAGCGTCCCGCCCGCAGAAACGAAATCGAGCAACTTCTTGTTATTCGTCACCACGTCTTTCTGTGTATCGTAGGCGCGAATGCCCAGCACGATGGTTCCATACTTGCTGAGATCCTCGCTCGCGATCTTCTCCGCCGGAATCAGCGTGACGTCCATGCCCACCTGCTGCAGCACCGCCAGAATGTCATCGCCCGCGCCCATGATGTAGCCGACTTTCAGATCATGCGGCGCCTGCACGTCGACAATACTCACGCGCTGTCGCGCCGGCTGGTAGTAATAGAAGCTGCCCAGATCTTCGCGCGTAACCAGCGTGTATCCCTCGCCGTATTTCTCGCCTTCCGATTCCAGCACGGCGCGCACCGTTGCCCGTCCTTCGCGCAAGCCGCTGGGGAAGACCTTGAACTGGAAGTCTTGTTTCTCTCCACGCTTCTTCAACTCCACCACAAACTGCTCGGGCTCCGAACGCCAGCCTGCCGGCAACTCCAGCCGCAGCACGCCGCTCACTTCGCGCGTCAGATTGCTGGTCACTCCCACCGCCACGGTTGAAGTCGAACCGTTGTGCGTCGAAATCACCTGCGTGCCCGGCTCCAGCATGACAGAAAATGCCGGCACCACAGCCAGCGGACGCGCGCGCTGCTTTCCCGCATCGTCCAGGAAAGGCGTGACCACAACGCTGGTGATGCCGTTCTTCGCCGGCGCAGCTCCCGCGCCGCCGATCGCATACTCCACCCGCGCCCGCAGCGCCGGAGGTGGGAAGGGAAGAGTCGCATACTTCTCATCATCGATGTGATTCACCGCCTCGGTCTCGGGATCATCCCGATGCCAGTAGGGCCGCGTGTACGCCGTGTCCTTCGGCACGCGCAGCCGGAAATTCGCGTGCAAATCTTCTCCCGCCTTGACCGTCTCCGGCCGCGTCTTCCCGCTGATCGTGTTCCATCCCGCCGGAACTTCCAGCTTGATGTGGTCGATGACAAGTGGCAGTTTCGATCCGTTGTGAAAGGTCGCCGCCACCAGAAATTCTTGCCCCGGCGAAACCGTAGTCAACGCCTCCGCTTCTTTCAGTACGGGAACCTCGCGCCCACTACCGGACGACACCTCTGCCGTGAGACTTACGCCCAGCGCGAGGTTCAGCGCCGTCTCCGCCTGTTGCCGTTTCTCTTCGAGGACGTTAATCACGTCCCCCGCGCTCCCTCCGCCCGATCGCAAGATTGCGAGGACTTCATCAATTTCGCGCACCACCGCCATCAGCGGCTCCGCCGCGGCCGCCCCATCCTTTGCTTTCGTCGCCTCAGCAACGTGCGCCGCAATCTTCTTCAATCCTTCCAGGCGTCGCGGGTCGATTTTCCCCCCGATCTCCACCCGCGCCGCCAGCCCCGGCCACGTCGTATCAATCCCATCAAAGAAACTCTTCTCATGCCCGTCCTTACCCGCGGCCGACGGCACCACCGAATCCGCCAACTTGTAAAACGTGAACCAGTCTCCCGGATCAATCGTCCAACCCGCCGCCCCTTGCGACAGCTGGTGCCGCAGCCCCTGCATCGCGAACTGCAAGTACCCCGTGTCCAAATCCGCACTGCGCTCGCCCGTGTTCAACCTCAACGTCCATTTCTCGTCCTCACACTTCTGGACGCCAAACCCGCACACATTTCCGATGTAAAACTTCTTCGCCTGCCACGGCGCGAGCCCCGCCGCAATCTGCTCCGGGAATCGCTTCGGATCGGCCGCCGCCCGGAACGCCTCCCTGGCCAGGATGCTCGACGCCTGATGATGCCCATGCCCATCCCGCTCCGTCCCCGAAAACCGCGCCACCAGCACATCCGGACGGAACGTCCGAATCACCCGCACCATATCCGCCAGCGCCGTATCGTGCCCGCCCCACTTCTGAAACGTCTCCTCTGGCGATTTCGAGAATCCAAAATCCGCCACCCGCGAAAACCGTTCCTGCACACCGTAATACTGATCCGACGCCAGCAGTTCCTCCGCGCGCAGCACGCCCAGCACGTCCGACAAATTGCTGCCGATTTTGTTCTGGCCGCCCTCGCCGCGATTCAATGTCATCAGCAGGGCGCTCACTCCGCGCCCCCGCGCCTCCAGCGTCAGCATCCCGCCATCTTCATCATCCGGATGCGCCACCACCTGCATTAGCCGCGCCGTCGTCCCCAGCCGCAACAACTCCAGCCGCAGCCCCGCCATACCCTGATCCTGCGGAATCTCCGCCGGAGTTCCTTGATACAAAAGTCCCGGCGGATTAGCGTCGAGAGAGGATCGCGCTGAGGAAGCATTCGCAGAAACTGCAGAGGGTGCCCCATCCTTGCGCGCATTTTGCGCAAGGGTGGGTGTGTGCGCCACTACAGCACAAATCGCGAGTAAACAAGCGAATCGAACCCGCAAGCAATACAGGCGCTGAAGAATGGAGGAAGCGCGGCGCCGAGCGGGCCGCAGCAGGTTAAGGGTTCCGGAATGTCTCACCCTACAAGGATGGGGCCTACCCCCGTTTTGACGCAAATTTCTTTCCGTAGCGCCGGCAACTTGCCGGCTGTCGCGTGGGCGTCTCGCCCGCGCACCCAACGGACGCCGGCTTTCGGCCTCACCTGAGTAGACTCCAATAGGCCGCTATTGATCGGTCCCCACGAGTTGAACCGCGTCAATCTCGTTCCACCCGGGGATCACATTGGTGGCCAGCGTAACCTTGACGCGATCCGTCTTGAACGCGGTCTTGGGAAATTTCACCATCAGATAGTTCAATTCCTTCGTGGGATCGTTGCCCTGCCACACGGAGTGGGCTCCGCCCTTCTCATCGAAGACCTCGACCTTAATCACAGCTCCCGAGCCACACGATTCGCGCACCCGCACCTCGGTCGCATACACCGGCTTGGGATATTTCAGGTCCAGCCATTCGATGCCGCCATCCGCGGTCTTCGGTGCCCATGCCGCTCCGTTGTCCGCGTAACTATCGACATTGGGCGCCCCGGCCGCCTGATTGGCCGAGTAGGCCGCTGTGCCTTGAGCGTCATTGTAAGTGGAGGACGCGGTGGCCTGAATGGCCCACTCTCCGTGGGGATCGTTTTTGATCTCATCCTGTTTCATCGCCCAATCGGCGGCAGCCATCTTGGCGGCCGCTTCCGAGGATGCGCCAGCATCCGCACCGCCGGGCGCAGCCGCGGGAGCGCTTGCTGCCTGTGCCGGGGCTGCAGGCGCAGCGGTACTTGCAGCGGGCTTGGCTTCGGAAGTCTGGGGCGCGCTGCTCTTTTTGCAGCCACTGAGAAATGCAAGCGGGAGTACAAAACAAAAAAGTACAAAACAAATCAGACTCGTGCGGATCTTCATGGGATGCTCCTGATCAAGTCGTTGAAGAAAAGACCGCGTTCTACCAGTTCCAAGAAACCCCGCCCCAGGCAACCACAACGCCCAGACGGTTCAAACTCGCCGCATTATAGTACGGACGCTCCGAACTGGTTACAGTAAATCGCTTACGGATTCGGCCCTGTTCTCTACACGTCACACAACTCCGCCGCCTTGCGCAGCGACTCCAGCGGATCGCCCGCCGGCACAAATTCATGCGCCACATAACCGCGAAACCCCGCCTCGGCAATCGCCCGCATCACGCCGTCCCACTGAATCTCCTGCGTCCCGTCCAGTTCATGCCGCCCCGGAACTCCGCCGGTGTGGAAATGCCCGATCCACTGTATATTCCGCCGGATCGTGTCAATCAGATCGCCCTCCATGATCTGCATGTGATAAATGTCATACAGCAGCTTCACATTCGGCGAGTTCACTTCCTCGACCACGCGCACTCCCCACGCCGTGTGGTCGCACATGTAATCATGATGGTCGCGCTTGCTGTTAAGCAGCTCCAGGCAGATGGTCACGCCGTGATCTTCCGCAATCTTCTTGACGCGATTCAGCCCGGCAATCGTTTTGCGCGCGCCCTCCTCATCCGACATGCCTCCCCGGTTCCCTGAGAAGGTAATGACGTTGGGCACGCCTGCCTTCGCCGCCCGCGGAATGTTCGTACGAAATGCATGCTCGATCGCGGCATGATTCTCCACGCGGTTGAGGGCTTTCCCGATGTCTCCGCCGCCCGCGTATCCCATGGTGCATACTAGCCCGTACCGGCGCGGGATTTCATATTCCTCCGGCTGCAGCAAGTCGACTCCCCGCAGCCCGATTTTCGCGGCGTACTCCGCCAACTGATCGACAGGAATGTGCGAATAACACCAGCGGCAGACCGCCTGATGAATGCGCCCCTTGCGCGCCGCGGTATCAAGGCTTGTAGCCAGCGTCGGAACGACGGTCGCCGCCGCGCCTACAACTACTGAAGACTTCAGCAGCGCCCGCCGCGTAAAGTTCCACATAAAGTGACAGGAAGGTCTTTCTGAGAACCGAGAACTGAGAACCGAGAACTGAGAACCGAGAACCGAGAACTGAGAACCGAGAACCGAGAACTGAGAACCGAGAACTGAGAACTGAGAACTGCTACTGCCGGCCCTCCTTCAACGTCGCCTGACAATTGCTCGACCCCGTCAGCACTTCGTTGAACGCCGTCTCTTTGCGCAAGTCCTTCAGCAGTGGATCGTCCAGCAGAGCCGAATGCGCGCAGTAATTCTGCTGCACCGCGGCCTTCAACAAGCGCAATGCCGGCTCATTCTGCCCGCACACCGCCATCAGCGCCCCCACGTGATACCACGCCTCGGCGTCCGGTTCCATCATGACCGCCGCTTCGGTCTCGCGCACAATCTTCGCCAGGTCGGCCGGCTTCTGCGCCGCCGTGCATGCCTCCATCAATTCGCGGTGATAGGTCGGAGCCTTGCCCATATTCCGGGCCGCGTCCCGCGCTTCGCCCAAATTGCCCTCCGCCAAATACACATAAGGAGTCACCCAGGCCTCCCATTCGGTTCCCGCATCCAGATGGATGAAGTCCATCGCCCCGTCGGTCTTGCCCATCTCCAGGAACGACCAGGCGCACGAGCGGAACGCGAAATTCCCCGGATCGAGTTGCCGCGCCGTCTTGCACTCCTGCATCGACTGCTCGAGCATGCCCGCATAGCGCAGCACGTAGCTCAGCGCGAAGTGCGCGTCCGCGCTCCGCGGCTGCCGCTGAACCAGACCGGTGGCCGCATCGTAGGCCCGCCCCAGTTCACCCCGCTCCACTCGGTTCGTAATCAAGTTGCTCGCCGCCATCACTCGATTCGGATCCAGCGTCAAGGCCTTCTCATAATCTCTGTTCGACTTCTGGAAAGAATCCTCGCCGCCCCCGCCATAGGTCGAGTCGAAGTTGTATCTCTGCCCCAGAGCTTCCCAGGCGGGCGCATAGTTCGGATCAATCTCCACCGCCCACTCCAGCATTTTGATGGCTTCCTTGTTCGGCTTGGGATCATGCGCCTGGGCTACGCTGCGCAAATAGAAGTCATAGGCCTCCTGGTTCTTGGGACGCGACGCCGCCGCCTCCGCCGCTCCGCCGCCTCCTCCCAGAATCGGCAACAACCCGCTCTGCACTTGCGTCGTCAGTCGTTCTTGCAGACCGATCAGGTCCTCGGCTTTCGCCGTCACCGTGCCCTGCCACAGCACCCGGTCGGTCGGCACGTCGATCGCCTCCAGGGTCACGGTCAGCTGATCTCCCTGCTTCATGAAGTGCCCTTGCAGCAGCCGCCCCACCCGCAGTTCCTTGCCCACATTTTTCGGATCGAGGTCCACGGCCACATACTTGCGTGTAACCGACGAAGGCCGCACTTCCAGCGAGCGGGAATAGGTCAGTACGTTCGAGAGTTCGTCGGCCAGCGCGAACCGCAAATAGTCGGTATTGATGTCGCCATTCAGGTTCTGCAACGGCAGCACGGCAATCGAATTGCGCTGCTCCGCGTTCGCCACTTCGCGGTGGTTGTACCACCACGCTCCCACCGACGCCAGCACGGCCAGCAGCA
>Ga0209415_10002848_pt1 | contig 32339 bp, 32 predicted proteins | sample PeaSoiSIISIP2007_FD_187696 | JGI IMG/M metagenome (GOLD analysis project Ga0209415, IMG submission 187696) | Peat soil microbial communities from Weissenstadt, Germany - SII-SIP-2007 (SPAdes) (version 2) | ecosystem: Environmental > Terrestrial > Soil > Wetlands > Peat | place: Germany... | reverse complement strand
GGTCCAGTGGCGGCGCGCGGCCGGCGACAGGGAAATGTTGCCCGCGAGCGTGACGATCGGTGCGCGCGGCCTCACGCGCCGTTCACCCTCAGCGACTGAGGCCGACCTGGCGCAACAGGCGCCGCGTAGCGCCGTTGGTCGTTGCGTAGACCTTGCGGCGCGCGTAGCGCTGGGCGAAGGACAGCGGTCCGCGCTCGGCCGCCTCGACGTTGCCGAGCAACCGTGCGTTGCGGTACAGCGCCGCGCGCAGCGTGCGGGGACGGGCCATCTCTCCTCCTGACGACCTCGTTCTAACAGACGCCGGGGGCGGGCGCCGCCCTAGGGTGGCGGCGACAAGAGGAGGAGCCATGATCAATCGCCAGGTGGTGCTCGCGCGCCGGCCCGAGGGGCGCATCGACGAGACGACCACGTCGCTCGTGGAGTCGCCGCGACCCGAGTGCGGTCCGGACCAGGCCCTGGTGAAGGTGGCGATCCTGTCGATCGATCCGACGATCCGCACGTGGATGAACGACGCGCCTGGCTACCTGGCGCCCATCGGCATCGGCGAGGTGATCCGTTCGGCGGGCTCGGGCGTCGTGGTCGAGTCGTCGTCGGAGAGCTATCAGGTGGGCGACGTCGTCACCGGCGTTCCGGGCTGGCAGGAGTGGGCGATCGCCGACGCCGCGCACCCCTACCGGGTCGTGCCTCGCGGGCTCGGGCTGGACCTCAAGACGGTGATGAACGTGCTCGGCGCCACCGGGGCGACCGCCTACTTCGGGTTGCTCGAGGTCGGCCGGTTCAAGGAGGGCGACGTCGTGGTGGTGTCGGGGGCGGCGGGGGCCACCGGATCGGTCGCCGGCCAGATCGCCAAGGCGCGGGGCGCGGCGCGGGTGGTGGGTGTCGCGGGCGGCGCCGAGAAGTGCGCCTACGTGGTCGGGCGCCTCGGCTACGACGAGTGCCTCGACTACCGCGAGCCCGGACTGTCCAAGCGCCTGCACTCGGCCTGCCCCGAGGGCGTCAACCTCTACTTCGACAACGTGGGCGGCCCGGTCACCGACGCGGTGCTGGCCAACCTCGCCCTGCGCGGACGCGTCGTGGTGTGCGGGGCCATTTCGCAGTACAACGACGCGGTGCGCACCGGGGGCCTGCTCAACACGTCGATGCTCATCGTGCGGCGCGCGTCGATGGAGGGATTCCTCATCCTCGACTACGCGTCGCGCATCCCCGAGGCCCAACGCGAGCTCGCCGCGATGCTCCGGCGTGGCGAGATCGCGCACGACGAGTTCGTCGTCGAGGGGCTCGAGAACGCCCCCGCGGCGCTCAACATGCTCTTCTCGGGCGAGAACTTCGGCAAGACACTGGTGGTCGTCGACGACACCGTGACGCTCGACTGATCACCCGGGCGTCGCGTCCAAGTCGAGCCGCGCGAGGTCCGCGTACAGGGCGCGATGGTCGCTGCCGCCGTCGCGCGAGCCGGCGCCCAGCACGCGCCACGCGCCGCGTCCCAGGAGGTGATCGATCTGGGAGTGGGGCCGCGGTCCGGGCCAGGTGCGCGCGCGCGCCAGGGTCGTCCAGCCCGGCAGGAAGAGCCGCAGCAGCGGGCGCCACGAGTTGAAGTCGCCGCCCAGGATCACCGGCAGCGACGGGTCGAGGCTCGCCACCAGCTCGCGCACGCGCCGGTACTGGATGAAGGAGCCGTGGCTCAGGTGTGCGGCGTGCAGCGCCACGACGTGGAAGCGCCGGTCGCCCTCGCGCAGGGTCGCGATGATGACCGCGCGCCGGACGCGCTCGTGCGGCAGCCGTTCGATGGGCTCGATGCGGATCTGCTCGACCGCCAGGCGCGTGAGCAGGCTGAGCCCCCACGTGCCCGTCTCGGGCTCGCCGCGGCGGTGGCGCTGCCGCTGGCTGGGTGTGAGATCGCGGTGCTCGGTGAAGAAGAGGCCGTGTTCGCCGGAGAAGTGGGCCAGGGACGGCTGCCACCCGCGCCCGCCGGTGCCGGTCGAGACCCGCTCGGCGCGCGCGAGCGGGGCGAAGACCCCCTGGTAGTCGAGCGCCGCGGACAAGGTGGCGTAGACGTCGTCGCCGTCGTCACCGCGCCACGTCTCGGGCGCGATGAGGACGTCGGCGTCGATCTCGATCGCGACGTCGACCGCTCTGGTGCGCCGCCCCCATCCGTCGACGCCCGCGTGAAGGTTGAACGTTGCGACACGCACCGTCAAACCCTAGGCCGGGTCACGGCGCCTGTGGCAGGCTCTGACGGTGGAGTTCGTCAACGTGAGCTTCGGGCACCGGATCTGGTGGGTCGACGCGTTCATCGGGGACACCGAGAGGGGGAACCCGGCGGTCGTCGTGCTGCTCGAGCGCCCGCTCGGCGACGACGAGCTCCAGCGCATCGCCTTCGAGCTCGGTGTGTCCGAGACGGTGTTCGTGCGCCGGGTCGGTGAGGGGTGGAGCCTGCGGTGGTTCACCCCGACCGTCGAGGTCGACCTGGGGGGCCACGCGACGCTGGCGGCGCTCCACGTGCTGCTCACCGAGCTCGGCGTGCCCGGCGGCGAGCTCGTCTTCGAGACGCGCGCCGGGGCCCTGACCGGACGCCGGTTGCGCGACGGCCTTTTGGGCGTCGACCTGCCCCGGGTCTCCCTCGACCCCCTCGACCCGTCGGTGCTCAACGACACCCTCGGCACCGTGCGCGAGGTCTACCAGGCCGGAGCGCACAGCGTGTTCGCCGTCGTGGAGGACTACGACGCCCTGTGCGGCCTGGCCATCGACCCGATGAGCCTCTTCCTCGTGCCGAGCGACCTCGTGATCGCGGCCTGTTACGGCGGACCGGACGTCGACGTGTCGATCCGCGTGTTCGCGCCGCGCCTCGGTCTGCCCGAGGACCACGTGACCGGCAGCGCGATGTGCGCGGTGGCGCCGTGGTGGGTCGAGAAGGTCGGCTCGCCCACGGTCTCCGTGTTCCAGGCCTCGGCGCGCGGGGGACTGATGTACGCGCGGCTCTTCGAGCGCACCGTCGAGGTCGCCGGCGCCGCGCGCACCTTCTTCGGCGGTGACCTTCGCGCATGAGTGAGCCGCTCGGCCCCGGTCCGCGCACGCGGGTTCGGCGCCTCCCGACGAAGGCCCGCTACGACGAGGCGACGGTCTACGACATCTTGGATCAGGCACGCCTGTGCCACGTCGCCGCGCTGGTCCAGGGCCGGGCCGTCGCGCTGCCGACGCTGCACGCGCGCGAGGGTCGCGCCCTCTACCTGCACGGCAGTCCCGCCAACGACGTCCTGCGCGCCGTCGTCGCCGCGGGCGAGGCGTGCGTGACGGCGACGCTCTACGACGGACTGCGCCTCGCGCGCAGCGGCTTCGAGTCGTCCATCGCGTACCGCTCGGTCGTCGTGTTCGGACGCGCGAGCGCGCTGCGCGACGAGGCCGAGCGCCGCCGTGTGCTGGACCTGTTCGTCGACGCCGTCCTGCCGGGCCGGGCCGGCGAGGTCCGGGCGATGACCGACGCCGAGGTGCGCCTGACCCAGGTCGTGCGCGTCGAGATCGACGAGGCCTCGGCCAAGGTCTCGGCCGGGCCGACCGAGGACGGCGCCGAGGATCGGGCCCTGGCGATCTGGTCGGGGACGGTGCCGGCCCGCACGGCGTTCTCGGACCCCGTGGCGTCGCGAGACGGCGCCATGGGCGAGGGGGGCGTGGAGCTCCCGGCGTCGGTGGCCCGCCTGCTCGGGGAGTTCTCGTGATCACGCCGGGCGAGCTCGACGCCGCGCTGGCGAGCCTCACGCCGGTCGACGAGCGCGAGGCCGCGTCGATCGCCGCGACGCGCGATCGGCTCGCGTGGCCCGGCGACCCGTTCGACGAGACCGCCAACGACCACCACCTCACGGCGTCGGCCTTCGTCGTGTCCGAGCGCGGCGTGCTCCTGCACCTCCACAAGGCCCTGGGCATCTGGGTCCAGCCCGGCGGCCATATCGACGCCGGGGAGGACCCGGTCACGGCGGCGCTGCGCGAGACTCGCGAGGAGACGGGCCTCGACGCCGTCCACGTCGACGCGTCGAGGCCCTACCACGTCGACGTGCACCCGGGCCCGCGCGCTCACACCCACTACGACCTGCGCTACCTTTTGCGCGCGGCGCCCGAGGACCCGTCGCCCGCCCCGGGCGAAACGCCCGAGGTCTACTGGTTCGGATTCGATGCGGCGCGCGAGCGCTGCGAGCCGTCGCTCATCGCGGTGCTGGAACGTCTCGCACGCGACAGGCGCCCCGACGGCGTGCGAGACTGAGCCGTGAGCGACCTGGACGCCTTGCGCGCTCTGATGGAGGCCGACCGGTGGATCGACCGGGTCCGCTCGCGCCGCGACCGGCTGCCCGAACAGGCCGAGTTGGCCACCGTCGAAGACGAGCTGCGCTCGCTCGTGGCGGCGCTCGCCGAGGCGCGCGCCGCCCAGTCGCCGGTGCGCGCGGCCTACGAGGACGCCCAACGCGAGTCCGATCGGCTGCGCGCGCGCGAGGCCGAGCTGGCGACCGCGTTGGGTGCGTCGACGGCGCACCCGCGCGAGCTGGCCGCGCTGCAGAACGAGGTGAGCCACGTGCGCGAGGCGCTGGGCGCCGCGGAGGATCGCGAGCTCGAGCTCCTCCTCGAGGTCGAGCCCCTCGACGACACGGTCCGGGCGATCAGGGAGCGGGCCCAGCCGGCCGCCGAGCGCCGCGAGGCGCTGCGTCCGGCCATCGCCGTGCTGCAGGCGTCGCTCGACGACGAGCTGGCCGCGCTGCGTGCGAGCCGGGTGGCCCTGGCCGACGCCGTGTCCGCGGCCCTGCTCGCGCGCTACGACGACGCGCTGGTGCGCGCCGGCGTCTCGGGCGCGTCCCAGGTCGTCGAGGGTCGGTGCGACGGGTGCCGCCTGCGGCTGTCGCCGCTCGACCTGGATCGCTGGAAGGCCCAGGGCGCCGCGACGTTTCTCGCGTGTCCCACGTGCGGGCGGTTGCTGCTGCCGTGATCATCCTGATCCGCCACGGCCAGACGACGACCAACGCCCGCAACCTCCTGGTCGGGCGCAGCGACCCCGAGCTGACCGAGCTCGGCGAGCACCAGTCGAAGGCACTGCGGGTTCTGCTCGAGGGCGCGGTCGAGGTGTGGACCTCGCCGCTGCGCCGCGCGCGCGCCACGGCGGCCCTGGCGCTGCCGCACCTCGAGGCGACCGTGAAGGACTCCTTCATCGAGGTCGACTACGGCGACCTCGAAGGACAGCCCCTCGGCGTCGTCACCTACGAGCAGTGGCGGGCCTTCGAGACCGATCACGCGACCCAGCTCGGCGGCGGGGAGTCGCTGGCGTCGGTGGACGAGCGAGTCCACGGCGAGCTCGACGCGCTCATGGGCGATCCCCAGAGCCTGCTGCACGAGCATCACCGTCACCTGGTGATCGTGACCCACCTGTCGCCCATCAAGTCGGCGATGGCGTGGGCGCTCGGGGCGCCCGGCTCGGTGGCGTGGCGCTCGCGACTCGACAACGGGTCGATGACGACCCTGGCGACGCGACGCGCGACGCCGTCGCTCGTGCACTTCAACGTGGTGCCGCGACTGGTCCTGTCAGCGCAGGGCGACGGCCAGCGCCGCGAAGTGCAGCCCGGCGCCGAGGAGCGTGGCCACGTGGAACAGCTCGTGGTAGCCGAAGACCCGCGGCGCGAGCCGGGGACGGCGCTGGGCGTAGGCGATGGCGCCCAATGAGTAGGCGAGTCCTCCGGCGATCACCAGCACCAGGCAGGCTGCGCCGCCGCCCCGGGCGATCTGGGGCGTGAACAGCGAGGCGGTCCAGCCCACGATCAGGTAGGGCAGGGCGCTGGACCACCCCTTGAAGCGGCGCGTGAGCCGCGAGATCGCCAGGCCCGCCAGCCCGGACAGCGCGACCGCGCCGATGAGGCCCAGGCGGACCCAGCCGTGCAGCGTGAGTCCGGCGATGGCCAGGCCGGTGCCGATGATGGCGAGGAAGATCCCGGTCAGGTCAGCCCGGCGCCAGGCCCGGCGGGCCCGGGGCGACCAGGTCACGCGGTGGTAGAGGGCGCTCGTGAGCATCATCGCGCCCACGCCGACGAGGTAGCACATGACCCAGCCCACCTGGGCGTCGGAGCGGGTGCGCGCGAAGAGCACCGGCGAGCAGGCGGCGAGGAGCACGACGCCGAACGCGTGCGGCCAGCCGCGCAGGAGCGGCCGTCGGTGGGCGGTCGCCGGGGTCGCCGGGGCGTCGCTCACGGCCACCACACTAGGAGTGGCCCGACGAGGCACCGTGAGCGTAAACATCGGAGCCCGCCCGCACCGTGACGGTGCGGGCGGGCTCTCGAAGTTTGGCCCCCCCAGCCAATGGTCAAGAAGATAGCAACGCACACACAGTTCCAGGGAGTCCGCGCACCCGAAAACGCTGGGTTGTGAGCAAATTCACATGAAACGGAGCCTCGTGGAACGACGTGTCCTGGCCCCGGGTGTGCCCGTCTCGGCGCCGGGTCTGGGCCGCCGGGGCACGAGCGGGCTCCACGACACGGCCGGCGACGCCACGTCGTTCGCCACGATCCACGAGGCCCTCGACCCGTCCGACGCGTGCGCGCCTTCACCAACGAGCGGCTGGGGGGACGCGACCCGGGACATGGCGCGACGGTGGTGGTGGCGCGAGAACAGCGCGGCGAGTGACATCGTCCGGAGGTCGCCGACCTCGAGAGCGGTGGCGCGCGGCACCGTGGCCGGCGACTACCACGCGCCGGCGCCGATGCGCAACCTCAACGGCTCATCGGCGTCAACGAGCCGCCGCGCAACTCGACGACCGCGTCGCACCACGCCATCACCTGGGGGTCGTGGGTCGCCACCACCACGCCCGGACCCGCGCGGTCCAAGAGGGCCAAGACGGCCGCGGTCTCGTCGCGACCCAGGCCGCTGGTGGGCTCGTCGAGCACGACGAGCGCGGGGTCGACCGCGAGGGCCCGCACCACCGCCACACGCTGGCGTTCGCCGCGCGAGAGGTCCTCCCACCGCGTCGTCGCCTCGACCGTGATGCCCACGCTGGCGAGGTCGCCCAGCACGTCGCGCGCCACCGGACGGCCCATGGCGACCACGTCGCCGACCAGTCCGCGCAGCAGCCCCGGTTCGCTGGCCACGTAGCCCAGGTGGCGACGCAGGTCCGCCTCGTCGACGTCGCTGATCGCGTGGCCGCCCACGCTTACCGTGCCGCCCGCCGGATCGTCGAGCGCGCACAGGACGCGCAGCAGGGCCGACTTGCCCGCGCCGGACTCGCCGGTCACGGCGACGCGGCGTCCGGCCGCGACGACGAGTGCCACGTCCACGGCGAGCGTGCGATCGCCCTCGCGCACCGTGACGCCCTGGGCGCGCAGCGTGGCATCGTCGGGCCAGGGCGCGCGACCCCCGGGCGGCGCGGCACCGAGCTCCTCGAGCCGTTCCGCCGACGCGCTGACCGCGACGAAGGTGTCGACGGCGTCGCGCGCGACCGAGAGCAGCTCGTAGCTCGCGAGGGCCAGGAGGGTCGCGACCACCGTCCAGACCGGCGAGGTGGCGGGGTGCCGAGCGATCACGACGAGGAGTGCGAGCAGGGCCACGACGACCGCGACGGCGCTCGAGAACCAGCGTCGGCGCCGGCGTCGGCCCTCAGCCCGGCGCAGCCGCGCCACCGGGGCCAGACTGCGCGCCTCGACGAGGCCCACGGCGCCGAGCAGGAGCAGCTCGGGCGCGACTCCGCCGAGCTCGACCAGCGTCGACTGGTAGTCAGCGCGCGCCTCGCGCACGTCGCGATCGGCCTGCGCCAGACGGGGGAGGCGGCCGATCAGGGCCGCGACGCCGAGGGCCTCGAGCGCGGCGATCAACGCCGCAGCGATGCCGAAGGCGCCCGCGGGGGGCAGCAGTGCCATCGTCACGTCCGCCAGCGCCATCGTGGCGATCACCGTCATAAGAGGCAGGAGGCCCCGCAGCCACAGGTCCTGGAGCTCGTCGGTGTCGCGCAGCGCGCGCTCGAGCAGGTCGCCGGCCGCGTAGCGGCGCCAGCGTTCGTAGCTCCACGCCCCGACGGACACGACCACCCACCGGCGCCACTCGGTGACGGCGCGCAGCCCGAGGCGGTGGCTGGCGATCCGCTCGGCGAAGCGGATCGGCGAACGCAGGAACGCGAAGAGCTCGATCACGATGAGCACGCCGGCCACGGCCCGCAGTCCGGGTCGGTTCGCCGCCACGACGAGCAGGGCGACGGCGCCGACGAAGAGGGCGACGCCGGTTACCGTCGCGAGCAATCCGGCGCCCAACGCGCGCACCAGCGCGCGCCGAGGCGGTTGGGCCCGGTCGAGCCAGCGTCGCAGCCGCGTCGAGGTCGCGTTCACGGCTCGATCCGCACGCGCGCGGTCGCCTGGTCGAGCAGGGGGGTGTCGACGGTGGCCTCGACGACCGCCAGGTCCCGGCGCGCCGCCAGGACGCCCGCCACCCGGACCCGCGACGACTCGTCGAGCACCCCCGCGACGTCGTCGAGGATGAGCAGTGCGGGCTGGGCCAGCAGTCCGCGCGCGATCGCGAGGCGCACGACCTCGCCACCGCTCAGGCCGCGCCCGTCGGCGAGGACGGGCGACTCGAGGTCGGCGAATCGCGGCCCGGTCAGTCCGAGGTCGTCGAGCTGGCTACGCACCGCGTCGGGCGACATCTCGGCGCCCAGCGTCAGGTTCTCCCAGAGCGACCCGGAGAGCAGTGCGCTTTCCGCGCTCACGAAGCCGATCCGCCCGGCGGAGCGCGTGAGAGTGCCAGCGCGGGGCGCACGCCACCCCACGAGCGTGTGCAGCAGCGTGGTTTTGCCCGAGCCCGAGGGGCCGGTCACCAGGGTGCGCGAGCCCGGCTCCACCCGTAGAGAGACGGGGGCGGCCCCCGCCTCGGTGATCAGGCCCTCGGCGAGGACGAGCGTGTGGGGATCGGTGTCGCGGTCGGCCGCCTCGGGCGGGGCCAACAGCGCCGCGGACCTCGTCGCGCGTTCGCGCCGGTGGAACTGCGAGCCGTACCGGCGCACCAGGGTGAAGAGTTCGGCGGTGACCAGGACCGCGACTAGGGCGCGCACCAGGCTGATGCGGCCGCCCAGCAGGTCGAAGCCCACGACCATCGCCACCAGGCCCACGCTCACCCCGCTCAGGAACTCGGTCACCAGAGAGGACCCCAGGGCTACGCGGATCGCGCGCATCGCCAGAGCGTGCTCGGAGTCGCTGATCGCGGCGATGGTGTCGGCGCCGTAGCGCACCGCGCCCAGGGCCCGCAGTTCGGTCGAGCGGTGCAGCAGCTCGAGCTGGCGTGATTCCAGCTGGGCGCGGCGGGCCTCGTACTGCTCTTCCAGCACGGCGCTGCGCCGACCAGCCCGCCGGTACAGCGGTGCCGCCACTGCCAGCAGGCCCACGACGACGCCCGCGCTGAGCGCGCCGGCGGCGACGAACACGACCGCGACGCCGGCCAGGCTGACCGCGGCGGCGCTGCGCAGGACCTCCAGCGACGGCGCCGCGGCGGCGTGCTCGACCGCCAGGGCCAGGTCGGCGCGACTGCGCTCGCCCTCGCGGGTGGGACGCTCGAAGTGGGTGAAGAGCCGGGCGCGCCAGGCCTCGCGCACGCGTCGGGCCGCGGTGTCACCCCATTCATCCACCGCGACCCCGACCAGCCATCGAGCGGAGAGTGCGCCGGCCAGGACCCCGACGCCCCCGATCACATCGCGGTGGGCCAGACGCGCCAGTGCGACGCCGGAGACGACGCTCAGCGCCAGCAGCGTCACGCTCTGGACGGCGCCCAGGACGCGCGCCGTCCACCTTCGCGCGGCGGATGACGAATCGTCGCGAGCGCGGGGGACCACCCGGCAATGCTAATGAGGCGCGGCGGCCCTACACGGGGTCGTCGCGGTGCGCGAGCGCGCGCGCCGGACCGTTGAGCCAATCGCGCAGCGCCTTCGTCGCCCGGCAGTCGTCCTCGTTGTATTCGAGGATCCGCGACCGCGACGCCGCGGCGTCGGGCCCGTCGCCGATCGCGACCTCGTACCAGAGCATCGACGCCTCGCCGCTCGGGTTGGCGTCGCGCCACGAGAAACCCGCCGCCTGGGCCAGGATCTTCAGTCCTAGGGGACCTTCGGTCTGCACCTGGCGCTTGGCCCGCTCGTGCAGGTCGACCCAGTGGCCCGCTCGCGGGTCGCGGAACGCGTCGATGTCGTCGCGGTTGACCTCACCGGGGGCCAGGGACGCGACTGCGCGGTTCATCGCGCCGTCTTCGGCCTGCGCCCAGAAGCAGTACGCGCGGAAGGTCAGGCCCGCGCTCTCGCAGCGCCGGCGCACGTCGTCAAACCAGCCCCAGAATCGCGCGAAGAGCCGGGCTTCGCTCGCCCCGTCGAGATCGGCCCAGTTCACGAAGGCGTGATAGCCCGGCGTCACGCCGGCCAGGTCGACGTTGAGCGTGACGTTGGCGCCCCACAGGTACGTGACGTCGTCGTAGCTCTCCATGTCGACGTCGACCTCGACGTCCGCGCCGGGACATCCCATCCGGCCCGGATCGAGCGTGCGCAGGAGGCTCGCGCGCTCGTGGACCCTCGCGCGGTAGATCAGGTCGTCGAGCTTGTCGATCGTGCGCCCGAGGTGATCCTCGGGCGCCAACTCGCCGGCCGGCGTCACGACGCGCACCCGCGCGCGTCGAGCCCGCGCCGGGTCGAGTCGCGCGAGCTGGGCGCGGGTCGCGACGCCGTGCTCGCGCAGGGCGAGCTGCTGGTCGACGGTGGTGAAGCGCGTGAGCGACACGTCGTCGCGGTCCTCGAGGTAGGACTCGCAGGGGGCCGCGAAGGGGCACTCGGGACAGTCGCGGTGCCAGTAGGGCTCCGTGGGAAAGTCGGCGTCGCCCAGGCGCCAGCGCTCGTGCGCGGCGAGGATGGCGAGGCGTTGGCGGTAGTTCTCGTCGTAAGTGGCGAGGTTGAACCGGGGGTAGGCGTCACCGGCCAGCGCCATCCACCACACTTGGCGGTTGCGGTCGACCAGCGCGCCGCGCGCCGACGGGTCGGCCACCCCGATCGCCTCGAGCACTCGTAGCGCGTGCGCCAGCAAGATGCCGCCGCGCACGACGGTCGCGGTCGAGCGCACGCCGACCCCGTCGGTGAACTGGGCGTCGCCCGGCGCGAGGCGCGCCAGGGACCCCTCCAACGTTCGACGCGTCGGCGCGACCTCGACGACCTCGCAGTTCTTCACGATGACCGGCGCGTAGGTGTACGTCGACTCGCGTCGGCCGACGCGCACCAGGGCGTGGGCGACGGCGGCGCGCACGCCGGCGCGATCGAGGTCGAGCCGTGGGTTCAAGATCAGGGGGACACCATCGCCCAGCAGGGCCGACGTCTCGGCGACGCTGGCCGGCGTCGGCGCGCCCGGGTGCAGGGCTCGCAGCGCCGACAGGGTCGCGCGTCGGTGGTCGCTGGCGTCGCGCCGGCGCCGCTCCGACTCGGCCGACGGGGGCGCCGCGGCGACCTCGACGGGTGAGCCCCGGCTCAGGGCCACCCGGTGGACGCAGGCGAGTATCTCGTCGCCGCGCAGGGGTCGTACCACAGGGCTGAGCCTACGAGACCTCGCGGGGCTCGCTTCGCCAGCTGCGCCACAGCGACGCGTACTGGCCGCCGATGGCGATGAGCTCGTCGTGGGTGCCGAGCTCGTCGATCCGTCCGTCGATCATCACGCACACGCGGTCGGCGTCGTGCGCGGTGTGCAGGCGGTGCGCGATCGCGATCACCGTGCGACCGTGCAGGACCGCGGCGAGCGACCGTTCGAGGTGCCGCGCGGCGCGCGGGTCGAGCAGCGCGGTGGCCTCGTCGAGCACGAGCGTGTGGGGGTCGGCCAGCACGAGGCGGGCGAGCGCCAGCTGCTGGGCCTGGGCCGGCGTCACCGGGTGTCCCGTGGTGCCCAGCTCGGTGGCCAATCCCTGGGGCAGGTCGCGGACCCACTCGAGCGCGTCCACGGCGGCGAGGGCCCGCCAGAGCTCGTCGTCGCCGGCCTCGGGCTTGGCGAGAGCCAGGTTGTCGCGCACGGCGCCGATGAAGACGTGATGCTCCTGGGTCACGAGCGAGACGTGGCGGCGCAAGGTGGCGAGCGGCATCGTGGCCAGGGGGGCGCCGCCCACCGTCACCGAGCCCTCGCGAGGGGCGTCGATGCCCGCGAGCAGTCGGCCCAGCGTCGACTTGCCCGCGCCCGTCGGGCCCACGATGGCCAGGCGCTCGCCCGGGCGGATCGTCAGCGAGACGTCGTTCAGGACGTCGACGCCGGTGCGGTAGGCGTACGAGACGTTTCGGACCTCGACGGTCTCGTCCACCGGGTCCGGTCCGTCGCTCGGGCGCTCGTCGCGCACGACCGACACGCCCACCAGGCGCGCGAGCGACGTCTGGCCGATCTGGAGCTCGTCCAGCCACTGGATGATGCGGTCGATGGGGTCGTTGATCTGCACCACGTAGAGGGTCACCGTGGTGGCCGCGCCCACCGTGATCGAGTGGTGCAGGGCCAGCCAGCCGCTCCAGCCCAGCATCGCCGCGACGGCCAGCGCGAAGGCGCTCTCGACGGTGGGGAACCACACGAGGCGCATCAGCAGCGTGTACATCTCGGCGTAGAACGACTCGCGCAGGTTGTCATCGACGCGCGCGCGCTGGCGCTCGCCCAGCCGATGGGCGTCGACGGTGCGCGCGCCCTCCGCGGTCTCGGCCACGGTTCCCGACAGGGTCGCGTAGCTGGTGCGTTCGCGCATGTAGCCGGGTCGCGCCAGGCGCAGGTAGCGCCGCGTCGAGAGGTAGAGGAACGGCACCGAGACCAGTGTGGCGACGGAGGCGAGCGGGCTCACGATCACCATGGCCGCGAGGGTGAGCACGGCCTGGACGAGGGCGACGAGCCACTCGGGCACGGCGAAGCGCACGGTGCGCGACAGCGCCTCGATGTCGTTGGTCGTGCGGCTCAGCAGGTCGCCGGTGCCGGCGCGCTCGACGACGGCGAGCGGCAACGCCAGCACGCTGGCCAGGAAGCCCTCGCGCAGCTCGGCGAAGACGCGCTCGCCGAGCACGTAGCTCAGCCGTCGCGCGAGGAACGACAGGCCCGCGTAGGCGAGCGAAGACCCGAAGAGCACCGCCACGTTGAGGGTGATCGAGGCCGAGGTCAGCTGGTGCGCCGTCGCCAGGTTGATCAGGTGGCCGATGACCCACGCCGGGACCAGCGCCGTCATCGCGGCCAGGCCGTAGAGGGTCAGCATCCGTGTCAGCTCGGCGCGGTGCTCGCGCACCATCTGGCGCGCGTAGGCGCGCACGACGTCCGGCTCGGCGATCGGGAGCTGGCTCACGGCGACTCCTCGCGCAAGACGATCTGGCGGTAGGGCGCGGAGCGCTCGACTAGGTCGTGGTGACGACCCTGGTCGACCACGTGGCCGTCGAGGACGACGAACACGTGGTCGACCATCTCGAGCATCAGCGGGCTCGTCGACGCAACGAGGGTGAGACCGTCGGCGCGCACCGCGCGCAGGCGCGCCGCGATCCGGCCCTCGGTGTGCGTGTCGACCGCCGACGTGGGCTCGACCAGGATCAAGACCTCGGCGCCGGTCAGCAGCGAGCGGGCCAGACTGAGTCGCTGGCGCTGGCCGCCGGACAGCGAGCGACCGCGCTCGTCGATCCAGGTGTTGAGGCCGTCGTCGAGCGCGTCGAGGATGTCGAGCGCGCTCACCGCCTCGAGGGCCTCGAGGATCTCGGCGTCGGCGACGATGCCGTGGGGCACCAACTCGTAGCGAAGCTCGCCCGAGAACAGCCGCGGCTCGATCTCGCTGACCATGATGTGGCGTCGCACGTCGGCCACCGCGAACGATCCCAGCGGCGCGCCGTTGACGAGGACGTCGTCGACGTCGGGCAGGAACCGGCCGAGCCGGTCGGCCAGTTCGGCGGATTCGGCGGGGGTCTCGGTCACGACGGCGCACAGGCGGCCCCGCGAGAGCTCGACGCCGCTGCGCGTGTCGACGAGGGTGTCGACGCGCTCGGGCCAGTCACTCGGCGAGGCGGGGTCGGTCACCAGGGGAGTGATGTTGAGGATGCGCAGCACCCGTCCAGCCCCGACGTAGGCGCGCGTCGAGCTGATGACGTACTCAATCGCGGTGCGCAACGGCGTGGTCAGGAAGGTCGCGTAGCCGAAGAACGCCACGAGCTGTCCGACCTGGAGCGTGCCATCCATGACATCGCGCGCGCCGAGCCAGGTGACGATGCCGGTGAGGAGCGCGGGCAGGAGGATCTGGCCGGCCTCCAGCCCGGCCTGGGGGGTGGCGATGCGGTAGCCCGCGTCGCGCACCAGGGCGCTCTGACGCTGGTAGTTGTCGAAGAAGACCTGCTCGCCCCCGATGCCGCGCAGGATCCGCAGACCGGCCACGGTGTCGGAGCCCAGCGACGCGAGGCGCCCGGCGGCCTCGCGCTGGGCCGCCTGGGTCGCGTGCAGGGGCGCCATGAGCGGCGTGGTCAGCGACGCCAGGACCGGCACGCCGATGAGGACGATGAGGCCGAGCTCGACCGAGGTCGACAACAAGATGAACGACACCACGACCCAGGCCAGGATCGCGCCCATGAAGCGCGCGAAGGAGTCGAAGGCGCCGCCGACGCGCATCGCGTCGGCGGCCACGGTGTTGACGACGTCGCCGGCGGGGATCTCGTCGGTCAGCGCCGTGCCGGTGAGGGCCACGTGGCGCCCGATCAGCTGAACCGTGCGGTAGGCGGCGTTCATCCAGTTGGTCACCGACAGCTGATGGCGGAACGCGCCGCAGACCGCCTGGATGAGGCCCAGCGCGACGACCACGCCGACCCACTTCCACAGCTCGGCGACGTTGTGGTGCGCGACGCCGTGGTCGATTGCCGCGCCCACGGCGGCCCAGAGCAGCGCCTGGGCGACCATCCAGCCGATGCCGAAGAAGGCGTTGGCCGCCAGCAGACCCTTCTGGCGCCGCGCCAGCCACGCGAGGTAGCGCATCGGCGAGCGCCGATCGGGCGTGCCAGGGTCCTGCGTCGGCAGTTCGCGATAGGGAAGGTGCAACACGAGTATTCTCCGGGGTCGGCGGATGGTGAGTCGACCTGTAAGCGGGGTTCTGTCCACCCCCCCGAAGGGGGGCTGAGCGGCCATCCATCTGAGCGATCCACCTAGGGAGTGTCCGTTTCCGGACCCGCGGGCCGCGTCTCCCCTGTTCGATCTTGCTCCGGGTGGGGTTTACCGAGCCGTCGCGGTCGCCCGCGGCGCTGGTGCGCTCTTACCGCACCGTTTCACCCTCACCTGTGCCCAGTTGCCCGGGCCATCGGCGGTCTATTCTCTGTGGCACTGTCCTGCACGTCACCGCGACTCGCTTCGCGAGCACCCTGCCCTGTGGAGCCCCGACTTTCCTCACCGCCCGTTGCCGGGCGGCGCGGCCGCCCAGTCGGCTCACCATCCGGCGTCCAGTCTGGCACAGCTGCGCGGTGTCGGCAATGACAAAGAGGTGACGATCGGGGGCTAGCCTCGCTGCGTGAACGAGGCTGTCATGGCAGATGGCGACACCGTTCTGGACGTCGGAGCCTTCTACGAGCTCCTGACCGCGCACCTCGAGTCGGCGTACGGGCGGCGCCATCCGCGCTGGGTGCGCGGCGAGGTGGCCAAGGTCTACGAGAAGACCCACCTCTACCTCGACCTGGTCGACGCCGGGTCACCGGCATCGGACGCGCGCCGCCCGGTGCTCAACGCCCACTGCTGGGCCTCGCAGTGGGTCGCCCTCAAGCGCCGCCTCGGCGCCGAAGGGGTGACCCTCGCGGCCGGCACCGTGGTCAACGTCTTCGGCTACGTCGACCTCTACGCCCCCCAGGGTCGCATCGGCTTCACGGTGACCGAGATCGACGTCGCCGGCCTGGTGGGCGACGTGGCGCGCCGTCGCGCCGAACTCATCGCCCGCCTCGACGCCGAGGGACTGCTCACCACCAACAAGGCCCGGGCGCTCTCGCCGGTTCCGTTGCGCGTCGGGTTGATCGCCAGCCCCCAGACCGAGGGCTTCCAGGACTTCACGGGCCAGCTGCTGGACTCGGGCTGGGGATTCGCGGTCACGCTCGCGGCGGCCACGGTCCAGGGCGACGCCGCGCCCGCGCAGATCGTGGCCGCCCTGACCGACCTCGACGCGCTCGGGCTCGACGTCATCTGCGTCGTGCGCGGCGGCGGCTCCCGGGGCGACCTCGCGTGCTTCGACGACGAGCGCGTCGCGCGGGCCATCGCCGGCGCCGCGACCCCGGTGCTCACCGGCATCGGCCACACCGGCGACGAGTCGATCGCCGACCTCGTGGCCCACGGCGCGGCGATCACACCGACGAAGCTGGGCGAGCAGATCGTGGCCCGGGTCGGCGACTGGCACGAGCGTCACGTTCGCCAGGTCGCTCGGCGCCTGGGCGAGGGCGCTGACGCGACGCTCGACGAGGCGACGGTCTACCTGGGGGAGCGTCGGCGCACGATGATCTTCGCCGTGCGCGACCGCCTGCGCTCCGAGCATCGACACCTCGGCGCGACCCGCGAGCGCGTGAACCTGCACGCGCGCCACGTCGTGGCCGACGCCGAGGCGTGGCTGGCGGGTCGACGTCGCCTCCTCGAGGCCTACGACCCGGCGCGGCGTCTGGCCCAGGGCTGGTCGATCGCGACGCGCGGCGGTGTGGTGGTTCGCTCGACCGGCGACGTGGCGCCCGGCGACGTCGTGTCGGTGCGCGTCAGTGACGGATCGTTCGACGCCACCGTGGGCGCGGAGAGAGGGGCATCGTGAGCACCATCGGAGAGTGGAACGCGGCGGCCGACGAGCTCGACGCCATCGTCGCGTCCTTTGACGAGGGCGAGGTCTCGGTCGATGACCTCTTCGCCAAGTTGGAACGCGCCACCGCGATCATCGAGGCGCTCGAGGCTCGCCTGGTGGCCACCAAGGCGCGGGTCGACGAGCTCGCTCCGCGCCTCGCCGCGGCCGCCGAAAACGCGTGAGCGGGGTCTACTTCCGCCAATTCCTGTCCGGACGCGACTTCGCCGTCGACGACGCGCTCGCGCGCGACATGCGCAACTTCGCCTACGCCGTGGGCGATCGCGACGCCGGACTCGCCCTGCTGGTCGACCCGGCGCACGGGCCGCGCGAGCTGGTCGAGCTGGTGCGCGCCGACGGCCTCGCCGTGGTCGGGCTCGTGGCGACGCACTTCCACCCCGACCACGTGGGCGGCGACATGATGGGCCGACGCGTCCAGGGGATCGCCGAGCTCCTGGAGGACGCCGACCTCGCCGTGCACGTGCAGGCCGAGGAGGTCGGATGGTTGAGCCGGGTCACCGGGCTGGCCCCGGGGTCCTTCACGGCCCACGGACCGGGCGGCGAGGTCGTCGTCGGCGACATCACGGTGTCGCTGGTGCACACACCCGGCCACACCCCCGGTAGCCAGTGCGCGCTGGTGGACGGGCGCCTCCTCAGCGGCGACACGTTGTTCATCTCCGGGTGCGGTCGCACCGACCTGCCCGGCGGGAGTGCCGAGCAGCTCTACCACTCGCTCTTCGAGCGCCTGGCCCCGGTCGGCGACGACGTCGTGCTCTACCCCGGCCACCTCTATTCGCCCGAGGCGTTCGCCCCAATGGGCGAGGTCCGTCGCACCAATCCCGTGCTGGCGCCGGCGGGCGCACCGGCGTGGCTGGCGCTCTTCGGCTCGTGAGGACGCTCGGCTCGTCCGATCACGTCGTGGTGGTGGGCGCCGGCCTCGCCGGGTGGCGCCTGTGCGAGTCGCTGCGTCGCGAGGGCTACGACGGGGCGATCTCGCTGATCGGCGACGAGCCCGACGCCCCCTACGACCGACCACCGCTGTCCAAGCAGGTGCTCGCGGGCAAGTGGGCGCTCGACCAGGCCACGCTGGCCACTCCCGAGCGCCTGGCGGCCGCCGACGTCTCGCTGCACCTGGATGCCGCGGCGGTGTCGCTGGACGCCGAGGCCGCGTCGGTGCAGCTCAGCGACGGCCGCGAGCTCGCGGGCACCCGCGTCGTCGTCGCGACCGGTTCGCGCGCCCGCAACCTGCCCTTCGCCGCCATGGAGCACCTGTACACCCTTCGACAGCGCCGCGACGCCGCGCGACTGATCTCCGCGGTGGAGTCCCTCGCGCCGTCGACGACCGTCGTCGTGATCGGGGGCGGATTCGTGGGCGCCGAGGTCGCCACCTCGCTGCACGCGCGCGGACTGTCCCCCCTGGTGCTCGAGGGCGCTGCTCGGCCCCTGATCAACGTGCTCGGCGAGGAGGTCTCGTCCTGGCTCGTCGGGCTCCCGGGGGCGGCCGGCATCGAGCTGCGCAACGACCAGCGCATCGACGACGTGGTCGTCGACGGCGACGACCTGGCCGTCGTGCTCGGCGACGAGCGGATCGTGACCCCACTCGTGGTGGTCGCCGCCGGGGCCGCGCCGAACGTGGAGTGGCTCAGCGACTCGGGGCTGACCCTCGACAACGGCGTGGTGGTCGACGAGGAATTCCGCGCGGCCGAGCGCGTCGCGGCGATCGGCGACGTGGCGCACTTCTCCTGGCCCAGCGTCGCGGGCACCGAGTCGATCCGCATCGAGCACTGGCAGAACGGCAACGACCAGGCGCACGCCCTGGCGCGCGCGTGGACCTCCGGCACGGCCACCTCGGAGTTCACCGTGCCCTACTTCTGGTCGGACCAGTACGGAAAGAAGATCCAGATGCTGGGCCATCCGCACGCCAGCGACGACGTCACCCGCGTGCTCCACGACGAGCCCGCCGGGCGATTCACCGCCCTCTACAGCCGCGACGGGCTGGTCACCGGGGTGGTCACCCTCAGCCAGCCACGCGCCCTGATGCTGTCCAAGGTGCTCCTGGACGCGCCGACGACGCTCGCGCGCGCGCTCGACCACGCTCCCTGGGCGGCCTAGAAGGCGATCGCGCTCAGGTCCGGGATCGTGCGCCGAACCCGCTCAACCGACGCGGCCCACTGCTCGCGGCGCGCCAGACGCTGCGCGGGGCTCGTCGCCGGCGCGAGGACCTCGGCGGGGTGCCACAGCCCCTCGACGTCCTCGGGGGACAGGTGCCCCGCGGCCACCAGCGCCATCAGTCCGGCGCCGCGCGCAGTCGCCTCGCGCTCTGAGGAGACCGCCACGCGACAGCCCGACGCGTCGGCCAGGCTCTGGAGCAGGAAGCGGCTGGCGGTCATGCCGCCGTCGACGCGCACCTCCTCGAGGGCCAGTCCGGTCTCGGCGCGCGCGGCGTCCACCAGGTCGGCGCCGCGCTCGGCGATCCCGACCAGCACCGAGCGCACCAGATGGGCGCGCGAGGTGCCTCGCGTGAGTCCGAAGAAACCCCCGCGCGCGCCGAAGTCCCACCAGGGTGTGCCCAGTCCCGAGAGCGCCGGCACGAAGGACACGCCGTCGTCGGCGACGGACGTGGCGAGCGCGTCGCACTCGGACGGGTCGGCGATCAGCGCGAGGTCGTCGCGCAGCCAATCGACGCACGCCCCGGCCGACAGCACGATGCCCTCGACGCCCCAGGTGACCTGGCCACCGCGGCTCGCCACCACGACGGGAAAGCAGCCCGAATCGAAGCGCGTCATCGCGTCGGGGCCGTCGCCGCCGCGCACCAGGTCCAGCATCGCGCCGGTGCCGAAGGTGATCTTGGCGCCCGCGCGCACGCACGACTGGCCGAAGAGCGACGCTGGCTGGTCTCCGATGAGCGCGGTGATGGGGGGCGACCCGGGTAGCGCGCTCGCGACGCCGTGCTCGCCCATGGTGTCGACGATCTCGGGCAGCAGGCCCTCGTCCAAGCCCAGCGTCGCCAGCACCTCCGGATCCCAGCTCCGCGCGTCGCGGGCCACGAGGCCGGTGACCGCGGCGTTGGAGTGGTCGGTCACGTGCGCGCGACCTTCGGTGAGCAGGTGGGCCACCCAGGTCTCGACCGTAGCCAGGCGCAGCGCGGGGCCGGGCCCGCCGGCGTGCTCCACGAGCCAGCGCAGCTTCGTCGCTGACTGATTGGGCGCCAGGCGCAGGCCCTGGGTCTGGAGGACCAGGCAGTCGATCACCGTGCGCAGGTCCTGCCAGCCCAGCGCCGGACCCACGGGTGCCCCGGTCACGGCGTCGAACAGGATCGTGGTGGCGCGCTGGTTGGTCACGCCCACGGCGTCGCAATCGGCGCCCTCGTCGAGCGTGCGCCGCGCCAGGTCGAGCACCGTGGCGCCGATCTCCACGGCGTCGAGCTCGACCTCGCCCGGCAGGGGCGTGGCGATCGTGAGGCGGCGCTGGTGGGCGTGGCTCACCGCACCGCGCTCGTCGACCAGGGCGGTGCGCACCGAGGTCGTGCCGACGTCGATGGCCAGGGCCCTCACCACGGCTCGCCCCCGAGGCCGAGGACGCCGGGGTTGAGCAGGTCGTCGGGGTCCACCACGCGCTTGAGGGACGCGAGCAGCGCGTAGGCGCCTCCCAGGGCGTCGGCGACGAAGCGGGCCCGGCTGCGCCCGACGCCGTGGTGATGACTCAGCGCCCCGCCCGCGCGCAGCACCTCGCGCGTCGCGACGTCCCACGCGCGCCGGTAGTACTCGGTCGGGTCGCCGTCGGGTCGCCCGGCGAAGGTGAAGTAGAGGCACGCGCCGTCGTCATAGGCGTGCGACTGGTGCACCGAGGCGGCGAGCGTCGCCGGCATCGCCCGCAGCGCGGCGAGGACGTGGTCACTCATTGCGGGCAGGTCCGCCCACGCCCCCGACACCTCGAGCGTGTCCACGCAGATGCCCGACTCCCAGAGCGCGGCGAGGGCCCCGACGTCGTTGCGGTGCGCGAGCCACGTCGCCACGGTGGCGACGTCGAGGCGGGCCGCGCCCTCGCACTCGTCGTCCACGACCCGGGCGGTCGCGACGCACAGGGTCTCGTCGCCTTCATCCAGGACGATGAGGGCGCACCCGGCGACGTCGAAGTGGCGACGCGACTCGGCCTCGTCGTAGAGGCGCAGCACCGCCGGGCGCGCGCCGCGCTGGAGGATCCGCCGGCACGCGTCGAGCCCCTCGGAGAAGGACGCGAAAGCCACGGCGCGACGCTCCTCGTGTCGCGGCGCTCGACGCATGACGAGCGTCGCCTCCGTGATGACGCCCAGCGTCCCCTCGGAGCCGACGAAGAGCTGGACCAGGTCGGGACCGACCGCGCGGCGCGGGGCCCGGCCACCAAGGGTGATGGCGTCGCCGTTGGCCAGGACGACGGTGAGGCCGCGCACGAGGTCTTCGATCTTGCCGTAGCGATTCGAGTACTGTCCCGCGCCGCGGCACGAGATCCAGCCGCCCACGCTCGAGAGCTCGAAGGATTGGGGCAGGTGGCCCACCGTCCAGCCGCGCGAGCGCGTGGCGGCCTCGAGCTCGGGCCCGAAACACCCCGCCTCGACGCGCACCAGACCGGACACCTCGTCGATCGCGACGACGGCGTTCATCGCGGTCATGTCCAGCGCGACGCCGCCGTCGGGCGCGACGGCGCCCCCGAGCACGCCGGAGCGCCCGCCCTGGGCCGTGACCGCGACGCCACGGGCGCGCGCGCCCGTCAGCACGGCGCTCACCTGGGCGCTCGTCGTCGGGCGAGCCACGAGACCGGGCCAGTGCGGCACGCGACCGGCGTGGACGTCACGGATCGTCAGGGGCCACCAGTCGCGGCCGTGCTCGGCGCGCGCCGCCGCCGACGTGTCCACGTCGACGCCCGCCCGGCGCAGCTCGTCGGCGAGGCCGTCGTCGGGCGCCGGCGCGCCGTCGAGCGCGCCCGGCGGGTACTCGTTGGGCATCGTCGGGCGCGTCACCGTTCAGATGACCAGTCCGGCCGCGGAGAATTCGTGCTCGACGAGCTCGCGGTACGTGTCGACCTGGCGTGCGCACTCCTGACGCGTCCACCAGAACTCGTCGGCGACCAGGTCGGCCACCGCGGGCGCCGCGCGCAGGGTCGCGCGCGCGTCCTGGAGGTGCGCGCGGGTGCGCCGCGCGAGCAGGTCGACGAGCGACGTGGCCATCTCCTGGCGAACGGCGTAGATGAACTCGGCGCCCACGTAGGGCAGCCCGTCGATGACGGGCTCGCCGAGACGGGGGTGCTCGCCGATCATCGCGAGCAGCGCCAGCGCGTCCTGGCCGAAGCGACCGTAGAGGTGGGCCTCGAGCTCGGTCGTCGGACGCCAAGGCCCGACCCCGTGCAGCGCGAGGCGCTTGGTGCGGCACGCCGGCACGCTCGCCATGTACGGCCGCAGGGCGTCGACGGTGTCCTCAGCCATCTGGCGGTAGGTGGTCCACTTGCCTCCGGTCACGTGCACGACGCCGTCGCGCTCGTCGGTCACGCGGTGGCGCCGCGACAGGTCGGCCGTGCGTTCGGTGAGCTTCTCGCCCGATCGCGGCGCGAGCAGCGGACGCAGGCCCGCCCACACCCCGGTCACGTCCGCCGGGGTCAGCGACGACGAGGTCCACGCGTTGACGGCGTCGAGCAGGTACGCCAGATCCTCGCCGGTGCACGTGGGATCGTCCAGGGGCCCGTCGTACTCGGTGTCGGTCGTCCCGAAGAAGGTGAAGGGCGCCTCCTCGAACGGCACGACGAACACCGAGCGCCGGTCCCCGGGCACGCGAAGGACCGCGGCAATGTCGGCGGGCAGGCGGTCCGCGCGCACCGTGGCGTGCACGCCCTTGGCCGGCGTCACGAGGTGCGACGGCTCGCGGCGGGCGAAGCCGACGACCTCGTCGGTCCACACGCCGGTGGCGTTGACCACGCAGCGTGTCGCCACCGTGAGGTGGCGACCTCCCAGGACGTCGCGCACCACGACCCCGGTGACGCGTCCCTCGTCGGAGCGCGTGACGTCCGTGGCGCGCGCGTAGTTGGCCACGTCGGCGTTGAAGTCGAGCGCCGCGGAGCGCGCCAGCGTGAGCGCGACGCGCGCGTCGTCGCCGCGCGCGTCGTGGTACAAGAACCCGGCGACGAGCCGATCGGTCATCAGCGTGGGCAGGTGTGCCAGCGCCTCGGCCTTGCTGACGCGCGAGAACCGCTTTCCGATCCGCCAGCCGCCCGAGAGGTCGTAGAGGCGCAGCGCCACGGCGTAGCCGCGCGACAGGGTCTTGGTCACGACGCCATCACGGCCGAACAGCGGGATCAGGAACGCCAGGGGGTGCACGAGGTAGGGGGCGTTGACCAGAAGGCGCTGGCGCTCTCGCAGGTTCTCGCGCACCAGGGCGAACTCGCGCTGCTCGAGGTAGCGAAGGCCGCCGTGGACCATCTTGGATGACTTCGAGCTGGTGCCCGAGGCCAGGTCGCCCGCCTCGACCAGGGCCACACGCAGTCCACGCGACGCCGCGTCCAGCGCTACGCCCGCGCCGGTCATCCCGGCGCCGATCACCACGACGTCGTAGGTCGTGGCGGCCATCCGCGCGAGGGCGTCATCGCGGCGGAAGGTGGACACCCGTCCATAGTTGCATAGCGGCCGAACTAACTTTCCGGGTATGGACTTCGAACTCTCGCCCGAGCATCGCTCCTTGCAGGAGATGGTGCGCCACCTCGCGCGTGACAAGGTGCGCCCGCGCGCGCGAGAGATAGACCGGACCGGCGAGTACCCCGAGGACATGTTCGAAGAGTTCCGCAAGGCCGACCTGCTCGGTCTGTGCATCCCCGAGCAGTACGGCGGCTCGGGCGCTGGGATCCTCGGCCTGGCCCTGGCGATCGAGGAGGTCACCAAGTATTCGAACGTGCTGGGCCTCATGCTGTTGCTCACGCGCCTGCCGACAGGCCCGGTGTTGATCGCCGGCACCGAGGAGCAGAAGCAGCGGTACCTGCCGGGCATCGCCAACGGTTCGCAGCGGGCGGCCTTCTGCCTGTCGGAACCGGGGGCCGGGTCGGACGTGGCCGGGATGGTCACGCGCGCGACGCTCGACCCCGACGTCGACGGCGGCTACGTGCTGAACGGGACGAAGTGCTGGATCTCGGGGGGGATGCAGGCCGACTGGCTCGCGGTCTTCGCGAAGACCGGCGACCCGGCGTCGCGCGACCACCGCCAGATCGGGTGCTTCATCGTGGACACCGTGGCGCCGGGGGTCACGCGCCCGCGCGTGGACCACAAGATGGGGGTCAAGGGGATCGACACCGCCGAGATCGTCCTGTCCGACGTGCGCGTTGGTCCCGGGCAGGTGATCGGCGGCGGCTTCTCACTCATCATGCAGTCGCTCAACGCCATGCGACCGATCGTGGCCGCGCGCGGGATCGGCCTCGCCGAGGGCGCGTTGATGTACGCCACGGAGTACGTGAAGAATCGTCCCGCGTTCGGCCAGACGATCGCGGACTTCCAGGGGATCCAGTGGGAGATCGCCAAGTGCGCGGTCGAGATCGAGGCGGCGCGCCTCCTCACCTACCGGGGCGCGGCCCTGGCCGACCAGGGGCGCTTCACCAAGGAGTGGGTGCCAATGTTGTCGATGTGCAAGTACTACGCCTCGGAGGTCGCGGTGCGCGCATCGGGGCTCGCCGTCCAGCTGCTCGGCGCGGCAGGCTACATGGAAGAGCACCCGACCGAGCAGTACTACCGCGACGCGCGCCAACTAACGATCGTCGAGGGCACGAGCCAGGTCCAGCTCGGCCTCATCGCGCGCGGTGTGCTCCGCCACGACCTGTGGTGGGACTAACGCGACGCGGGGGCCCACCTACACTGAGCGCGTGGCGGGTCCCCTCGACGGGTTGAAGGTCCTGGAGCTGGCGGGGCTCGGCGCCAGCCCCTTCGCCTGCATGATGCTGGCCGACCTCGGCGCCGATGTGCTGCGCCTCGAACGCGGCGACCCGGACGCGCCGGCCTCGGCGACCTGGGACGTCCTCAACCGCTCACGCGACTCGGTGGCGCTGGACCTCAAGAACCCCGCCGGGCGCGACCTCGTCCTGGACCTGGCCGTCCGGGCCGACGCGCTCGTGGAGGGCTTCCGGCCCGGGGTCGCCGAGCGACTCGGACTGGGTCCCGCGCAGTGCTGGGAGCGCAACCCACGCCTGGTCTACGCGCGCATGACCGGGTTCGGCCAGAGTGGCCCGCTGGCCGCTCGGGCCGGCCACGACATCAACTACCTGGCCATCTCGGGGGCTCTGTGGCCGATCGGGCGCGTCGGTGAGCGACCGGTCCCGCCGCTCAACCTGGTGGGCGATTTCGGCGGCGGCGCCCTCTTCCTCGTCGTGGGAGTGCTCGCCGCGCTCCAGGCGGCGCGCGTCACCGGGACCGGACAGGTGGTCGACGCTTCGATGGTGGACGGGTCGGCCCTGCTTCTCGCCATGACACACTCCTTCCTCAACGTCGGATACTGGAAGGAGGAGCGCGGCGTCAACATCCTCGACACCGGCGCGCCGTTCTACGAGGTCTACGAGACGAGCGACCACCGTTTCGTGGCGGTGGGCGCCATCGAGTCGAAGTTCTACGAGGCGCTGCTCACGGGGCTGGGGCTCACGAGTGACGAGGTGCCGCCCCAGATGGACCGCGGGCGCTGGCCCGAGGTGAAGCAACGCTTCGCCGCGATCTTCGCCGCGAAGAGCCGTGACGAGTGGGAGGAGGTCTTCGCCGACCTCGACGCCTGCGTGACCCCGGTGCTCTCGCCGCGCGAGGCGGCTGCGCATCCCTACAACGTCGCGCGCGAGGTCTTCACGAGCGACGGACCGGTCCAACCAAATCCCGCGCCGCGCTTTTCGGCGACGCCCGCCGCGATCCGTCAGCCCCCGCGGCCGGCCGGATCCGGCACGTCATCCGGTCTGGAGCGCTGGGGCGTCGACGCGACGCGCGTCGCGTCGCTGCGCGACGCCGGCGCCTTCGGCTAGATGTTGACCACCGGGCAGGTGAGCGTGCGCGTGATGCCCGGGACCTTCTGGATGGCGCCCACGATGAACTTGCCGAGGTCGTCGACGCTCTCGGCGGTGCAGCGCACGATCACGTCGTAGGGACCGGTCACCTCGTAGGACTCGAGAACGCCCGGGACCGCGCGCGTCGCCAGGACGACGCTCTCGCTCGAACCGATCTCGGACTGAATCAAGATGTAGGCCTGGACCGTCACGGCGGCGCCTTTCGTTGGAGGTCCCTCCATTGTGCCCGCTGGTCTGAGCGCGCGCTACTCCTCGCGGAAGCGCCGCCCGATGTGCCACTGGTGGCAGTAGTCGCAGTGGTAGGTGTCGAGGTCGACGGCATTGATCGTCCACGCCAGCTGGGCCGCGCTGGCCGCCTCGCGCTGGGTTCGGTAGGCGGCCTTGGGCGTGCCCTCGCGGGTGAAGTGCGAGGCGACGCGCCCGACCGGACGCGTCGACGGGGTGGCTCGACGTCGGCGCTTCATGGCACCTCGACCCTACCCAGATGGCTAACGTGCGCTGGGTGACCACCCAACCGGTAACCGAGGTGCTCGCCCCCGCCGTCACCCAGCTCGACGACGGTGATCACGACCGCTTCACGCACGTCGTCCTCGAAGGCATCACGCCCAAGGACGGCGAGTTCGTGGCGCTGGGCAACTCGGTGGTCGAGGGCATGATCAACGCGACGCCGGTGCGCGCGCTGTGCGGAAAGGTCTGGGTCCCGGGACGCGACCCCACGCGCTTTCCGATCTGTCCGACCTGTCGCGAGATCGCCGCCTCGATGGGCTGGTCACTGCCGGCGGGGTAGTGCGCCACTGCGCCGGCCGCTTAGGCTGGCGCGCGATGACGTTTGAGAGGCCGCACGTGCGCCCCGGCGCGCACGCAGAGGTGGGCTGATGGGTCGGGTGCTCGTCCTGCGCCACCACGTGGAGGACCACCCGGGCCTCGTCGGTGACGCATTGCGCGCCCGCGGCTTCGAGATCGACGTCGCCATGATGGACGAGGCGAACCCGACACCGTCGCTGGCCGGGTACGACCTGCTGGTGATCCTCGGTTCGAAGCACTCGGTCTACGACCCGGTGATCGAGGAGGCGTGGTTCGGCCGAGAACTCGAGGTCGTCGCCGACGCCGACCGTCGCGCGGTGCCCGTCTTCGGCATCTGCTTCGGGGCCCAGGCGCTGTGTCGCTTCTACGGTGGTATCGTCGCGCGCTCGAGTGACCCCGAGGTCGGTTGGTTCAGCGTCGACGACGTGAACGGTTCCGGGGTCGGTCCAGGTCCGTGGTTCGAGTACCACTTCGACGCATGCACCCTGCCCGCGTCGGCCGAGGTGTGGGCCACGACCAAGCGCGCCGTGCAGGTCTTCGCCATCGGGCGCAACGTCGGCGTTCAGTTCCACCCCGAGATCGACGAGCGCCAGCTCGCGGACTGGATGGCCGCGGGGGGAGAGGATGACGCCCGCGAACTGGGCATCGATCCCGCCGAGCTCCTCGCGCGCACGGCGAGCGAAACGCCGGCGGCGCGTGGTCGCGTCATCGAGCTGGTCGACCTGGTGCTGGGCCACGTGACGTCGTCGGACTCGCTGCACGCGGTCTGAGAATCGTCGCGTGCGCGCCCGCAGCGCGACCACGTACGGTGAGACCGTGGCCTCGCCTCTTCGCCGGAGCTCGCACGCGCGCCGTCGCGGCGCGTGCGTGCTCGCGGGCGCGATGGCCCTGAGCCTGTCGTGCGCCATCGGCGCGTCGGGCGCGTCGACGTCCACCATGCTGGCCACGGCGCGCGGGTGCGCGCCGAGCTTCCAGGTCCGACCGTCGTCCCTGATCCTGAGCTGCGCGGACGACAACGAGTACTTCGGCTACGTGCATTGGAGTTCGTGGTCGGCCTCGCGCGCCGTCGGCACGGGACGCTTCCTGCGCAACCCGTGCTCGCCCGCCTGCGTGGATTCGAGCGCCAAGCCGGTCGCTCGCGTGTCCCTCGTCGCGTCCGCGCCGGTCGCGAGCCACGGTACGACGTTCTTCACGAGGCTGGCCGTGACCAATCTCGCGTCCAGGGTCACGGTGACCATGAAGTGGGTATGGGCGGCGACGCCGGCGTTGGCCGGAGACTGGTCGTGGTCGCGCCACGGGTGGCTCCATTAGGAGAATGGACGTCAACGCGCGGGGTCGGCTCTAGGCTTCGGCGATGGCCGAGCCCGCGTCGCCGACGTCGATCGTTCGGGTGAAGCGGGCCGCGACCGGCGGCGCCGTGGGTCGCCTGGACGACGGGCGCGTCGTCTTCGTGCGCCACTCGCTGCCCGGAGAGCTCGTCGAGGTCGCGATCACCGACCGATCGAGGTCGTTCGCCCGAGGCGACGCTGTTCGCGTGATCGAGGCCAGCGAGCAGAGGGTGCCGGCTCCGTGCCCCTACGCCCACCCCGGGGGCTGCGGCGGCTGCGACCTCCAGCACGCGTCAGCCAGCGCACAGCGCGAATGGAAGGCGGCGGTGGTCGCCGAGCACCTGCGCCGGATCGCGGGCGTGACGCGCGAGGTGTCGGTGGTCGGCGCCGGTGACGACGCCCAGGGGTCGCGGACCCGGCTGCGCTGCGCCGTGACGCCCGATGGCCGACTCGCGCTGCGCGCCAACCGCTCCCACGACCTGGTCGCCCTGGCGTCGTGCTGGATCGCCGACCAGCGCCTGGCGCCGGCGTTCGCCACGACGTGGAACGACGCGACCGAGGTCGAGCTGCGCTCGATCGGGGACGGGCCGCCCTTTGCCGTGGCCCTGGGCGACGCGAACGCCGGCGCGACCCACCATGTGCGGTCGCTCGACGGCGGACCCCTGCCCGACACCACGAGGTCCGACGTTGTCGTTCACGGTCACCACTTCACGGTCTCGGCCACGTCCTTCTGGCAGTCGCACCGGTCGGCGCCGTCTCTCCTCGTCGACACGGTCGCCACGCTGGCCGACGTCCATCCCGGCGAGTCGGTGGTCGACCTGTACAGCGGCGTCGGCCTCTTCGCCGTGCCGCTCGCGGCCGCGGTGGGCCCCCGGGGTCGGGTGACGGCGGTGGAGTCGTCGGCCGCCGCCGCCCAGGACGCGCGCAACAACGCGCGGGGCCTCGCCCAGATCACGGTGCGCGAGTGGTCGGTGGCCCCGCGCGCGGTCTACGACACCGTGGGACCCACTGACGTCGTCGTGCTCGACCCGCCGCGCCACGGACTCTCGCGCGGCGTGGCACCCGCCCTCGTGCGGCGACACCCTCGGCGCATCGTCTACGTCTCGTGCGACGCGGCGACGTTCGCACGAGATCTTAAGGTTTTCTTATCGGGGGGCTACACCCTGAGTGACCTGCGAGTTTTCGATCTCTTTCCGATGACCGAGCACGCCGAGCTCGTGGGACGCCTTGACATCATCGCGCCGGGGGAGGAAAGTGATCGTGAGGGCGACGACCCCCGCTCTCGAGGGGGTTGACGATGTCAGTCAAGTTGGATCACAGTCACCGCCTCACCGTCCAGAAGATCTTCGGCCACCCGATGAACCACAACATCCAGTGGCACGACGTGTGCTCGCTGTTGGCCCGATTCGGCGACGTCCACGAGACGCATCGGGGGAACTGGGCGGTGACGGTGGACCGCTCGACGGTCTCGTTTGGCTCCTCGCGCGGCCGCGACCTCACGGAGGATCAGGTGGTCAGGGTGCGTGGGTTCCTTCGCTCCGTCGGGCTGACGCCTGACTCGCTCAGCGCGGCCTAGCTTCGGCCCATCTCACGACGTGGCGGTGTCCACCGCCAGCATGACCTTGCCGCGGGGCTCGTGGGGCGACGACGAGCGCAGGGTCTCGATGGCCCGGGCCCACTCGTCGAGGGCGAAGCGGTGGGTGATGAGAAACGACGGATGGACCTCGCCGTCGTTGAGGAGTTGGACGACCTCACTGAAGGCGTCGCGCGTGTAGCCGAAGCTGCCCCGCACGGTGAGGTCGTCGTTCACGACCTGGTCGGGCGCGACCTCGACGAGCGTTCCGTGAGTCGGCAGCCCCACCAGAACGACGCTGGCGCCGCGCGCGGCGCTGGCCAGGGCGAGCGTGGCGGAACTCTTCTGGCCGGCGGCCTCGATGACGATGTCGTAGCGCTCGCCGGTGGGATCCACGCCAAAGCGGTCCACGCCGGCGTGCCGGGCCAGCCCCTCTTGAGCGGCGCGCGCGCCGACCATGTCTACGCGCGCCGGCGCCAGGCGGCGCAGCAGGTACGCGCACAGGAGCCCGACGGTGCCGTCGCCGACCACCAGGCAGCGCGCGCCGGCGACGGTGCCGGCGCGCGCGAGGGCCCGCCACACCACGGCCATCGGCTCGACCAGGGCGGCGTCCAGCGGCGCGACCCCCGGCTCGAGGTGGTGGACCAGGTGGGCGGGCACCGCCACGAGGTCGGCCGCCGCGCCGGGTCGCGTGAAGCCGACCTCGTCGTACGTCTCGCACAGGTTCGTCGCGCCGCGCTGGCAGGCCGCGCACGTACCGTCGGGGATGACGCCCTCGACGACGACCAGGTCGCCGCGGCGCGCGCCGGCGTCGCCGTCAACGACGAGGTGACCGACCCACTCGTGACCCAGCGTCAGCGGATAGCGGACGTAGGCCGCGTCGATCGACCCGTCGATGAGCTCGAGGTCCGTGCCGCACATCCCGTTGGCCACGGGGCGCACGAGTAGGTCACCGGCGTCGGGCACCGGATCGTCGAGCTCGGCGAGTCCGACGCTGCCGGGCGCGACGACGACAAGCGCCCTCACGAGGCCCGCCCGCCGCTCAGGACCGTCGTCAGGCGGTCGGCCGTCTCGCGAACGAGGTTGCCCAAGCGTCCGACGTCACCCTCGGGGATGTCGACCTTGAGGCCGGTGAGGCTGATGGCGCCGACGACGGCGCCTGCGTGGTCGAAGACCGGCGCGCCCACGCAGATGATGCCTTCGGACTCCTCCTCGTTGTCCACCCCGAAGCCCACCAGGCGCACCATGTCGAGTTCGTGCAGGAGGTCGGCGCGCTCGGTGATGGTGTTGGCGGTGTGGCGCGGAAGTCCCGACTCGTCGATGACGCGCTGGGCGCCGCCACCACCGAGGTGGGCGAGGATCACCTTGCCCGCGGCGGTGGCGTGGGGCAGCTCGCGCTGGCCCAGCGGAGTGTGGAACCGGACCGAGCCGCGACCGTCGACGCGCTCGACGAACACCGGATACCCGTTGTCGTTGGTTGCGAGGCGCGCCGTGAGCCCGGTGCTCTCGGTCAGGTGGTGTAACAGGGGCAGCGCGCTCTTGCCGAGCGAGGTCTGCTGGGCCACCAGGTCGCCGTATCGCAGCAGGGCGAGTCCCAACCGGTACCGCGGACCCGGGTCGTCGATCTGGAGGAACCCGAACTTGGCGAGCGTTCGCGCGGCCGCGATCGTCGAGCTCTTCGCCATTCCGACACCGTGGGAGATCTCGGTCAGGGACAGCCCGTTCTCGCCGGCGCTGGCCACGAGTTCGAGGATCTCCAGGGCCCGCGCGACACTCTGAACTTGGTAGCGATCGACCACGGTATCGTTCGGCATTGACGAACATTGTAGCGAGTCACGAAACACTTCGCAAAGATGGTTGACCTGTAGCCCAAACAATGATTGAATGCAGTTTTGATTTCACGAACGAGGTTCTGTGATTCCGAACACTGCTGAGCTGCGCCGAGCCCGCATGGATGACGCGCTCGCGCGCGCCGGCGCGCTGCGAGAGCGTCACGGGGGCCGCCCGCTGGTGCTGTGGTCGGTCGGTGCCGTCGCGTGGGCGACCGGCGGACTCTCCGCGCCGATCGACCGCGCCGGCGCGCTCGACCCCGTGTGGGTCGTCGTGAGCGACACCGCGACGACCCTCGTCGTCAACTCCGTGGAGGTGGACCGCATCCGGGCCGACCACGACCTCGACGACCTCGGTGTCGAAGTCGTGGCGGCCCCCTGGTACGAAGCTCGCGGTGCCCTCGACGCAGTGGAGCGCGTGGTGGGCGCGTCCATCGACAGCTGCCTCACCGAGGCCGACGAGGACGTGTCCATCGACCTGACGTCGACCCGCCTGGCCTTGGGCGACGGCGAGGTCACGGTCCTGTCGGCGCTCGCGCGCGTGGCGACGGACGCGGTCGAAGGAGCGGTGCGGGCGTGGCGTCCGGGCGTCTCCACCGACCGCGACGTCGCCGGCGACGTGGTGGCGCGACTCGAGCGCTCGGGCGCTGACGCGGTCTGCCTCATCGTCGGTGGCGACGAACGGGTTCGCGAGTACCGGCACCCCCTCTCGGTGGGAGCGCGGGTCGACGAACTGCTCATGGTGGTGGTAGTCGCCCGTTGCCAGGGACTGCACGTCGCGCTGACGCGCACCGCGGCGACGCGCGCCGACCCCAAGCTCGAGTGGCTCCTGGCGCGCTGCGACGACGTGCACCGCAGCGTCAGCGACGTGACGCGGCCCGGCGCCACGTGGGGCGACCTCTATCGCGCGCTGGGCGAGGCGTACCAGAGGATCGGCTCACCGGAGGCGTGGCGCGAGCACTACCAGGG
>Ga0209415_10002846_pt1 | contig 32344 bp, 28 predicted proteins | sample PeaSoiSIISIP2007_FD_187696 | JGI IMG/M metagenome (GOLD analysis project Ga0209415, IMG submission 187696) | Peat soil microbial communities from Weissenstadt, Germany - SII-SIP-2007 (SPAdes) (version 2) | ecosystem: Environmental > Terrestrial > Soil > Wetlands > Peat | place: Germany... | reverse complement strand
GGGGCGGCTGGTGGGATTTGAACCCACGACATCCAGAACCACAATCTGGCGCTACTACCAACTGAGCTACAGCCGCCACGGAGGAACTGCGAAATAGACGCAGCGTCGTCGGACTCATCGTATGACGAAGACGCAGCGCGTTCTTCTAGTCTATCATTTCAACTCCGCGGGTCACTTCTAAGGAACTCGCCCGCACAACGGAGCCTCGCTCGGGGAAGCGCTGAGAGTTCCTGCTGCTTTGGAGGGCCTCGCTGGCCCTGTGCGGGCTTTGAACCGCGCTTGTCCGCGAGTCATTTCAGCCCCGCGCGCTTCCAAAGCGCGTCCACGCGGCGCTGGACGTCTTCCGACATGCGAATCACACCCGGCCACGGCCGCGTGAATCCTTCTTCCCTCCACTTGCGCGTCGCGTCCACGCCCATCTTCGATCCGTAGTTCGGAAGGCGGCTCGAATGGTCGAGCGAATCGATGGGACCCATGACAAACTGGATGTCGCGCTCAGGGTCGATGTTGTTCAGCGCTTTCCAGGCGACTTCCCGCACATTCTGAACGTCCACATCTTCGTCAACCACCACGATGACCTTCGAAAACATCGCCTGGCCCAGTCCCCAGATCGCGCTCATGACCTTGCGGGCGTGCCCCGGATACGATTTGCGGATGGACACCAGAATCAGGTTGTGAAAGATCCCTTCGGCCGGCATCGCGATGTCGCGCACCTCGGGAAGCTGCAGGCGCATCAGCGGCAGAAAGATGCGCTCGATCGCCTTGCCCATGTAGAAATCCTCCATGGGCGGCGGACCGACAATCGTCGTTGCGTAAATGGGGTGCTTGCGATGCGTCACGCAGGTGATATGGAAAACCGGGTAATCGTCGTCGAGCGAATAGAAACCCGTGTGGTCGCCGAACGGTCCTTCCCGGCGCAGCTCCCCGAGCTCGACGTAACCTTCGAGAACAATTTCGGACTCGGCCGGGACTTCGAGATCCACGGTTTCGCACTTGACCATCTCGACCGGCTTCGACCGCAGAAATCCGGCGATCATCATTTCGTCCAGGTCCGGCGGCAATGGCAGGATGGCCGAGTACATGGTCGCGGGATCCGCGCCGATCGCCACCGCGATGTCCAATCGCTTGGATGCGCCCGCAGCGCGTAAGCGCCGGTAGTGTTCCGCGCCCTGCTTATGCGTCTGCCAGTGCATGCCGGTGGTGCGCTCGTCGAAGACCTGAAGCCGGTAGCATCCGCAGTTGCGCTTGCCGGTATCCGGATTCTTTGAGAAGACCATCGGCAAGGTGATGAACCGTCCGCCGTCCTCGGGCCAGCAATGCAGGATGGGGAAGTAGTCTAGTGAAAACCTCTCGCGCCGGATCACGTCCTTGCACGGGCCGCCCGAAACGACTTTCGGAAAGAAAGCGCCCATCTCGGCCAGCTTCGGCAGCATCTTGAGCTTGCCGATGAGGCCTTCCGGCATGCGCATTTCGAGGAAATCCGAAATCCGGTCCGCGACCTCCTTGACGGAAGAAACTTCGAGCGCGATCTGCATCCTGCGTTCGCTGGCGAACGCGTTGATGAGCACCGGGATGTCCGATCCCTTGGGCTTCTCGAACAGAAACGCGGGCCCGCCCGACTTCACGCTGCGATCCGCGAACTCCGTGATTTCGAGAAACGGATCGACTTCAAACGGGATGCGTTTGAGCTCGCCGTGCTTTTCGAGGGCGCGTATAAAGTCCCGCAGGTCGCTATAAGCCATAATCTAACTTATGACAGTTGGGACGGGAACAACCAGGACCGCGTTTGTGACCGGCGCAAGCCGGGGGATCGGCCGGGCCTGTGCGCTTGCATTGGCGGAGGCCGGAGCGCGGGTGGTGGTGGCCGCGCGGGATCTCGGAAAACTGGAGGAAGTAGCCGGCGAAATCCGCGGTTTGGGCCGTGAAGCGTTCGTGGTCGCGATCGATCTGGCATCGGCTGATTCCATAAAGGAAGCATTCGCGACGGCGGCCAGGGAGTTTGGAAGGATCGACATTCTGGTGAACAACGCCGGCGTCACGCGGGACAATCTGGCGCTCCGCATGAAGAAGGACGACTGGGACACCGTGCTTGGGACGAATCTGACCGGCGCCTTCGTGGCCATCCAGCAAGTGCTGCAAGGAATGATGAGGGAGCGTTGGGGACGGATCATCAACATTTCATCGGTGGTGGCCGAAGCCGGCAACCCGGGCCAGGCAAACTACGTGGCGTCGAAAGCCGGCTTGATCGGTTTGACCAAGTCGATGGCGCAGGAGATGGCGAGCCGCAACATCACCGTGAACGCGGTGGCTCCCGGGTTCATCGAGACCGACATGACGGCCGCGCTCTCGCAAGCGTTGAAGGATAACCTATTGGGGCACATCCCGCTGAAGCGCCTGGGGCGCGCGGACGAGGTGGCCGCCGCGGTTCGATTCCTGGCGAGCGATGAAGCCGGCTACATCACCGGTCATGTGTTGAACGTGAACGGCGGAATGTATATGTAATTCCCGGGCCGGGCGCTCGAGGAAAAAGGGACAGACCGTTCTGTCCACTCCGATTGCTGCTCATAGAATCATCGCTTTCGACTGGGGACAGAGAAGTCTGTCCCCTTTTTACCCAAGTGGGCCGCAATCGCGCGCTCCACCTCGTGAAGCACATTCGGCCGATCACCGCGAATCACGGTTCCCGCCGGCCGCCAACGCTGAAACATTCGCTCGCTGACGAATCCGTTTGCGATGCTGATCAGCGGCACGCCGCACGCCGAGGCCACGTGCCCGGCCGCCGAATCGTACCCGACGAAAAGGCGGCTGCGGGCGATCTGGGCCGCAAACGGCGCAAACGGACCGTGGTGAGTCCGCATTCCTGGAAGGACCACCGATTCCACGCGTTGCCGCTCTTCGTCGCTACCGCCTTTGTCGACCAGGACGGACGCCCCAGTTTCGCCGAGCAGTCGAAGGAGATCGCGTTCGAAATCCCCGGCTTCTGAGTTGCGAGTGACGCGCTTGGCCGGATTCTCGCCGACGCCCAGGCTTACCGTGACGTCGGCAGGTTCCCCCGTGGCCGCCAGTGGAGCCACAAAAGGCCGCGCGCCCTCAATGCCGAACACCTGTTGAGCCCAGCGCGCCGCGAGCATAGGGAGTGATTCGTCACCATCGCCTCCATAAGCCCGGCTTTCGAAGAAGAAATAGTTCGGGTCTTCGCAAACCAGAATGAGGCCTAATTGAGAGAGACGTGAATCGGGATCGATCACGATACTGCGCAGGCCGGGTGCGCTGTCCGTGGCAAGAACTTTCGCCAATTCGACCGATGCAAGCAGCCGATCCTCCAGCGTTCCGGTGCGCGAATACGGCGCGGACAGATGTGCGATGCGCGGATCGCTTTCGAATAGTTCAAAGTTCTTTCGGGATCCGACGAAGACAATCGCCGCGTCCGGGTACCGGCGCTTGGCCGCATCGAGAAACACGCTCGTGACGGCGACGTCAGCGCCCAGCGTGACCCGTGAAAGTACGTACACGCGGTCGACCGGAGCGGGAGGCTCGTGCGGCTCTCGAATCCGGCGGTAGCGCGCATCGATCTCTCGCGCATCGGGGCCCGGCAATATTCGCGCGATCACCTGGCCGAACAATCGCGCATAGGTCTCGCAAAGACGCGGCTCGAAAAGATCGCCCAGCCGCTCCACCACGATTGAGAGCAGGACTCGGCCCTGGTCCATCGCCAGCGCCCGGTCGAGCAATTCGACGGTCCATGGTTCACCGCGCAGACAGCAGCCGAGCAGCTCTTCGCACGGGTTGTGCGAATTGCCGTGGTGCGAATGACTGTCGTGAGAATGATTAGAGATACTTCCCAACCAGCAGCTCCAGCTTCTTGCGCGTCGCCTCGGGGATCGCCTCGCGATCGGTGATCAACGCATGGGACAGAGCCGAGCCGCACTTGCACTCGCGCGAAGCGGGCATCGCGTGCACGGCCGCCGTCACTACTCTAGCGGCATTCTCGGCGTTCTTCATTAGATTGGCGATGATGTCGTTCACCGTCACCGCGTCATGACCGGGATGCCAGCAATCGTAATCGGTCACCATGGCGATGGTGACGTAGCAGATCTCGGCCTCCCGAGCGAGCTTCGCCTCCTGTAAATTGGTCATCCCGATTATGTCCATGCCCCAACTGCGATACAGGTTCGACTCGGCGAGGGTGGAAAAAGCCGGACCCTCCATGCAAAGGTACGTTCCACCGAGGGTGCCGTTGACCTCCGCGACGCGGCACGCAGCAGCGGCCACCTGGGCCAGTTGGGGGCAGATGGGGTGGGCGAAGCTGATGTGGGCAACCAGTCCCTCGCCAAAAAACGTCGAGACGCGTCCGCGGGTGCGATCGACGAACTGATCGGGAATTACGAAATCAAGCGGACGATGCTCTTCCTTGAGTGAACCCACAGCGCTCAGCGAGAGGATCCGCTCCACTCCCAGCGCTTTCAAGCCGTAGATGTTGGCGCGGAAGTTCAGTTCCGAGGGCGAGATGCGATGTCCGCGTCCGTGGCGGGCCAGGAAGGCGACTTCTTTGCCCGCCAGTTTCCCGACGATATAGGCGTCCGAGGGAGGTCCCCAGGGCGTCTGGATCAACCGCTCTTCTTGCGCTTCAAATCCGGGCATCGAGTACAAGCCGCTGCCGCCGATGATTCCGATGGTGGGTGTCATGCGTAGATCAACATTATTCTCGTATCAATTCTTGTATCCATCTTGTATTACTTCTTGTATCAATTCTTGTATCCAGGTCATTCCTGTATTAGTTCCAGGAGCACGCCTCCGGTGGACGAAGGATGCACGAAAACGTAAAGATGTCCGCCCGCTCCGGGTCGCGGTTCATTCACCAGGCGCGCGCCCGAGGCTCGCAGACGTTCCACTGAAGCTTTCAAATCCGGTACGCGAAGGGCGACATGATGCAAACCCTCGCCGCGCTTTTCCAGAAACTTCGCGATGACGGAATCGGATTCCGCGGGTTCCAGCAACTCGATGCGCGAGCCGCCCAGCGCGAGCATCGCCACGTTCACTTTCTCCTGCTCGACGGTTTCACGCAAGGAAACCTCGAGACCAAGCTGGTCCTGGTAGAACTTCAGCGCATGTTCCACGGACCGAACGGCAACGCCCAGATGATCGATCGAGGCCGCGCTCGATTCAAAAAGCGGCGCCAGCCGGCGGGTTCCGCGCGCATTGCAGGCGCGAATCGCATCGAGCACTTCGTTGATTCCCTGGGCTTCACTCGCAACGGTCCGGACGATTTTCGGAACCCGGCCACCGGCGCCATGCGCCAGGTTCTGGAACGCCATGAGGTCGTGTTCCAGTTTGTCCGCGCCGGGAAGGTCCGCCTTGTTGATGGCGAAAACGTCTGCGATCTCGAGAATGCCGGCCTTCATCGCTTGCACATCATCGCCCATGCCCGGCGCAACCACCACCAGGGTGACCGCGGCCAGCCGCGCGACTTCGACCTCCGCCTGGCCGACGCCCACTGTCTCGATGAACACGACATCAAAACCCGCGGCATCGAACAGCGCCCCCAGTTTCGCGGTAGCGCGGGCGACTCCGCCCAACTCACCTCGGGTGGCCATGGACCGGATGAAGACTCCGGGATCCGAATGGTGCTGCTGCATGCGGATGCGATCGCCCAGGATCGCGCCGCCAGAGTGTGGACTGCTCGGGTCCACCGCAATGATGCCGACCGTTTTGCCTTCGGCGCGCAGCGCCAGCGTCATCTGGTCGCACAGCGTGCTCTTGCCCGCGCCAGGAGCTCCGGTGACGCCGAGAATCAAGGCGCGGCCGGTGTGCGGGAGCAGAATCTTCAGCAAAGCCGCGGCCTCCGGACGGCCGTTCTCGATCCAGGTGGCCGCGCGGGAAAGAGCGCGCTCATCGCGGGCGAGGATCTTCTGGCCCATGTCGGGCACGTTCTCGAGCATTAGTTTTCGTTTTGCGGATGTGCGCTCTTCAGCAACTGACGCGCGATCACCAGCCGCTGGATCTCACTGGTCCCCTCGCCAATAGTACACAGCTTCACATCGCGATAGAACTTCTCCACGGGATAGTCCTTGATGAAGCCATAGCCCCCGTGAATCTGCACCGCTTCATTGGCCGCGCGAACCGCGATCTCCGACGCGAACAGTTTCGCCATGGCGGATTCCTTATTCACGCTCGCTCCCGTGTCCTTCATCCAGGCGGCGCGCAGAGTGAGGAGCCGGGCGGCGTCGATCTCGGTCGCCATGTCGGCCAGCTTGTTCTGAATGGCTTGAAACTCCGAGATGAAGCGGCTGAATTGCTTGCGATGCTTGGAGTATTTGAGCGCCGCCTCGTAGGCGCCCTGAGCGATGCCGACGGACAAGGCCGCGATCGAAATCCGTCCGCCATCCAGAATCCGGAGGCTGTCGATAAAACCTTCCCCAGCTTTCCCGCAGAGTTGCGTGGCGGGCAAGCGGCAATCCGAGAAAATCATTTCGCCCGTCGGCGAACAACGCATGCCCAGCTTGTTCTCCTTCTTGCCGACCCGGAAGCCCCGCGTTCCCTTTTCCAGAATGAACGCCGAGATGCCGTGGGAGTGCGCGGTTCGATCCGTGACCGCCATCGCGACGCACACATCCGCGATGTGAGCGTTGGTGGTGAACGTCTTCGCCCCGTTCAGCACCCAGGCATCGCCGTCCCGGACCGCCGCCGTTCGCGTGCCTCCGGCGTCCGAACCGGCTTCGGGCTCGGTGAGGGACCAGCAGCCGATCCACTCGCCCGAAGCGAGTTTCGGAACATAGTGACGGCGCTGCTCGTCATTGCCCGCAATATAAATATGGTTGGCGCAGAGAGAGACGTGCGCCGCCACGCTCAGCGCAATGGAAGGATCCACGCGCGCGATCTCTTCCATCACAATCGAGTAGTCGATGTAGCTGTAACCGGAGCCGCCCAGTTCCTCTGGAAACACCGCGCCGAGCACGCCCAAGCGTCCGAGGGCGCGGAACACGTCGAGGGGAAATACCTGCGATTCGTCCCACTCCATCACGTGCGGACGAATCTCGGCCTCGGCGAACTCCCGGATCGACTTGCGGAGCTGGCGCTGCTCTTGGCTGAATGCGAAGTCCATGGCCGCTGCTGGGAACTTGTTGAAAATGGGTGTTGAAAATGGGGACAGACCGCTCTGTCCACTTTCAGGGTCGCACATGAAGCCAGCAATTAACGGGGGGGGCAGAGTAGTCTGTCCCCATTTTCAACTAAACGATCTCTTCTGTTTTTGGATCCCAGCGCAGCGCGCGTCCCTGGCGATAGCTTTCCACCGCCATGCGGCAAGCGATCGACACGCGGAAACCGAGATCGAACGGGCAGTTCGGTTCCTTGCTCGCGCGGATGGAATCGAAGAAATTCTGCATATGAACCTGCGGCGGATGGGTGGCGCGGCCCACGATTTCCGCGTCGTCCGGCCGGTTCACTTTCTGCGGAACGTAGCGGACCTGGTTGCCTCGCAGAATAGTTCCGGCGGAGCCGAGTACATCTTCCGTGACGCCCAGTTGATTGTTGCCGAAGCCGGAGGACCAACTGACCAGCAGGCCTTCCGGCTGGTCGAGCGACACGCTCATGGTATCCGGCGTCTCGCGGCCGTCGTCCCACAGATAGAGTCCGCCGCTCATGGTCGCGGCCTTGGGAATTTGCAGGTTGAGCGCCTTGTACCAGAAACCCAGTTGCTGGCTCATGCTCTCGTAAACGTTGCCGCCCGAGTAGTCCCAGAAGTAGCGCCAGTGGATGAAGCGGTTCGCATCGAACTCGCGCGGAGGAGCGCCGCCCAGAAAGGAGTTCCAGGTCACGTTCTCCGGAGTCACATCCGGGGTCAACAGGGCCGGCCGCGCCCACTGCGGTTTGTTGCGCGGCGTGTTGCGATACATGAGCATCACGATGGCGCTGATTTTTCCCAGGCGCTCGGGCTGCGACAGAAACTGCCGCACGTCGCTCATCTGGCCGAAGGAACAGGACTGGTGGCCCACCTGCACCACGTGCTTGCCGGCGTCGGACCGGAACGCCGCGCGCATGCGTTTGGCGTGGTCCACGGTGAACGCCATGGTCCGTTCCTGGTAAACGTGCTTGCCGGCATCGAGGGAGGCGCAAAAATGTTCGGCGTGCAGATGCGGGGGCGTGGCGATCACGACGGCGTCAATCGACCGGTCGTCGAGCAGGCGGCGGTAATCCGTGTACGCGGCGGCCCCGGGCGCTGCCGCTCCCTGGGCGCGTTCGAGGCGCCGGGTGTAGATGTCGGCGAAGGCCATGACTTCGGTGTTGGGGCAGGCGCGGATGTGATGGAGCAGCTCCAGCCCGCGATCGCCCGCGCCGATCAACCCAACGCGGATGCGCTCATTCGCGCCGAGCATGTGCGCGGGTCCGGCGGCGAGCGTTCCGGCTAGCCCGGACGCAACTTTTCCGAGAAAGTTGCGACGAGAGTCCATGATCTGAGTGTAGCAGCCGCCAGGCTATAGGCTTGGGGCTTGGTAGTGCGCTAAAACTGCTTGGCTGACCGAAAGCCCCGCAGAATCCCCGGCGGAACATGGAACAGCGCGTAGCAAGAAATCAAAAGGGGCCAGACGCCCGTTAAAGACGCCTGACCCGGTGTACAGATCTGCGAAGCCTTCGCCCCGCCCAGATGTTAGTACAGTTCCTTCGCACCAAAATAATATCACTATTCGAGGACTGTGGCAATGCCGTTACCAGCTTGACGGCCTCTGAATCACACCCCCGACTCCATCTGGGAGTTGGGCCGGAAACTGGGCCAATTTGAGAATATTAAGCGGCAAGTTTCTGTGGGTATGGGCGGCGGTTCTCAGTTCAACGGCGTAGCCACGCGTGCTTGTCAGCGAAGGTATGTGGGGAACGTAAACCACGATTTTCTTAGCAGGGAACCGTCGCCGGATGGTGCCTATCGCTGGGACCAAATCGGAATCACCACTGACCAAGATGAACTGATCGCATTGGTTTTGATAAGCATCGTCCACCATGGATACTGCGATATTCACATCCGTCCTTTTTTCTTCCCTGGCGTCGAAGAATCGGCTTCCGGTGTGAGCGCAGGCAAGGTTCGTACACTGGAAACGCTTATTCTTGAATTTCCCGAGAATAATTTCTACTCCACCGAGGGTGGAAAGCGCCCGCAGGTAAGTTTCCTGGTCTATTCGCTTAGGACCCGTGACGAGGGCCGTAAAGTACTTGATCGCCTGAATATCGTCTGCTGGCCGGAGCAGCCTGAAGTATCTATCTAGATCCAGCCACTTGTTCGGGGTGCCCTTCAGCGCTCCATAGTACAAGTTGAATCCATCTATGTAAACGATGGTGCGGTGTGCTGCTGGAAATCCTGGAGAGGGTGAGGCGGTCATATAGACCGCCCAAACCGGCATGCAGTAAGCCGGGGAGTCGTCAAAACCACATTAGCATGCTGACTCAACATTTTCAATCACCTAACCCTTGAAATCTGTGGAAATCTTCCTTTGCGCCCGGCGGGAATCCAACCCGCGACCTGTTCTTACGAAGGAACTGCTCTATGCATCTGAGCTACGGGCGCAACCCAATCCTACCAAACCAAATCGGCGACTGCAAGACCCAAATTAAGAGCAAGCCCACCCGCATGCTTCTCATTCTACAAATTATATATCTCATAACGTATTTACTAAACAACTACTTACAAGCTATATAACATTTATCTTGAAGATGAGACGTTGTTGTCGTACAATGAGCATGAGGTATAAATCATGAGCCCAGCGTTGATGGCAGCCATTGTGGAATTGAGATCTCAAATTGAAAACTTGGCTACGGAGATCCTTAAGGATAGTCGGATAATGGAGATTCAGAAACTTCTTACTGGTTTGAACACCCTGGAAGATCTTTGCAGCGAGAAAAAAACCACCTTAGGGGAAATTTTCAATTTCAATTCGCCCGCTCACGGAGAACAAGGCATGTCTATTCGGCCGGACGAGTTTTACGGCTTAGAGCCCCTCGTGGCAGCAAAGAAGTACCTCAAGAAGCCTAAGAAGGCCGTTCCATTCAAGGAGATCACGGCAGCAATTCGAGCTGGTGGCGGCGATCCAGGCAACGAAGAAAAACTAAAAGTTTCGCTGGCGCGAAGTACTTGGGACATAGTGAAGATCGGCGAGGACATGTTCGGGCTCATCGAATTTTATCCTCATGTCAAACGTGGGGGCAAGAAAGCCAAAGTTGGAGATGCTGCCGCACTACAGGATTCAGTAAAAGTTGAGCTGAAGGACGGAGAAGGTAATCCGATCCACGCGGTTTCCAACGACGTGGATGATTTTGAAGATCACGACGCGCCTAGCGGGAAACCGGTGACGGACGAGACCGTCCCGAACTTTTGATGACCTAGATCATCTTCCAAGGTAGCGGGGCCGCGTCAACTCGCGTCTGTGGTATTCCAGATCGTGCTGAGTCCAGCCCAGCGCCTGCCGGAGCCACAAAGGAAAATCGTCCGCAAGTCGCACGACTTTACCGACGCGCACTTCCATCACGACTTCCCGCCACCGGGAGGACCGGCGACGATGAACATGCGCGGGGGGCGCATTTACCCGCCGAAATCGCGGTCCGCGCCTTCTTTCATGTCAGCCGGGAGTTCTTTCAAGAGCAAGTTGCCTTGTGAATCGAGGAGGCCCTTCCGCCGGAGTTCGTCGCCTTCCGCCCTCACTCGCTCCATTCCATCGGCAAGCACCTGGTCAACGAAGACATCCATCTCGCGCTCATCATCGAGATTCACGTTTTCGATAGTGAGGCGCTTTGTAACGGGCATGGGTGTCTCCACTTCGGCTACTAACCATTCTACAGGAAATCGGGAAAAATGGGGTCAAAGACCACGAAAACTGATGATTCTCACGCAGGCTGACGCCCGCCTACTCCATATGCTTATGAAACCGCTGGACGCTTAGCCCCAGTATGGTGACGCCGAACACCGCGAGCGCCGCCATCTGCGGCCATAGCGCGGAAAATCCCGCGCCCTGAAGGAAAATGCCGCGAACAATTTCCATGAAATAGCGCACCGGATTGATGAAGGTAAGCCATTGCGCCAGTTGCGGCATGTTGCGGATGGGAAACGTGAAGCCGCTTAGCATGAAGAAGGGCTGGAAAAACACGCCCGTCGCCAAGCTGGCTTGCTGCTGGGTGCGCGAAAGCGTGGAGATAAAGAGTCCCGCGCCGAGCGTGGTCAACAGGAACAACAGGGTGGTCGCCAAAAGGATCCAGAAGCTGCCCCGAAACGGGATGTGGAAGATCAGCAGCGCCGCGCCTAACACCAGGAGCATATCTCCGAATCCGACCAGCACGAACGGCAGCGTCTTTCCCAGAATCAGCTCCACCGGACGGATGGGCGTGACCATTAACTGCTCCATGGTGCCGATTTCTTTCTCGCGGACGATCGCAAGCGCGGTGAGAGAAAGCGTTACCAGCGTGATGATGTTCACGATCACACCCGGAATAAAATAGTTGCGGCTGCGAAGATCGGGATTAAACCAAACGCGGCTACGCGAACTGATTTGAGGGATCGACGGCTGGATCGGTCCGCCGGCCGCGAGGGTGCCGCCCACCTGCTTCATGCGCTGCGCGTCACCCAGAACCGAGTTCGAATACATGGCGATGGTCTGGCTCGCATAGGCGGATACGAGCGACGCTGTATTCGAATTGGTGCCATCAAGCAGCACCTGCACGCTAGTGGTGCGCCCACGCCGGATGTCGCGCGCAAAGCCGGGCAATACCCGGATGACGGCGTCGACCTGGCCGCGATCGAGCATCAACTGCATCACCCGGTCGCTCTGCGGCTCGCCGGCTATCGAGAAGCGTCCCGATCCCTGGAACTGACCGAGCAGTTCGCGGCTTTCCTGCGTGTGATCCTGATCCATCCACGCGATCCGGGCGTTATCGACGTCCAGATTCACCGCGAAGCCGAAGATCAGGAGTTGAATCAAAGGCGGCAGGAACAGAAGGAACCGCATGCGCGGGTCGCGGATCACTTGAATATATTCTTTGCGAATGATGGCGCGAATGCGTTGTTTCATGTTTAGGCCACCTTCTGCCGCAGCTTGCGGGTCGCGAAAAAGAACACCATCACCGCGTAGCCCACCAGGAGCAGACAATCACTCCACAGAATCTCGAGACCGGTGCCCTTGAGAAATATTCCGCGGACGATGTTGATGAAGTAGCGCGCGGGAACGAACAGCGCAATCGCCTGAATCACGCGCGGCATGTTGGTGATCGAGTAAATGAAGCCGGAAAGCAGAAACGCCGGCAGGAACGAAGTCAGCGTCCCCATCTGGTAGGCGGTGAGTTGCGTCCGATTAGACGCCGAGATGAAAATGCCGAAGGCGATCGCCCCGAACAGGAAAACGCAGCTCGACGCGATCAGCAGAAGGAAGCTTCCCTTGATGGGCACGCCAAAAGCGAACACGCCGACCGCCAGACATATCGCCATGTCCACTAAGCCGACCACGAAATAGGCCGACATCTTTCCGAATGCCATCTCGGCCGGACGTACCGGCGTCGAGAGAAGCTGCTCCATGGTGCCGTTCTCCCACTCGCGAGCGATGGTAAGCGAGCTGAGGTTAGCCGACACGATCGCCAGGATCACCACCACCAGGCCGGGCACAATGAAAAATTGCGACAGCAGATCCGGGTTGTACCAGACCCGCACTTGCGGCGCGACACCGGCATGCAGAACGCTCCCCGCGCGGGTGCTCTGGGCGCCTTCACGCACGCGCTGAGAAAAGGCCTGCACCACGCTTTCGGCGTAACCCTTGGCGATGGACGCGGTGTTCGAGTCGCTGCCGTCCACCAGCAACTGCACCTGGGCTTCCTTGCCGAGATCCAGATTTCTCGAATAGTCGTTCGGAATCACGACGCCGAGCAGACAGATACGCTTATCCATTCCTTGCACGATCGGCTGGTAGCTGGTGGTCTCTTCAATGATCTGAAAATAACGCGACCCGCGAAACTCGCGAATCAGAGCGCGGCTTTCGGAAGTCTTGTCCAGATCGTAGACGATGGTCGGGATGCGGTCGACGTCCAGGCTTAGCGCCCAGCCGAAGATGAGCAGCATGATCAGCGGCTGCATCAAGGCGGAGATCAGACTTCGCGGATCGCGCAGGACGTGAAGGAATTCCTTGCGCGCCATGGCGCGGGTGCGACGGAAATTCATGAAGCCACCGCCTTCTCTTCTTTTTCGATCAGGCTGACAAAGACGTCCTCCATCGACGGAACGATGGAATCGAGAGTTTTCACTTCAATGCCCGCGGCATGCAGAGCGGCCCAGATTTCCGGGATGGCTTCGGCCGCGCTCTCCACTTTGATATGCAATCCGCCGCCGAACACGGCGACGTCGAGAATCCCCTTCTTCCCTTCGAGCGCGGTCATGCTGCCCAATAGATCCGAGGACACCAGATTCAACAACGTCCCGACGCCGAGCAGCACCTTCAGTTCCGCGGGAGATCCCAGGGCGATGATTCTGCCTCCATACATGAGAGCCACGCGATGGCAGTATTCGGCTTCGTCCATGTAGTGCGTGGTGACGAAGATGGTATGCCCGGCCGCGGAGAGCTGGTAGATCAACTCCCAGAAGTTGCGGCGTGCGATCGGATCGACACCGCTGGTGGGCTCGTCGAGGAACAAGATCGGCGGCTGATGCAGAATCGCGCAGCCGAGCGCCAGCCGTTGTTTCCAGCCGCCGGAGAGCAGCCGCGTCTTGGTCAGGCGCTTGTCCTCTAGATCCGCCATTTTCAAAACGTAGTCGCGGCGCATCTTGAGCTTCTCGGGAGAGAGACCATAGACGCCGCCAAAGAACTCGATGTTCTCGGTGACTGTCAGGTCGTCGTAGAGCGAGAACTTCTGCGACATGTAGCCGATGTTGCGGCGGATATCCTCCGGTTGCGTCGCAACATCGAATCCCGCCACGGTCGCTTTCCCGGAAGTTGGCGCGATCAATCCGCACAAGACGCGAATGGTGGTGGACTTGCCGGCTCCATTCGGCCCTAGAAAGCCGAAAATCTCTCCGCGCTTGACGTCCACGCTGACGTTGTCGACCGCCACAAAATCGCCGAATCGCTTGGTCAGATTGTCGATGTGGACCGCGGGTCCATTTTCGACGTGGACCTCCGGTCCATTTTTGATGTGGACCGCAGGTCCGGTTGCATCAGGCTGCATTGGACGTTTCTCCCTGCCTGGCGGCCAGCGCGATGAAAACGTCTTCGAGAGACGGGGGGATGGGATGATATCCGAAGGGCGTTATTGCCGCGAGTCTTTCCGCGGAGGTAACGTTGGAATCCAGAAACAGATGCAGGTTGGCGCCGGAGGGCTCGATCGCCAGAACGCCGGGCTGCAGGATCAGAGCCTCGCGGGTCTTCCGGTTGTCGTCCGCCATCAGCAGGTAAACCCCCTGGTCCAGCCCTTGTTTCAACTTCGCGGGCGTGTCGCAGCGGATCATCCTGCCGCGGTACATGAATCCGACGCGATTGGCCCGCTCGGCCTCGTCCAAATACGCGGTGGTGGCGAACACGGTCAATCCATCCCGCACCAGTTGATATAAGATTGCCCAGAAGTCCCGGCGCGATACCGGGTCCACGCCGTTGGTCGGTTCGTCCAGAAACAGAACGCGAGGCTTGTGCAGCAGCGTGCACATCAGGGCCAGCTTTTGTTTCATCCCCCCGGACAGCTTCCCTGCCGGGCGTTTGCGAAAGGGCTCCATCCGGGTCATGCGGAGCAGGCGCGCCATCAGTTCTTCGCGCTCACGCCCCAGGATGCCGAACAGGTCGGAATAGAACGCCATGTTCTCTTCCACGGTCAAGTCGCTATACAGACCGAACCGCTGAGCCATGTAGCCGATCTGATCTTTCACCGCGTCCACGTCACGCGCCACGTCGTGACCCGCCACCGTCGCCTTGCCTTCGGTGGGATCCATGAGGCCGCACAGCAGGCGCATGGTGGTGGTCTTGCCGGCGCCGTCCGGACCCACCAGGGCGAAGATCTCTCCCTCGGCGATTTCCAGGTTTAGATGATCTACCGCCGTAAGCGCTCCGAACTTGCGCGTGAGGTTTTCGGCGATGATGATTGCGCTCATAATTCGATCGCACTCACAGGACGATCCCGGTCATAGAATGATCTCGGCGTCCACCGGCATGTTGTCCTTCAACTCATGCGCGTGATTGTCCACTTCAATCTTGATCCGGTAAACCAGCTTCACTCGCTCCTCTTTGGTCTGAATCTGCTTGGGCGTAAACTCGGCATCGGGCGAAATGAAGGTGATCTGTCCGTCGTACACTTTGCCCGGGAATGAATCCGTGCTGAGTCTCACCTTCTGTCCCAGCTTCACGCGACCAAGATCGGTTTCGTTGATATAAGCGCGCAGCCAGGGATGGTCCAGATCTCCGATGCTGACCACCGTGGTCCCCGCGGCGAGGATTTCGCCCGGTTCGGCCGACTTCACGAGCACCACGCCGTCGATCGGTGTAAACGCGCTGGTGTCGTCCAACTGCGATTCCGAAATTCCGACCTGTGCCTTGGAACGATCGATCTCCGCTTTTCGCGCCACCAACTCCTGCTCGCGGCGTTGCAGCTCGAGACGGTTCGCTTCCGCCGTCCGTACGGCTGCTTCGGCCCGAGCCACCACGGCTCGCCCGGCTGCGATGTCTTCTTTGCGCGGCCCTTCCTTCACCAACGAAAGCTTTTCTTCGGCTCCCCGCAGCACCGCCCCGGCGCTTTCAAACTTGGTGCGAGCCTGATCGTATTGCTGCGTGGAAATATCTTCGTTCTTGTAGAGCGTCTGAGCGCGCTCCCAATCGAGACGGGCAAATTCCAGTTGCGATTTGGCATCGTTCCATGCCGCCTCAGCTTGCTGAATGTCCTGGCTTCGGCTGCCGTTGAGCAGGGCATCCAGTTTGGCGGTGGCTTCACCCAGATCGGCGCGCCGCGCGGCAATATCGCTCTCGAGAGTGGCTCTCTGGAACGCAATCGACGTCAGCAACTGGTCGTAATTCGACTGGGCGCTGAAGACGATCGCCTTATCGCGAACCGCCTGATGCTGCAATTGTACGGGGTCCAGCCGGGCGATCAAATCATCCTTCTTCACCCAATCGCCCTCGGTCACCTTCCGCTCAGTCATACGGCCCGCGATCTTGAAGGAGATATCCACCTGGGTCAGCTCCAGGTTGCCGGAGACCAGGATCCGGTTGCTCTTGGTTTCGAACTTGCCGGTTTGCCACATCCATACGACCGTACCGACGACGGCCAGCAGCAGAATGATCACGATTCGCTTTTTCATTGGTTCACAAACTCCCCGATGGTTCCGGTCGCGGTCGCCAAGTCGAGGCGAGCCAAATTATGGTCGTACAGCGCGGCGATTTGATTATCTCTCGCGCGCTGCAAACGGGTTTGGGCGTCGGTAACTTCGGTGGAAGTCGCGACGCCGGCCTGAAAACGGCGCCTGGCCTGTGCCAGCTCGCTCTCCGATAGCGCGAGGCCGTCCCGCGCGGCGTCCACTTCGCTGACCGCGGCGCGCAGGGCATCGAGCGCCTGCCGGACTTCCAGTTCAATCTGGTCCTGAAGGTCGCGCGTGCGGATCTGCTCCTGCCGGTAGACCGACAAGCTTTCGGTGCGCCGGGCGTCTCGCCGTCCGCCATCGAAAACCGGCACTTTGACGGTGATTCCATAGTCGTAGGTAGGCTGCGTGCCGATCAGCTCGGATCCGATGGTGCCGTAGTTGGCGGACGCCCCCACCGACGGCAGGCGCTCCGCTTTCACCGAACCGTAGTTCAGGCGCGCCACTTCTTCCCGCTGCCGTTGGGCCTTGAGCTCCGCGCGATTCTTCCGGGCCTGGTCGAGCGAGGGGTCGACGTCCGCGATATTCACCGCGTTGTAGCCGAGCTTGTCGGTGAACTGTACCTCGGCATCCAGCTTGAGTCCCATGGTCTTCAGAATCTGTAGAGCCGCGCGGCGGCGATCCCTCCCGGCGGCCACCAGCTTCTGCCGGTCGTTCGCCAGTTGCACTTCAGCCCGCGTCACGTCGATACCGGTTCCGGTGCCGGCGGTCTTCTGCTCCTGCGCGAGTTTCAGCAGCGCCTCGGACAGTTCGACATTGGCTTGGGCGGTATCGAGCGTCGCTTGCGTGCGCAGGCACGCCAGATATTCCTTCGCCACTTCGTCGCTCACTTGGTTCCTGGTGGACTCAGAGTCGGCCTTGGCGGCCGTTACGCTGACCTTCGAAGCCTGGTACGCGCGAATTTTGCTGAAATCGAAAATCGATTGCTGCGCCGTGGCGCGCGCGTCGAACACCGAAAACGGCCCGACCACCGACGGAAAGTTGAGAGTGAAGCCGGGAGGCAGCTTGAAAATCGAAGAGTTGAAGCCGAAGGCGCGGAGACTGGACGTCTCGCGCTGATCCGTGAGAGACGATTCCACGTCGGGCAAAAACGCCCCGCGCGCCTGGGCGACGAGCGTCTGCGCCTGCTTAATCGATTCATTCGCCAGCGCGACTCGCGTGCTGCCTTCTGGGGCGAGCGCGATTTCCACCGCTCGCTTCAGGCTCAGAGGAAGCGTGCGCGGAGCATCCTCGCGGATCGGCCCCTGTGCCCACGCCGGGGACAGGAGAAAAGCCAGCAGTACCGCTAGACGGGAGATGGGTGCTCTTCGCATGTCAGTTTCTCGCAGCCGTCTCGGCGACCTGGACCGGCGCACGGAAACCCGCGGCCAGGAACGTAACCAATCGGGCAACCAGCGCTTTCCGATCCGACAGATTGCAGACGCCATCGGTCATTTGCGGCAGAACCTGCGAGAGCGACAGGACGTGACTCATCGTGCCTGCCATGAAGTGCAGCCTCCAGAGACGATCCACCTCGGGCATGCCGGGAAACACCCTCCCCAATGCCTCGCTGAATAGCTGCACGCCCTCTTTTAAGTGCCGATTGTAAACCCGCTCGACGAACTGATCCGGCGTGGAAAGAATTCGTCCGATCAGGGGAACGGCCACGGAAACGGCAGCCGGAAATCCCTTTTCGAGCACCGGCGCGAGGAACGCCTCGATGATCTGCTCGACGGAGGGCGAGGGCCCGGCGGCGTTCAGCAACTCGATCCGCCTTCGAGTCACCGGCTCAATCCGTCTCCTGATCACGGCATCGATCAGGCTGTCCTTGGACTGAAAGTGGTAGTTGATCGCCGCCAGATTCACCTGCGCTTCCGTGGTGATGTCCCGCAGGGAAGTCCCCTCGAAGCCATTCAATCCAAATAGCTTCTCCGCGGAATCGAGGATCCTGGCCTTTGTATCGACCGTTTCAATCATACGTATGTTTCAAGCATACGAACGAATGATTGTGTTGTCAATAGGCTTTTTCAAATTGTCGATGTTCATCCGGCCGCCCCGAGTGTAGTACGCCCAGCGCAGGTGCCGGCGAGTACCTCGCGCTGCGAAAATATAGGTGATCCGGAGGAGCGGCGTGCTGCCTTTCAAACTTGTTTACCACGAGGGATACGATCTGAATCTGGGCTCGCACGTGTTCCCGTCATCGAAGTACCGGCTGATTCGCGACCGACTGCTCGCGGAAGGCTTCGCCGAGGCGGTGGACTTTGTGACGCCTGAACCGTCGAGCGATGAGGATCTGGCGTTGGTCCACGATCCCGGTTGGGTCAGGCGGCTCAAGGAAGGCACGCTTGGATACATGGAACTGGCGCGGCTGGAGATTCCGTATTCACGGGAAATGGTGGAAGCCTTCTGGCTGGCTGCCGGGGGGACGACACTTGCCGCGCGGTTGGCCATCGCCACGGCGAACCGGTCCAAAATGAGACTGGGCGGGAACTTCGGAATCGGTTTCAACGTGGGCGGCGGATTCCATCACGCTTTTCCCGGCCATGGCGAGGGATTCTGCGCCATTCACGACGTAGCGGTGGCGATTCGCAAGCTGCAGAGCGAGCGGCTGATCGAGCGCGCCATGGTGGTGGACGCCGATGTGCATGACGGCAATGGCACGGCCGCCATCTTCGCGGACGACGATTCGGTGTTCACGCTTTCCATCCACCAGCTTCACAACTATCCGAGCGAGAAGCCGCCCTCGAATATCGATATCAATCTGGCCGACGGCGCGGGCGACGACGAGTATCTGGCGCGGCTGTCCGAGGCGTGCGGCCGGGCGATGAAAAGTTTCGCGCCGCAATTGGTGATGTACGTGGCGGGCGCGGATCCCTATCGCGAAGATCAGCTCGGGGGCCTGTCGCTGACGATCGATGGATTGAAGGCCCGCGACCGGCTGGTGTTCGGCGCGGCGCGCGAGAACCATGCTCCGGTCGCGGTCACGCTGGCGGGTGGCTACGCGGTCCGCGTGGAAGATACCGTCACCATACACGTGAACACGGCCAAGGCCGCCGCGGAGATGTTCGAGCGTCCATAAAGACGCTACCGATCGAGTGCGGGTGAAAACCGGGGACAGACAGCCTTTTTCGCAAGACATTTACACAAGATCAAGGGGCTGCGTCGCGAAAAGGTGTCAGTCCCCAGTTTTCACAAGAAGCATGAGACGATGAACGAAGACCCTGAAATGAGAGGATGACATGAGCGCGATCACGCTGAAGGTCAACGGCAGCACCCACCATTTAGACGTGGATCCCGCGACCCCTTTGCTGTACGTCCTCAGTGACGATCTCAAGTTGCGGGGTCCGAAGTTCGGATGCGGACTCGCTCAGTGCGGCGCCTGCACCGTCATCGTCAAAGGGCAGGCGATTCGCTCCTGCGTGACCCCGGTGAAGAGCGTGGAGGGATCGGAAATCACCACGCTCGAAGGCTTGGGAACACCCGCGAATCCACATCCACTTCAGCAGGCATTTATCGACGAGCAGGCGGCGCAGTGCGGCTTCTGCCTCAGTGGCGTCATTTGCACCGCCAAGGCTTTCCTCGATCAGAACCCACGAGCGACCGCTGAAGAGATCCAGCAGGCTCTCTCCGGCATACTGTGCCGCTGCTTTACCCACGTCCGGATGCATCGCGCCATTGAGCGATATGCCCGAGAGGTGGCACGGTGAAACCCAAGGCGATGAAGAGTGGAATGACAATGACTCCCAATGCGCTGAGGGCTCTCGAACATGCCGGATTTTCGCGCCGCGCGTTCCTGGCGGGCTCCGGGGCGCTGATTGTCGGCTTCAGCATGGCCGGCTCCAAGGCCGCGGCTCAAACACTCACCGGTCCGGTGGGCGAGGCGCCGCCGCCGAATCAGGTCGATTCCTGGCTCGCCGTCGGAGCGGACGGAATCGTCACGGCATATAGCGGCAAGGAGGAACTGGGCCAAGGCATCTCGACCGCGCAGATCCAGTTGGTGGCCGAAGAGTTATCGCTGCCCTTCGAACGCGTCCGCCTGATCTACTGCGATACGGACATCACGCCGGACCAGGCCCATACCTCCGGCAGCCAGTCGCACCCGGCGAACTTTAACCACTCGAATCTCGCGCAGGCCGCGGCCACTGCGCGGCAAGCGCTGTTGCGCATGGCTTCGCTTCGCCTGGTGATTCCGGTGGATCAGCTCACCGTCTCGAACGGCATCATCAGCGCCAAGACCGCAGCCCCCAAAACGCGCGCGGTCAAGAAGGTGACCTACAGCCAACTGGTAGCCGACAAGACGTTCGACGTCCTGGTCGACCGCAACGCCAAGCGGAAGCCGGCGCGCGAGTGGACGGTTCTGGGGACCTCGGCGAAGCGTCCCGATATTCCGGATTTAGTCACCGGACGATTCGAGTTTGTCCATAACGTCCGTGTACCCGGAATGCTGCATGGACGAGTGGTCCGCCCGCCCACGGTGGGCGCGAGCGTCGCCAATGTGGACGAGAGCTCGGTTCGAGGAATGCCTGGGCTGGTCAAAGTCGTGGTGAAGCAGAATTTCGTGGGCGTGGTCACGGACAAACCGTGGCAGGCAATGCAGGCGGCCGCCAAGTTGAAGGTCACCTGGACTGCCGGTCCGAGCCTTCCCAGCTACGCTGGCTTTTTCGAGTACGTGCGCAAGTTGAAACCCACGCGGGACGCTCTCCTGGTGGATTCGAAAGACGTAGCGCAGAAGATCGCTCAAGCCGCGACCCTGGTAAACGCGACGTATTACCATCCCTACCAGATGCACGGCTCGGTGGGCAGCTCCTGCGCCGTCGCCGATGTGAAGAGCGAAGAGGCGACCCTCTATTCGCCTACACAGGCCGTCTGGTACCAGAAGAGCACGGCCGCGATGGTTCTGGGGCTCAGGCCCGAGAATATTCACGTGATCTACCGGCGCGGTTCCGGTTGCTATGGGTTGAACGGCGCGGACACCGTCACCTACGACGCTGCGCTGCTTTCCCAGGCGGTGAACCGCCCGGTGCGCGTCCAGCTCACGCGCAAGGACGAAATGGCCTGGGAAAATTACGGAAACGCGTTCGTCATGGATGAGCGCGCCGGGTTGGATGCCGACGGGAACATTGTCGCCTGGGAGCATGAGTCCTGGTCGCCGACGCTAGGCAATCGTCCGGGCGCGGGAACCCCTGGTAATGTGATCACGGGCCTGCTGGTGGGCTTTCAGCCGGAGCCGTTCACTCCCAGGGGTCCGGCGGAACCGCGTGCATACAACAACGGCAGCAATGGGATTCCGTCTTATTTCTCAGGTCGAATCGGCGGGGTGAGCCGCGGGACCGGAGTCATCAAGAGCGAACGGGCGATTGCCCACAACGTGCCGTCGCCGTTCTGGACCGGACCGTTGCGGTCTCCCGCACGGCTTCAGAACACCTTCGCGCACGAGTGTTTCATGGATGAGCTGGCGATGAAGGTCAAGGCCGACCCCGTGGCTTTTCGCTTGAAGCACCTGAGTGATGCCCGATTGAGCGATTGCGTGAAGGCGGCGGCGAAAGCGGCGAACTGGGACGCCCGTCCATCGCCCCAGTCCGGCCTGCGCAAGACCGGCGTGGTGAGAGGACGAGGTATCGCTTGTGTCGCGTATGAAGGGGATAACGGCTACTCGGCCATGGTCATCGAGGCTGAAGTCGACCAGGATACGGGCAGGATCGCGGTGAAACGTGTTTTCGTCGGACACGACTGCGGCCCCATCTCAAATCCGGACGGCCTCAAGAACCAGATCGAGGGCGGCGCTCTTCATGGGATCAGCCGCGCGCTGCTCGAAGAGGTGACCTGGGACGATCAGAAGGTGACAGCGGTCGACTGGCGAAGCTATCGCACGCTGCCGTTGGGTTTCGCTATTCCGACCATTGAGAGTGTGCTTATCAATCGGCCGGATGAACTGGCGACCGGAGCCGGCGAAAATTCGATCACGGTGGCGGCGGCTGCGCTGGGCAACGCCATCTTCGATGCGACCGGGGCTCGCCTCCGCGAAATTCCGTTCACTCCGGAACGGGTGAAAGCGGCGCTGAACGCGCGTGCGTAGCCAGCGGGGGACGGACCACTCTGTCGACCCCAGCCAGGACTTCTGCGGGAAAAACGCTGGGACAGGCAGCTCTGCCCACGCGCCGCCGACGCAAACGTTGTTGATTCGACGCTTGAGCCGGCTCGGGGCAGAGAAGCCTGTCCCGGTTTTTCCCGCCCCTCGCGGCGGTCAGGCCTTCACCGGCGCCAGCACCGGCGCATTGGCGAGCAGGGCGTCTTCGAAACTGTAGTCGGGCTTGGGGAAATGGGCGTGCCGCAGATGCCAGCGATAGGTTTCCTTCAACCCGGTGGCGAAGTCGACCGGCTTGAACTTCAACACGCGCTGGGCCTTGGCCGTCACCTGCGTGATGGGCGGCATGTCGAAGTAATAGGCGAAATATAGTTTCGGGCCCATGGGATGCCCGCCCGCGCGCAGCACATATTCCCGCTGAATTCGCACGAATTTCGCGGTTTTATTGCACACCTTCGCGAAAGCCTCTACCGCTTCCATCTGCGATAACGGCCGGGCGTTCGCAATGTTGAAAGCATGCCCGACGGCCGCCGGTTCGTCCATTGCCTTCAGAATCGCCCGCACCAAGTCCTTCACGTACACGAACTGCATCAGACGGCGTCCGTCCCCAGGCAGGATGATGGAGCGGTTCGCCCGCAGCCGGTCCCAGAAATACGCCTCGCGATAGTAGGGATTTTCCGGACCATAAATGTACGGCGGACGGACCGTCACAATCGGCAATCCGATGCGCTGGTGCAGACGAAAAAGAGCCCGCTCGCTCATGGCCTTATTTCGCACGTATAGATCGGGCGCGTCGTCGGGGGCGAGCGCGTCACCTTCGTGATGATTGAGGCCGTCGCCGTATGCCGCGACGCTCGACATGAAAATGTAACGATGGAGATTGTTGTCGACGGCGCGAACGGTGGCCTCGACATGGGCCGCCGTGGTTCCGCGCTCCCAATCGTAGACGTTATCGACGACGACGTCGAAATTCTTCCCCGCGAGCGCGGCCTTGATCGCCTTGGGGTCGTTGCGATCCGCCACCAGATTCTGCACCTTGCGCCCCAGATCGTGACGGGGCTTGCGATGCAGGACCGTAACGGCATGGTCCTGCTTCAACAACTCGGCCACCAGCAGCCGGCCGATGAACCTGGTTCCGCCGATGACAAGGCAATTCATAGGCGAGTTGCGGGAAACGGCAAACTCAGTCGTAATACTCCAGGCCGAGATGCGTGATCAGGTCCTCGCCGCGCATCCAGCGCAGCGTGTTCTTCAGCTTCATCAGCTGAATGAAGATGTCGTGTTCGGGGTAGAGGCCGGGCGCGGTCATCGGAGCCTTGAAGTAGAACGAAAGCCATTCCTGAATTCCGCGCATTCCGGACCGTTGCGCCAGGTCCATGAACAGCACCAGGTCGAGGACCAGCGGCGCGGCGAGAATGGAGTCGCGGCACAGGAAATCGATCTTGATCTGCATGGGATAGCCCATCCATCCGAAGATGTCGATGTTGTCCCAGCCCTCCTTGGCGTCGCCTCTTGGTGGATAGTAGTTGATCCGCACGGCGTGATAGAGATCCTTGTAAAGCAGCGGATACAACTTCGGCTGCAGGATCTGATCGAGCACGCTGAGCTTGGTCTCTTCCTTGGTCTTGAACGAGCCGGGATCCTCCAACACTTCGCCGTCCCGGTTGCCCAGAATGTTGGTTGAAAACCATCCCGCCATGCCCAACATGCGGGCCTTCAATCCGGGCGCGATCAGCGTCTTCATGAAGGTTTGACCGGTCTTGAAGTCCTTCCCGCAGATCGGAAGACTCCGGTCGCGGGCGAGATCGAGCAAGGCGGGGGTGTCGGTGGTCAGGTTGGGAGCGCCGTTGGCGAAGGGTACGCCGGACTTGAGGGCGGCATAGGCGTAAATCTGGCTGGGCGCGATCTCCGGGTCATTCTTCATCAACCCGTATTCGAAATCCTTCAAGGTTTGATGCACGGCCGCGGGCCGGTGAAAAACCTCGGTGGACGCGCACCAGATCATGACCGTTCGCGCAACGTCATGGGTCTTGCGAAACTGCTCGATATCGTCCATCAGCATTTCCGCCTTGTCCATCTTGGACCCTCCCTGCTTCACGTTGGGTCCGTTAATGCGGCGGATATACTCGGGATCGAAGACGGCTTTCATCGGCCGGATCGCCGAGAGGGGTTCCTTCAGCAGATCGAGCTGCGGACGGTCGAGCACTTTCGCATTCGCGGCGGCCTCATAGGCAGTGTCTTCGTAGATGTCCCATCCGCCGAAAACCAAATCGTTCAATCCGGCCAGCGGGACAAAATCCTTGATCAGCGGCGTGCGTCCGTCCGTCCGCTTTCCCAGGCGAATCGTCGAAAGTTGCGTCAGCGATCCAACCGGCGCAGCCATTCCCCGCTTGATCGCTTCCACTCCGGCGATGAAGGTGGTGCTCACGGCGCCAATCCCAGGGATCAGAACGCCCAGTTTGCCGTTGGCGGGCGCAATCTGGACGTTGTCTTGTGCTGACAAGGTCGGTGTACTCCTTACTGAGGTGTTCTCACGGTTGACGTGTACTCACGCGCGGATAAACGCACAGCGCACACGCGACCTGCCCCCGCCCAGTCGCCATACCGTGCGTGCAGGGGGGCCATGGAGAAAGCGCGAAGCAACACCGCCAGGAGCTATGCCTATCCTACGTTATACTAGCATTTTATGTTGAATCGCGCGAGTGCCGGAAGCACGCACGCCGTAATCTCCGCCATCCTGGTGGACGATGAAACGCTTGCGTCCGACGAGCTTGCCTACCAGTTGAAGGAGTTTCTCGACCTCGAAATCGTGGCCACGGCCACCAACGGAATTGAAGCCGTGAAACTCATCGAGGATCTGGAACCCGATCTCGTGTTTCTCGATGTGCAGATGCCCGGTCTCGACGGTCTGAGCGTCATCCGCAAGCTGCGCGAAAAGAATATCCCTCTCCCTTATTTTGTAATGGCGACGGCGTACGATCAGTACGCAATCGAAGCTTTCCGCTGGGAAGCGCTCGACTATCTGCTGAAGCCGGTGGAGAAGGAACGGCTGGCGATGGCGGTGGAACGCGCGCGCAAAGCCATCCTCGAAAAATCCAAGGCAGCGGTTCCAGCCGAACTGCCGCCGCCCAAGCCCTCCTTGCAGCGCACCAAACTTCTGGTGAAAAGCAACCACCGCAATTTCATCGTGGACGCCCAGGACGTAGTGTACGCCACCATCGACGACGGGCTGATCACGGTGGTCACCTTGAATCTGGAGGGACAGTCCAACTACCGGACCATTGAGGATCTGCAATCGAATCTGGATGCGGACATGTTCTGGCGAGTCCATCGCTCCTATCTGGTCAACATCCACCGCATCAAGGAAGTGATCCCGTGGTTCAAATCGAGTTTCCAGCTTCGCATGGACGATAAGAAGCAGACCGAAATCCCGGTGAGCCGCGTTCAGACCAAGAGATTGCGGACCCTGTTGAAGCTGTAACCCGCCTTAGACGCGAGTGCTCATGTCCGGAATCCGGTACCTCGAAGATCTCAGCGTGGGGGAGCGCCTGATCACTCCTTCGATGGAAGTGACCGAGGCCGGCGCGATTTCGTTTGCCGACGCCTACGATCCGCAGCCCATGCACAACGATCCCCGGACCGCCACCCGCGGGCCGTTCGGAGGACTCATCGTGAGCGGCTGGCATACCACGGCCATGGTGATGCGGCTCATCGTGGATACGAATCCGCTGGGCGGCGCACCGGTGCTCGGGTTGGGGGTCGATCAGATCCGCTGGCCGAATCCCCTGCGGCCGGGCGACACGATCCATGCCGAACTTGAAATCACGTCCATCACTCCCTCTGAATCGAAGCCCGGCTTCGGCATCGTGCGGTTGAACGTCACGGCGCTGAATCAGAGAGGCGAGGCGGTGTTGACCATGAACCCGAATCTGTGGGTGGCGCGCCGGGGACGTTGAGAAAGCGCAGCGCGCCGCAGTTGCCTGGCATTCATCGCCGTCAATTCATACCCGGAGCTTCATCACCGAGTCCGAATGTTACGCTGTGATGGGTGCCATGAACCATAATCCGGTGAACCACGGTGCAACGAATCACGTGGATTTGCGGGCTATCGCTCGCCAGGAAATGATCGCCAACGGCTTCCGCCCCGATTTTGATGACGCCGTTCGCGCGCAAGTCGCACGGCTCAAGGCGAGCGGGACGCCGTCGCACAGCCCAGCGGCAAAAGACCTGCGTGGCCTCCTTTGGTCCTCCATCGACAACGACACTTCCCGCGACCTCGACCAGATCGAAGTGGCGGAGCGCCTCCCCGACGGAACCACTCGTGTGCTGGTCGGTATCGCCGACGTCGATTCCGCCGTGCCGAAAAGCTCGCCGATCGACGTCCATGCGGAGAGGGAAAGCACTACGGTCTATACCGGGGTCGAAAACTTTTCGATGATACCGGAAGAATTGTCGACCGGCCTGACGTCCCTCAACGAGAACGAGGATCGATCCTGCATGGTGATCGAGATCGTTCACGACGCGGAGGGTAATGTTCAATCCGGCGACGTATATCCGGCCCTGGTTCGGAATCGCGCGCAGCTCACCTACAACGGAGTGGGGGCCTGGCTCGAAGGCGCCGGTCCCGCACCGCCGAAGGTGGCCGCGTCTCCCGATTTGCAGGCACAGTTGAAGCAGCAGGACGAAGCCGCGCAGCAGATGCGCGTCGCCCGATGCAAGAGGGGCGCCCTGAACCTGGAGAGTATTGAGCCGAATCCCGTTCTTACGAATGGACAAATCACCGGCGTCGCGGCGGCGCAAAAGAACCGGGCCACGGAATTGATCGAGGATTTCATGATCGCCGCGAACCAGGTGATCGCGCAGACGCTCTCCGCCAGGAAGGTATCTTCCATTCGAAGGGTGGTTCGCACTCCCGAGCGGTGGAATCGAATCGTCGAATTGGCGGCCAACCTCGGCGAAACGCTTCCGGCCACACCGGATTCGAACGCCTTGAATGCTTTCCTGCTCAAGAGGCGCGCCACCGATCCGGATCACTCCCCCGATCTCTCCCTGGCCGTGATCAAGCTGATGGGGCCTGGCGAGTACGTCGTCGAACGGCCCGGCGATCCCGACCCTGGCCATTTCGGGCTCGCCGTTCACGACTACACCCATTCGACCGCGCCCAATCGCCGTTATGCGGATCTGGTCACGCAGCGGCTCATCAAGGCGGCGCTCGCGAGCCAACCGGCCCCCTACCCCGATTCCGAGCTGGATGTCATCGCGCAGAATTGCACGTCGAAAGAGGATGCCGCGAGAAAAGTGGAGCGGGCGATGCGAAAGCACATCGCCGCCGTGGCCCTGGCAAATCGCGTGGGTGAAATGTTCGACGCGATCGTGACCGGCGTCTCGCCGAAAGGCACCTATGTGCGTACCATCCATCCGCCGGTGGAAGGCCGCGTCATGCGCAGGGAGCAGGGTCTTGACGTGGGAGACCGGGTGCGTGTCACCTTGCTCGACACCAATCCACAGCGCGGATTTATCGACTTCGCCCGTTCGTGAAAGATGGCCCACGCGAAAAGTGCTACACCCTTGCCTGTCCGCCCCGTGGGCATCGCGGATGCCGCGCGGATCGCACCAGCATCTCCCAGCGAGACAGGCTAGAGAGTGTCCCCATTTTTCGCGGTTTTCGCTACTATCGAACATGCACGCCGCTCTCTCCTCGTCGCGATCGGTGGAAGAGCGCACGCTCCGCCGCGTCAATCGCCGGTTGATGCCATTCATTTTCCTGTTGTTCGTGGTGTCTTTCCTGGACCGGGTGAACGTAGGTTCGGCGGGACTCCAGATCACCCAGGAGCTGGGCTTCTCCGATTCGGTCTTCGGTTTCGGAGGCGGGATTTTCTTCGTCGGCTACTTTCTGCTGGAAATCCCCGGATCGCTGCTCGCCGAGCTGTGGAGCGCGCGTAAATGGATTGCGCGCATTATGATCAGTTGGGGGTTTCTCGCCTCCGCCACGGGACTGATTCATACGGCGCAGCAGTTCTATTGGATTCGCTTTTTCCTGGGAGTCGCGGAGGCCGGATTCGTGCCCGCGCTTCTGGTGTATCTCGGCCATTGGTACCGGCCCGCGGATCGCGGCAAAGCCATGGCGATGTTTTTCGCCGGGATCCCCGCGTCTCAGGTGATCGGTGGTCCGCTCGCGGCCGTGCTCCTGAGGTTGCACTGGATGGGCTGGAGCGGATGGCGATGGCTCCTGATCCTGGAAGGGCTGCCCGCCGTGGCCATGGGCATCGCGACGCTATTTTATCTGACAGAGAAGCCGCAGGACGCAAGATGGCTCCCGGCCGACGAGCGGGACTGGCTGGTGGGCGAGCTTGCGCGGGAACAGACCACCCGGCAGGCGCACGTCTCGGCGTGGAAGGCGCTCCGCAATCCGCAGGTGCTGCTGCTCGCCGCGATCCTTTTCCTGGGGCTCAACTCGAACTACGGCGTCAGCATCTGGCTGCCGAGGATGGTGCAGAGGCTCTCGACTTTTGGAGTCTCTCAGGTCAGTCTCATTGCGTCCATTCCATCGCTCGTTTCCCTGCCTCTCATGCTGCTCGCCGGCTGGAGTTCCGATCAAACCGGCGAGCGCATCTGGCATACCGTTATCCCGCGCTTTCTTTCCGCGGGGGCGCTCACAGTCTGTTTCTTCTCGCTCGGTAACGTCTGGTTGAGCGTCCTGATGCTTTCGCTCGCCACCGTCGGGTTCTATTGCGCTCATCCGGGATTCTGGCCCCTGCCGGGCATATTAATGAGGAGGTCGGCAGCCGCCGCGAGCCTTGGTCTGATCAATTCTTGCGGGAACCTGGGAGGGTTTCTCGGACCGTACTCGATAGGATTGCTGACCGATCGCACCGGTAGTTTTGGGGCGGCACTGCTATACCTGGCGGCCTGCTCGCTCACTTCCGGATGGCTGGTTCTTGGTTTGCGAAAGGCCGTGAGGCAGGCGACGGACCCGTTCCAGAAGTAACTCGGTGGCGCGTGGACGGAGCTGGCCGTCCCAGTGCTTTTCAGCAGCCTGCTAGACTAAGCCAATTGAAGAACTTCTTAGTAAGTTACTTGGCTTGTCATGAGGGGGGTGCGCCGTACCCTTTGCGGGCTAATGAGGCGTAAAGCATGACCACCTCTCACCCATCGTCGGAGTCATCCACCCTCCGGACGGCCGCGATTCTGGTGGGAGTGATTGCGATCGCTTACCTCGCTCGTGAGATCTTGATCCCCTTCGCGTTCGCCATCACGCTCACGCTGATATTGGCGCCGGCGGCCGCCTGGCTCCGGAAGATGCGTATCGGCCGCGTCCCCGCTGTCCTCCTGGTCATGACCGTAGCGATCGCGGTCGCCGGTGGAATCAGCCTGGTGATCTTCAATCAACTGGTGGAGGTCGCTAACGAACTTCCTAAGTATCGGGAGAATGTGCACGACAAGATGGAATCGATTCGCGTCCCGGCCGGCGGAGCATTGGGACGGGCCGCCAGGAGCATGCGGCAACTCGCGGATGAGCTGGCAAATCCGCAACCGGCGCCCACCGGCGTCCCGGCGGTTCGCGGAGACCAACGTAATGGGTTAAGCCCGGACGGTAATCCTGTGCCGGTAACCGTCGTGGAGAGGCCGGTGAACGAGCTTCAGTATATGCGCGACCTGGTCCAGCCCGCGCTCGCGCCCTTGGGCGTATTGGGAATGGTCTTGATTTTCACCGTGTTCATGCTGATTGCGCAACACGACTTGCGCAACCGGCTGTTCCGCCTGGCGGGGGTCGAGCGGTTGAGCCTGATGACGGAGGCTCTCGACGACGCCACTCACCGCGTGAGCCGTTATCTTGTGATGCAGCTCCTGGTGAACGCGTCCTTCGGCACGCTCAGCGGAGCCGGTCTCTACTTTATTGGGCTCCCCTACGCGGCCTTATGGGGCACGGTCGCGGGGATCTTGAGAATCGTGCCTTATGTGGGGGCCCCGGTGGCGGCTCTCCTGCCTTTCATGCTCTCGCTCGCGGTCTTCGACCACTGGATTGGCCCGCTGCTGGTCCTGCTGTTGTTTGCCGCGCTCGAACTGATCACGAGCAATGCGGTGGAACCCTGGCTGTATGGCGTCCATACCGGGATCTCCTCGCTTGCCCTCCTGTTGTCGGCCGTGTTCTGGGCGACCCTGTGGGGCCCGGCGGGCCTGATTCTTTCGACGCCACTCACGGTATGCGTCGTGGTCCTGGGGCAACACCTTCCACAGTTGTCTTTTCTGAACGTGCTGTTTGGCGATCAGCCGGTGCTCGGGGAGGAAGCCCAGATCTATCAGCGGCTGTTGGCCATGGATGACCAGGAGGCGCGCTTTGTAGCCCTGCAGTATTTGAAGGACCATTCCCTGACGCAACTGTACGATTCGGTGATTATTCCAGCGCTGACCATGGCCGAACAGGACCGGCACAAGGGGGCGATCGAACCGGGCCGGAAAGAATTTCTCTACCTCAGCATAAGAGAGATACTTGCCGAACTCGCTGAAGATACTGAAAATCCCGCGCAGGCGAAAAAGAACCGCCGGAATCAAGAACCCCCGGAGAGGCCGCTCGACGCAAATCCGTCGGTCCGCGTATTCTGCCTTCCCTCGTGCGACGAAGCCGATGAAATCACAGCGGCCATGCTGGCCCAACTGCTGGAACACGCAGGGCACGTCGCTCTTTCCTTTCCTCTCGAGGATGCGATGCTGCACACCGTCGAAATGGTAAGGCCGGAGGAAAAGGATGTGTTCTGCATCTCGGCCCTCCCTCCGTACGCGTTTGCCGGGGCGAAAACTCTCAGCCAGCAACTGCAAGTGCGCTTTCCCCACACAAAGGTAGTGGTCGGGGTGTGGGGATTCAACGGCGACCCGGAGAAGGCTCTCCGGCGCTTTGAAACTCCAACTCCGGACAAGCTGGTGACCAGCCTCGCCGGCGCGGTTCAATTCGTGGCCGAGACTGCGGCCAGCGCGAACACGGCCAGCGTTCTGTGACGCGGATGAGAATCGCGATTCGAAGCGTACAGCGGATGCGCTGAGCGGACGCGCGCCCGCAAAGGGTGAGGCGGCACCCTCATTTCCAACAAGGAACAATGCCGCCGCGCTCCGTCTTTCGGGCTGCTACTCAAAGGGATACCAGGGAAAGCCGGCTCGCGGAGCGCAACTGCGACACGCATCGGTGCGTCTACCATAAGGTGATGGGGGAATCGCACCGGCTGAACGGTTTGAGGCAACGCGGCGCGGCCAGATCCTCGCGGCTGCGCGCGATCCTGCTAAGTCTGATCTGCGCCGGTTCCTTCGCGTGGGCGCAGCAAATGCAAACGCCGCCCATGCAAACCCAGCAAACGCCGCAGGGGGCGCCTCCGGTCACCATCCCTCCGCCGCCGGACCCGACGGCGATCTTTCACCGCGCCGAGGTTTTGTATGAAGCCAAGGATTTTCCCACCGCGTTTCGCGCTTTTCAGGAAGCGGCGAAAGGCGGCAACGTCGACGCAATGCTGTACCTCGGCGTCATGTACACCGAGGGCCAGGGCACATCCGTTCATTATGACGATGCGATGACATGGCTTCGCAAAGCCGCGATCGCCGGGAATCGCCAGGCGATGTGCAATGTGGGCATCCTCTATTACCAGGGCCTGGGCGTCGAGAAGCGTTATGACCAGGCGCTGCGCTGGTTTCGCGAGAGCGCGGGCGCCGGGAACGATCAAGCCATGTTCAATCTCGGCAGGATGTACCTCGATGGCGCGGGTGTGACGGTCGATTCCAAGGCTGCGATGGATTGGTTCCTCAAAGCCGCCGCCGCCGGGAACGAAAAGGCGATGAACAGCATCGGCGTGATGTATCAGGATGGCCAGGGCGTCGCGCCCGATTACGTCGAGGCAGCACGATGGTTTCGCGACGCGGCGGATTATGGCAGCCACTCAGCC
>Ga0209415_10002844_pt1 | contig 32351 bp, 36 predicted proteins | sample PeaSoiSIISIP2007_FD_187696 | JGI IMG/M metagenome (GOLD analysis project Ga0209415, IMG submission 187696) | Peat soil microbial communities from Weissenstadt, Germany - SII-SIP-2007 (SPAdes) (version 2) | ecosystem: Environmental > Terrestrial > Soil > Wetlands > Peat | place: Germany... | reverse complement strand
CGGGGCGCTGAGCCCACGGCAGGAAAGCGGTCGGGGGAACCCACACGCCCCGAGGCCGGGCCGCCCCGGCGCCGCGTCAACAGACTAGCGGTACATGGCAGGCGCGTCTGTCATCATGTCATTCTTGGCTGACACCCAGCCACGTTGGATGAGCCCCCGGAGGGTCAGGCGCGCAGGCGGTGCCTGGAACAGAAGTCTCGGTCCTCGTCGTCGGTGGTCCAGCCCTTGCACCACGCTCGGTGCTGAATGATGTCGTGCACGGGCGGAGTGGATATCTCGACGGGACTGGACACGACCAAGGAATTCCAGCAGCCGTCGAAGTCGCAAAGAATCGCTCTTTGACGCAAGGTCACGGTCGCCACCGTAGGCCTCAACGCCGGTGTCATTAGCCGACGGCGAGTGAACTTTCGGTGCCGACTCCTGACATCCTGTGCAATTTGGACGCCTTTCTTGCGGTATTCATGCTTCATGCCCTAGCAGTGACTTCGGGGCAGCCGTCTCCCACTGCAGATGGCGGACGCCACGCTCCCGCAATCCGTGGGATCGAGCGCTACGAGGCGTCGGCAGGTCGAAGTGACGCTCGAACGTTCATTGCTCGGGGAGATAGACCTCATCTCGGAGCTCGCGTTCCAGAAAGACGTTGAACGCTTCTTGCCAGAGGATCCCCACCCGATTTTGAAACAGATGAAGAGGTCTCGTCGCGACAACCCCGACGATGGTCCACCCCTCGACGAGGAGCTCGCTCAGCTGTTCCTCAGTCTCGATTCTCGACGCCTCTGCTCTAGGATCTTCTCGCTTGCGATCAGGGGGGAACGCCGTTCCTTCCCACCAGTGCGCCCCCCGCAAGCGAATTCGATACCACTCGCGTTTGCCCACGAGAATGCCTGCCTTCTTGAACCCACCAGGCTCAGCAGAGCTCCCGGTGCCGACCAGATCTTCCGGCACCCCAGGCCAACAGTCAAGAGGCTGAGTAGCCCGACTCAGCCGGGCTCGGGTCAACGTCTTTGAAAGCTGGAGCCGTGCCAGAGCGGTCGCATCGAGAGAGCGGACCGTGGGCAGATGGTGAGGCGCCCAAACGTCCGAGCCTTGAGTGGGACATCGTTGCGCTGGGAACCGGTAACCAGGCAAGTCGAGATTGCCCCGCTGGAGGACCAGATCAGACAGGGACCCAGGCCGAGGCGCACCGGACCGGATCTCGATACCCTCGTACCGCCCTGCGGACTCCGGCGACTCGCAGCTACGGGATCGGGAGGTGGACGTGGACACGTGGCAGGCGACAGACGAGGAGCGGTCGGCGCTGGCTGACGACCTGGCTACCCTCGACGACAGCCAATGGGACATTCAGTCGCTGTGCAGCGAGTGGAAGGTCCGACACGTCGTCGGCCACTTGGTCGCCGGGGCCGACGTGAAGACGGGCCCGTTCATTGCTGGGATGCTCAAGAGCGGCATGAACTTCAACCGCTTCATATCCCGTGAAGGCCTGGCGCTGGGAGCGGCACACCCCGACGAACTCCTGGGGCAGTTTCGGAAGACGATCGGGACGCATCAGACGCCTCCGGGGACGAAGCCCGAGACCATGCTCACCGACCTTGTGTGCCACAGCGAGGACATTCGCCGACCCACCGGCATGGCCCGGACTGTGCCAGAGGCCACCTTATTGACGGTTGCCGACACCATCAAGCGCATCGGTTTCCCAATCCACGTCAAGAAGCGCATTGCCGGTCTGCGCCTGTCGGCCACGGACTCCGAATGGGCGGTGGGGAGCGGTCCTTCCGTCGAAGGCCCGCTGCAGTCGCTCATCCTCGTCATGGCAGGACGCAAGGCGCCGCTCGAGGACCTGTCTGGCGAAGGGATACAAACCCTCCAGGCGCGCATCTAGCTGAGATCCCGTGGCCGGGTCGATTCAGTCGCCATACAGACCGTCGTAGGCGTCCCGGGCGGTGTCGCCTTGGCGGCGGCCTTGGGCGACCGCCCATTGCCTCGTCGCTCGATCGACGGCAAAGGTGGTCCATCCCTCGCCGTCCTCATTGCTGAAGTGGATAAGCAGGGTATGTGGGTCATGCTCGACGCGAAGGCGATGTCGCGGGTCTTCCTCCTCGTGCAGTCCTCGCACACGTTTGCCGGACATGGCCTCCTCAGCGACGAACGATGTCCACCGCCTTCCTCGGGTTTTGGGCCGAAGGAGCTTGCTTCCAACTGATTGCTTGGGCACCTCCTCAGAGTATGGCCGTGCCGCAGGGCGGGCTAGCGTGGACCGGAGCCTCAAGTGATACGAAAGGACGAGGAATGAGCGAACTGCTCTTGGCAGCTGAACGAGACGCCGTGGCAAGCGCGAGCCGCCATCTGGCCGAGAAAGGACTCGTCATCGGCACGGCGGGTAACATTTCAGCCCGCCAGGGGGACCTGATCGCAGTGACTCCTACTGGGTCTGACCTCGGGACAGTGACGGCGGAGATGATCACGGTCATCGACCTCGGTGGGCAGGTCGTCGACGGCGACCTCGCTCCCACGTCAGAGGTACCGCTTCACACCGGAATCTACGCCGCTACCAATGCGCTGGCGATAACGCACGCCCATGCCATGGCGTCCACTGCCCTGTCGTGTTCTCACGACGAGTTACCGGCACTGCACTACAGCTGCTTGGAATTGGGGGGCACACCCCGTACGGCACCCTACGCCACGTTTGGCTCCCAGGAGTTGGCGGACAATGTCATCGAAGCACTGAAGGGGCGCAACGCCGCCATGATGCAGAACCACGGCTCCGTTGCCTACGGCGCAACCATGGACCAGGCCATACACCGGCTCGAGCTTCTCGAATGGCTCGCCGAGCTGTACTGGAGAGCGTCGTCGATGGGGACACCCCACGTGCTGACGGACAAGGACTTCGAGGCGATCATCACGGCGGCCATAGAGCGTGGATACGGTGCCCTCAAGAAGGTCGAAAAGAGCTGAGCAAGAAAGCGTGTTGATACCGCCAAGACCGCTTACCGGCCCGTCTGCCCGTCAATAAGTTCACGAAGGATGTCGGCGTGGCCAGCGTGTCGGGCTGTCTCTTCGAGCAGGTGCATGAGTACCCATCGGAGATTTACCGGCGCCTCATCTCCCACATCTCGGCACAATTCGTCGAGGCTCGGGGTTGCCGCCACAACCTCGTCAGTGCGCTGCCAGGTGTCCTCGTAAACGTCAACGGCGCCCTCTACCGTGTCGTCCGGGTTTATCGTGTCATCCGGGATCTCAACGTCCTGACCGGCGAAGCGGCGCAAGATCCAAAGAGATTCCGCGCGCGCCATGTGCTTCACGAGCCAAAGAAGGGTCGTACCACTTCCAACGTGAGTTCTCCGGGCGGCATCGTTGTGGACTCCAACGGTCTTCCGGACAAGCGATCCACGCTGGTATTGAAGCAGCGCTTGCAGCGTCCCCCGCTCGTCGCCATCGAGTCGAGGCGGCTTCTGGTCATGCATCACCAGAGTGTACGACCGCGTGCTACTAGGCCGATTCGCAAGGTGTCCTCGGTCGGCGCGTCGTTCCCGTGACGACCGCGGCGTGTCCGCGGGCCGGGGTGATATGCGGACGGTCCACTCGGTTCGAGCGTCCTCAGGGGCCCCTCTCACGCCAGCGTTACTGGTCGATCGTGGCGAGCGGTATCTCTCCGGTCGGAGACGAAAAGAACAAGCGGGTCGGGCCCAGGCCTCCCGTTGCGACCGACAGATGCACGCCCTCGGGCGCGTTCCCGCCAAGCCAAGCGACGAGTTCAGCTCGGTCCGGCGTTTCCACCTCGAGCCGGGAGAACCCTGTAGCACCGTTCAGATGGCCGCCTTCGCTACGAGCAGGGTGCAGGTGAGGGTCATCCCAGGCCATGAACGCACAACGCCAGGGCTCGATCCAGGACAGGTCGACACCCACCGCCCGCCAGCGAACCGTTTCGCCTGAAGGGAGAACTCGGAACCGTCGATCGGCGGCCAGTCCGACGCGTCTCGCCGTGACCTCGATGTCCTCGGGTTCGATAGACCATCGTGCCAGACCGGGACCGCGTGTCGACATCGCTGTCACGACCGGCCGGCCCTGGGGGGACGCAAGGGCCTCGTCTCTGTCGACGACGGCAAGGAGCTCCAGGTACTGACTGCCAAATGGCACGATGATGTTCGCCGTGCCACGGCCGGGATGATGTCCCCCTTCCCGGACAATGAATCCCAGGGCCTCCATGTGCCTCCGAGCGGCGCCCAGGTCGCCAACGAGGACAATCGCCTGCACCAGTCGGTCAACCACGGCCAGATTCTTACGGTAGCGAGTGACCCACGGGTGTCTGACGGACGTGAGAACGTGACTGGCCGACGCTCGCCGTTCCCCCCGGGACGGGCCCATAGAATGACGCGGTAGGTGGCAGCGCCTCTTCTCGTCGTGGCGGAACGGTCACTGCATGGTGGTATTAGTACGAAGACCGGATACCGGTTGGCACTCTTGTGTGACCGACCACGCTGCACGAAGTCACAGCCAGGGCCATCTCGTCAAAATATGGGATTGCGGCGTATCCCGTGGCGAGTGAAATTGGTGCTGCGCCTCGCCCCCCGAGGCGGCTCTTCTTGTGGCGGAGGATCGACATGAAGGCGTTGCGACTCGTTCCCGTTGTTCTGCTGGTGTTGTCAGGATTGCTCGTCGGCGCCGGGGCCGCGAGTGCAGCACCCCTTCCCCCCCATCACGGCTATGACTGCTCCGGCGGCAACGTTCCGGCGGGGTCCTACGGTTCAATGGTCATCACCGGTATCTGTTATATGCCGGCAGGCAACATCGACATCTGGGGAAATCTCACCGTTGCCCCCGGGGCATTGCTCGACGCCGTAGCCCCTGGTGACCCGACGACAGGTACACCCGCCGTGCCGGCGACGGTGTCGGTCGGGGGGAACGTCACCGTCGGCAAGGGCGCCGTCTTGCTCTTGGGATGTTCGCCGAACATCTCCTGCGCTCCTCCGAATCCCGGCATCTCCTTCGACTCGGTCCGCGGCAGCATTACGGCTTACGGCGCCCAAGGGGTCGTGGTGCACTCCGTCGCCGTTGGTGGCAACGTGACCCTTCAAGGAGGTGGAGGTGGAGCTGCAGCCCAGACGTGCAACGCTCAGACGCCCCCCACCGACACGGCCCCGATCCCGAACCTGGAGCCGTGGTCCGAAGATGCCAACCTCGACTTCACCCCCGTCTACAGCGACGTCGAAGACGTCTCGATCGGCGGCAACTACACCGTCGTCAATATGACCTCATGCTGGATCGGATCGCTCCGAAACCTGATCGGCGGCAGCGCCACCTTCGTAGGCAACGTGATGGGTGACCCCGACGCCATGGAGATCGGCAACAACCTGATCGGTGGCAACCTTGCTTGCTTCGGCAACGACCCGGCGCCCCAGTTCGGCGACGGGGCGGCTCCCGACCTGGTCTCGGGGCGCGGGATCGGTCAGTGCGGGTTCCACGTGGTGCTGCAGAACCCGTCTGCCGAGGCTGTGACCACCAACACGCTCAGCGGTGTCGGAATCAACGAGCATTTCGTGGTGAGTACCCACAACCTCGAGACGTACTACGGGAAGCACACGTCGACCAACGTGGGCACGCTGCCCGGCTACCCCGTGACGACCTCGTCCGGCGACGCCATCGTCGCCGAGCTCAACGACTTCACGCTGGCGGGGAACGGCCTCACCGGCACCGCCGACTACACCGGAGGTTCGCCGGGACAGGCCCCCGGGGAGGCGTTGCTGGCGACCGCCTACCCCGACGGGTCAGAGTCGTTCGTCGCCTACGACACCTGTGGGGCCTGCAGCTTCCACGGCCAAACGGGCATGGTGACGCTCCGGGCGTGCGGGACCACGAGCAAATCCGGGTTCACACATGGCACGTTCCTGATCACCGGCTCGGGCACCACGATTCCCACCTCGACCAGCCCGGTCCCGGGACTGTCGACCTTGACCGGATACGGCACGTTCTGGGGCTCAGGCGCCACGGTGCACGTCGTGGAGCACCTCGGTTTCGGCTGATTCATCATTGAAGAGCTAGCGGTCGCCGGTGGACTCCGGTGTGCTGGGATCCACCGACGACCGTCAGCCGAGTTGCCGCGGTGCGTGCCGATTTGAGCTAGCCGAACTTGATCAAGGTCTCGTTTACCTCGTCAGAGTGTGTCCAACCAACTCCAACCAACATAGTGAGGACCGCCCTGGTCTCGATGAACTGGACGTCTTTGACGAAGTCGCGAAGACGCTCGTCGCGACTGGCGTGAATCTTATTGAGCCGCTGGTCGAGCATGTCCTCCGCCTATTGCAGATTCACCCTGACCTGGATAACACTTTACCTGTGACACTGGAAAGCGACGAGGTTCCTCCATCCAGCTGGTTCGACTCGCTGGAATCCCTGACCAAGCAGCACGAGGGCGATGTCGTCACGATCGAAGTGCTTGCGCTTGATATCGGAGACGAATACGAGGCTGAAGAGGTCCCATTCGCCTATATCGAGTACGACCGTCACGACGATGCCCTCAACGTGGCGGTCGGCGGCCGTGACGGGCGCTACCCGGTGATACTGCGCCATACCATCGAACATCCTCAACACATCGTGGTCTCTAGTGCCGCGCTGGGTGAGGACTCGACGGTGGACGTGACAGCGGCTGATGGAGTCCAGACGCTGATCACCTTTCATCAGCGCCCCGCCCTACCGGCGTGACGAGCTTGCCGGGTCTGTGCGGCACGGCGGGCTGATCGACAAGGCGTTCCTTGGAATCTCGGGCCGGTGACCCTGGGGCCAGTCACCAGAGGCTGGAACCTTCCTACACGGACCTGAACCTGCCGCGACCCGTGGGATTCGTCCTCGGCAGGGGTGGCAGCCTAGGGGCCGTCCAGGTCGGCATGCTCGAGGCCCTGACGGAAAAGCGGATAGCACCCGATCTCGTCATCGGCACGTCCGTGGGATCACTCAATGGCGCCGTCATCGCACTCAATCCCACCAGCGCCGCCAACCGTCTGTCACGCGTGGGCACGCATCACACGGCACCAGGTCTTCCCCGGCGGGCTGCTCGCTCAGGCGCGGACTCTCCAGCATTCGAAGACGCACCTCTTTCCCTATACCGGCCTTGCCTCGGTGATCGCAGACTTCCTCGGTGCGACGAGGACGTTCGGTGACCTCACGCTTCCCTTCGCTGCAGTTGCGATGGACGTCGTCTCCGCCACTCCCTTTGTCATCGACGTTGGCTCGCTGCTGCCCGCGCTGCTTGCCAGCGCCGCCATCCCCGGCGTCTTCCCCCCCGTCGATCACGACGGACGGCGTCTCTACGACGGCGGGGTGGTGGCCAATGTTCCACTCCGACAAGCCGTGGCCATGGGGGCCCGCTCCCCCGTGGTGCTCGACTGCACGTTCCCGGGTCACCTCCTCCCCCCGCCCGAGTCCCTGGCCGAGACGTTGCTCTTTACGGCCATGGTCACGATGCGTTCGCAGACCATCCTCGAAGACCCCTCGTCGCCGCCCAGGTCCCAGTCGTCTACCTCCCCGGTCCGGCCGCCTGTCGGTGCTCACCCTTCAACTTCGACTTCACCGAGCTCCTCATCGAAGGCGCCTACGAAGCCGCTGTCTCCTTCCTCCACGACCTCCGGGTCGACGGTCCCGGCCTCTACGGCTCCCCATCGGGACAGTGACGCCAATGAGCGTCGAAGGAGAGAGGTCCCACTATCCACGACGACCTGGCGGCGGAGACCACGACGCTCCCCCGCCGTTCGGCAAAGCGATCCGCCCGGCAATCGAGGACCTGAGAATTTCGACGAAGGTTCAGCCCCCGACGATGGATTGCTAGGCCACCTTGTCGAGTACTGCGCCGTCCGCGGGCAGCAGGTAGCCCTTCGAGACATCCGAAAGCGACCGCCTGGTCCCACTTCTCTACGAAGACCTCATGTGTCGGGTAGAGCTGCGCCAAGATCCTGCAGAACCCACCCCCGGCGCTCGGGATGTCGCCAGTCCCATTCACCACGGCGACCGGCGCCGCGACCTGGGGGGGTTCGTATGCCCCCGACCGCCTCACCGTCTTGATCGATCACATACGACGTCGGGCTGGCGACGTCGGGCTGGCGACGTCCAGCCGCGGCGACTGGGGAGGTGGTGCTCCGGTGATCACCCAGCAGAGCCCAACTCGAACGGCTCCTGTGCAGACAGAGTCGGACTCTGACATCTTCCGACTCCGCGGGCCCTCGCAGACACGGCCGTTATTCTGACGGGCATGCGACTCTTGCTCGTGGCCTATCCAGGGGCCGGGAAGGGCACACAAGCGGTGAAGTTGGCCGCCCACTACGGGATCGCGCACCTGTCTAGCGGGGCTCTATTGCGCGCCGAGGTGGCTCACGGCACGAGGATCGGGCGGGTCGCCGCTGACTACCTGAAGCGGGGCGATCTCGTACCTGACGACGTGGTCCTCGAGATGCTGTCCGTTCCGGTGCTCGAGGCGGTTCGCAATGGCGGATACGTACTCGACGGCTTCCCGAGGACGCTGCGTCAGGCCGAAGAGGCCTACTCGCTGGCCCAGCAGGTCGAAGGTATCGAACTCCAGGCTGTCGTCCATCTCCGAGTCAGCCCCGACGAGTTGCGCCACCGGCTCCGGGTTCGCGCCAACCGGGAAGGGCGCTCTGACGACAGCGACGACGTCATTTTGCATCGGTTCAAGGTGTTCGACACCGAGACAGAGCCGCTCCTCGACTTCTACGCTCAACGTGGGTTGCTCATCGACATCAATGGCGAACAGCCTGTCCAGAAGGTCTTCACCGACATCACGGCCGCTATTGACGACTTGGGTGCCGATCGACGCCCGGAAGTCGGACAGCAAGACCCCTAGAGCTGTGAGGAACTCGGCCGCCACCATCCGAGCTCAGGTCACTGGAGGTGGTACTCCCTCCACGCTGGCCGCCAAGAGCGGCTCCCAGCCGCACACTATGCAGGCGTGGCGGATGGCCGACCGGCCGAAGTCGATAGCGGCAAGCCGTGGGTCGGGCGCGCCACGAACGGCGTCCCAGTCGAGCACGTACTCCTTCAGATCCGCGTTCCAGTGGGCGGCTGGCGGTGAGAGGGTGGCGGTCTCGAAGCCAACTGGGGCAGGAAACGCGAACGCGAAGAAGGCGGCGCGTGGGTAGCGAGCGTCGCCGGGCCACCAGCCGACCTCGATCTGCTGGGCGTTGGCGGAGTTCCGCGTGATGAATTCGCTCGACGGCGGGTCAACCGTCTGCCCGGAGAACAGGCCGACGGCAAGATCGAAGGTACCCCACCAGGCGTTGACGGGCGTCGATCGCCCCCGGTACGGGGCGCGCAGCGCTGCCAGCACCAACGCGGCCTGGGTCGCTGCCGTGAAGTACGTCTCCACCTGGGTGGCGTCGTAGGTGGCGTGCTCGTCGTCCTCGTCGAGTGGTGTGGTCCAGGAAGTCTCCTGGGGACGCATGTTGACTCGCACCGGACCGATCAGATCGCCGATCGCCCCTAAGAGGTCCCGCGTCACCTCCCCCACCGCCCGATCTGGCGCAAGCGGTACGCGGCGAATACGCCCGTCGCTATGCTCGGCCACCGCCTCGTGATCGTGCAGGTCCAACGCGACCACCAGGGCACCCGAGCCGTCGGGGGCCGGGAGCGGACGCGTCTCCCACCCGCGGGCGGTCAGGTGCAGAGCGGCGTGTTGGAGCTGCGGTTCGGGTGGGGACAGGGCAACGGCCAGCTTGCCGAGCACCTGGGTGTGGGCGTGCAAGGTATCGCAGGTGCCACTCCAGGCCTCGTAGGGAAGGGACGGCCATCCGACGGGCATCGAGATCACGCTAGCGGCCCGGAAGTTGGGATACGCGATGTCGGCCCGGACTCTTGCTCGGTCGCGCACCGTCGCGATCGCACGTCACCCCGGCGCAGGGCTCGCTGTCGATCCTCGGCTCGCTGGGAGCCGAGCATCTGTCGCTCTACCCACCGGTACTCAGGACCCCCAAGGCGGTCGCGACCAATCGCGTCATCACGATCCCACCAAGAGCTCTTGCCAGTTGGCGGGGACCCGTCCGGCTGGTCCAGGCACGGGTTGGTCGAGGGGATGATGCTGCGGCGGGGCGAGGCGAGGCCCTTCCACGTATTCGTTTGTTCGGTAGTTCCAGAACCAATCTTCACCTGGCTCGAAGCTGCGGATGACAGGGTGCCCTGACGAGTTCGCATGCGCGGTGGCGTGCTGGCTGGGTGAGTTGTCGCAACATCCAATGTGGCCGCACTCCCCACACCGCCGTAGGTGTAGCCACCAACCCCCCGACGCGAGACACTCCACGCAACCGGGCCCGCTTGGTGGCACCTCTGGATCCAAGTGATTCGTCATGTTTGCACCTCCCGCTACGCACCTGTCAACGGTAGGGGAAAAGACAATGGCCGTCATGTGCGACCATGGTCGAAGCCGCCGCAAACCAGGACCCCCCAGGTGCGACCAGCCACCAGCACCGCTCGCTCCTCTTCCTCCGCTGCCGAAGGCGCCCACACGAACCCAAGAGGCGTAACGCCCCGCTGGCCCCCGAGGCCGCACCACGGGGTATCGGGTGCTCTCGTTCTAAACGGAACCGGCGCTCAGCGACGACGGGTTGCTCACAGGTAAACGATCTGCGACAAACGTGCGACGCGTAGGTGAACACTCGCACCTATGCCCGACGGAGGTGATCCTTCACGCCATGATGGTCCTTCGTGCGTGCCGAGGAGTCAGGCTTGCGTCTCCAACTTGAAGAGCCGGTCTTGTCGAGAAATCGCGCAACCTCCGTACGCGTTCGGTCCGAGGGAATCGCCACCGCCACGCTCGTGTGGAGATGTGCATCGGCGCTCGTAGTCGTCCTCGCAAATGTGGCACTGGTGACATATCTCGTTGCAGAACGAGGCTCGTCCGTTCCGATGCAGAGCGCCGTCCAGGCCTACGGGTCCGTTTCGGTACCCACTCGATCATTGGAACATCGGTCGAGTGCGCCACCACCAAGGTCGGCGACCGCTTCACCAGAAGCCAACCCGAGGCCGACCGTGTCGGCTCCTCAACCTGCGGTACCGACCTCGACGGCTGTTCCCGTAGACCCCACTCCCACCGCCACGATTCCTCCACGCGCCGTGGAACCGAGCACATCTCTGCCGACCCCACCCTTTTCGCCACCATCGTCGATCCCCAGTCTGAAGCCAGCAGTGGTGGAATCCGACCCTGCCAGCAACATCTCCCCATCGCCGAACTTCTCCACCGCTTGCGGTCCCGCCGGATACAACGATTCCTTCGGCTGCATCTTGAATGTGGTGGCCGCCATTGACAATGCCAGGGATAGTGAAGAACTGCCTTCGATGGTGTTGCCCACGAACTGGTCGTCACTCAACCCAGAGCAACAGCTGTTCGTGGCAACCAACCTTGAACGCACAGCACGCGGATTGGCCCCATTGATCGCCGTGGCGACAGCGCTCGGACCGGCGGCGGCCCTCGGAGTGGCCGCTAGTGTCGATCCTACGGCGCCACCAGGATTCCCCCATACCGAAGTCCTCAGCAACTGGGCAGGAAACGTCGGCAATCCGCTCGAAGCCGTGTACTACTGGATGTATGACGATGGGCTTGGATCGCCCAACATTGATTGCTCGCTCTCAAACCTCTCGGGCTGCTGGGGCCACCGTCACAACCTGCTCGCACCCCTCGCCTGCAACCAGTGCGTCATGGGAGGTGCATTCGGAACAACGGTCCAAGGGGCGACCGGCGTGACGGAGTTGATCGTTGAGACTACGGGGCCGATCGACGTGGACTTCACCTGGGCGATGGAGCAGGTGTACCTCCCATGACGCTGTGCGTGAGCGTGGGGAGGGGTCGCCTCACCTTCCACGGAGGTGAACTCGCCGATGCCGTTCGGATCAGTCCATCGCTGCGGGTCAGTGTGATTCCGGCGTCACGGACTCAGAGCGGGTTTGTCGCCACACAGGGGCCTCGTCGTCATGACCGCGTCGGCGACGCTCATTCACGAGTATGAGTGTGGCATTACGGCCAAGATCCAGTTTTCGGACGTCACGGATGTCGTGAGATCCTATTCCCAGACCATTGATCTGAGGCGAGCGAGGCAACATATGGACACTAGTGCTGACGCTTTTGGGCGCGCCGTCATGGACTGGGCACGGGGTGGCACCGATCCCGAGGTGTACGAACGCGATGATGGTTATGTCGACGTTGGCGCAGGACCTGACCTGTTTCTCGCTGACTTCCCGGACTGGCCTTCCTCAGAACGAAAGGCGATGCGGCACGTTCGAGGTCGCGTCATCGACGTGGGTTGCGGCGCTGGCAGAGTGGCGCTCCATCTTCAGCAACGCGGGGTTGACGTCGTAGGCCTTGACGCTTCACCACTTGCGATAAGGGCGTCGCGGCGCCGGGGCGTGAAACAGGCGTGGTGCGCTCCTGTCGAGACCTTGACTGGGACCATCGGCTCTTTCCATACCATCGTGTTGTTCGGAAACAACTTCGGCATGTTTGGCTCTCCGGCACGAATTCGGGAGGTACTCACAGCCTGGTCGACCCAGATGGCTCCTGAGGCTCGGATCTTGGCCCAGAGCAGCAATCCCTATGCTGGCGGAGCTCCGGCTCTCGATCGCAGCTACTACCGTCAGAACAAAGAGCGCGGCCTGATGCCTGGACAGTGCCGTTTACGCGTCCGATATCACGGCTTGGCTACACCCTGGTTTCCATGGCTCTTTGTCTCGCGCAATGAGATGCGACTGCTCGTGAAGGGAACAGGCTGGCACCTGAGTCGGGTTCTTGGTGAAACGCCTCGTGACGCTTACGTCGGCGTATTGGAGCGGGATTGAGCGCGCACGGCGGACTGACGGCACCATCGCCTACGGCAAGTCACCCGCATCTTCAATTCGATCCTGCTCGGCATCATCGATTTGAGGCGTCAGTCGCGCCAGCCCCGCCATCGCAAGTCGGAGCGCCATCGGTGGGGTGATGGGCCTGACGTTGATTCGGTGGCCCTTGCCTCTGGCGTCGCGAGCAGCTGCTGCGACCACCTCCATCAAACGGAGCGGCGGTACTGGCTTGAGAAGGCACTCGAAGACAACAGGCCCGAACGCTTTGCGTATTGCAGACTCCTCGAAGGATCCGAACCCCGAGAAGACCACTACGGTCGATGAATCGTCCAGTGCGTCCAGCACGACAGTGCCATCTACGCGTCCCAAGTGCAGATCGAGGAGGAGCACGTCGACACTCTGGCTCGCCATCGTCCACATGGCCGCCGCGCCATCCGCGGCCTCCAGGCGGCAAGAGCGCTGTTGGGAACCGGAAGCCGGGCGCCAGCGGGAACCGTCATCCCATCCATCATGGCCGAAAAGTCCATATCCGCATGCCATTAGCCCGTTCGTTGCGGTCTCATCGGTACCCGGAAGGGTCAGGCCAACTCCGTCGGGCTCTTCCGAGCCCAACCTCATCCAACTGCACGTTGTCTTCAGATGGCCGCCAAGGAGAACCTCGAGCCCTACGAAGCAGAAGCTTGCGTGCTCATCTGGTTATCGTTAAGTCCTCCTGATCGCTCGATCTGAAGTGATCGACGCAGGCTAGACGTCCACGTCTCAAGCGGAGGCGAGGTCATCGAGACTGCGACGCGCTCGGTGGCTATCTGGGATATCGCCCTTGGCTTCGAAGAGTTCGAGCGCTCGCACGAGCGAGATCCGGCCGTCGTCGGGCCGGTCGGCCATGAGCTGGACCTCTGCCTGCCCCCTGTAGGTTTCCGCGATCCATTGCAGTTGATCGCTGCGCTGCATCCATTCCACGGCCTCGGCGGCCAGTGAGAGGGCACGGCCGAAATCCCCGACCCGTGCTGCGACTTTGGCCTCTACGATGCGCCAAAGAGATTGAGAGACCACGTCTTCCTCGTGAGTCAGATTCCGCCCTATGGCGGCCAGCTTTTTCGCCGCCTCCGTGTCGCCCTGGCGCAAACGCATCTCCGCGAGCATGGGCGCCACGGTTGAGAGATAGGACCGTTCACCCCGTCGCTCCAGCTCGTCGAACATGAACATGAGGTGGTGCTCCGTCGCCTCGTCGTCCCCGAGGATGAACTCGGCGTTGGCGGAGCAGGAAGCAAGATGAAAGAGGTGCATGTCGCTGTGCATCTCCTCGAATGCGGCCCGAGCATCGGCCAGCGCAGCACGCGCTTCGCCTGGCTGGTCGTCGAGGGCTAGGAGCACTCCTTCGACCATGCGGCGGGTGCCGTATGCGATTCGGGTGGACTCACCCGACAGCGCGTCTTGGCGCAGGAGTTGGAGACCTTCATTGGACGGACGCGGCCCGTAATACATCGCTGCATAGCGAAACGCTCGAGCTTCCTCGACCAGATGGTGATCGCCACAACGCGATGCGTGGTAGATAATCTTCTCGCAGATCTCCATCATCGGCTCCCAACGGGCCTCCATGTTCAGTCGTTGGCGCCGTGCGACGTAAGCATGTGCCAATCCTTCGTCGTCACCGGTGGAGCCGAAATAACTCAAGGCCTCAGCTACGGCGACGTCGATGTCGGCCATGGCGAGGTCGCCTTCGGTGTGCGCGGCCACTTCCAGCCATGCCAGCCGGGCCCGCAGGAATAACCCTCGATCGCCACACTGCTCGGCCTCGCCGAGCACCGCGTCGAGCATGACGCGAGCGCGCCCGAACTCCTGGGCCCGGAAGAGGGCCACACCGTGACGCCATTTCAGATCCAATCCAGCCACGGTGCCCGGGACTAGATCAGCGGCCCGGGCGTAGAGGGAGGAAGCAGAAGTGAGGTCCGTAGCCATAAGCCGCCAGGCCACCACAGCCAGGCGCCTCGCCGCTTCCAGGCCCAGCGCACCGTCGTCGATCTCGCCCACGCCCCGACGCAGGGCCACGGCCTCTGCCAGGTGGTGACCAACGAATTCGTCGGCCTCGCCGGCAAGGACGTCGGCGCGCTTGTCCAGCCAGCGGGCCAGTCGCTCATGGAGATCGGCCCGGCGCAGCATGGGCAGGGCTTGGTAGGCCGAGTCGCGCACCAGGATGTGCGTAAACGCGAACCCGTCCTCGCCGGGGATATCGCTGCGCTCCGAGCGCACCATCTCCTTGCGGGCCAATGAGCGCAGATGACCGGCCACAGCCTGCGGTTCGAGCGCCGTCAACTCGACCACCGCCCCCGCGTAAAAGAGCTGGCCCACCACGGCGGCGGCGTCGAGTACCTGGTGCTCGCCAGCCGTCAGGCGCTCCAGTCGTGCCGTCAGCAATGCGCCAATGGTCGGGGGGACGGTCACGGTGTCCAAGTCGCCCGAAACCTGCCACCCTTCGCTTGCAAACACCAGGAAGCCGTCGTCGACCAGCATGGCCAGCAGCTGCTCGACGAACAAAGGGGTCCCCCCTGCGCCCGATACCACCCGGTCGAGTGCCTCGGTCGGTAGGCCGGCCCCGCCGAGGAACTCTTCGACGAGTTGCGTGGATTCTGTGGCCGACAGGGGCTTGAGCAACACGTTGGTGACGTTCAGCTTCCCACCGCCCCAGGTGGGCTGGTCGTCGAGGAACTCTGGACGGGCCAGGCACAACACGACCAGCGACGCATCGCGGGTCCAGTCGACAACGTCCTCGAGGATGGCCAGAAAGGCGGGTTCGGCCCAGTGGAGGTCATCGACTACCCAAATGACCGGGTCCGAGCCGGCCAGAGCTTCGAGGTAGCGTCGGACTGCCCACTGGATCTCCTCGATGGCCGCCGACGTTCCCCCGAGGCCGGCCAGGGGGGCCAGGAGTTCCGTGATCTGTGCCGCGCTCGTGTCGTCCCCGAATACGCCGGTAAGGCGCCGCCGCCCCTCGTCGTCGCCCTCGGTCCCACTGAAGCCGGCGGACGCCCGCAACATCTCGAGGAGGGGCCACAGCGACGTACCGTCTCCGTAGGACAAGCACCGACTCCGGACCACGCGAGCCTTCGGCGCTTGGGTGGCCAGGAATTCATCGGTGAGCCGAGTCTTACCAACCCCCGCCGCGCCGAACAGGGTGAACAATTGACAGCTGCGATCGGCCTCGGCGCGCTCGAGGCACTGGCCCAGCATCCCCAGCTCCCGATCTCGACCCACGAGCCGGGCCCGCAGAGTGGCGTCGGAGTGACGTGCCTCGGTGACACCGGCCACTGACCGCACACGCCATGCCGGCACGGCCTCTTGTTTCCCCTTGAGCTCGAGCGGTGCCACCGGCTCTGCCTCGGCCCACTCCCGCACCAGACGCCAGGTTTCCTCGCCGACGAGCACCTCGCCCGCCCCGGCGGTCTGTTCCAGCCGGGCGGCTACGTTCACGGCGTCGCCCACCGTGTGCTCCGCGTTGCCGCTCACGAGTACTTGGCCGGTGTTGACCCCGATGCGGACCGCCAGCTCGACGCCCCAACGTTCGAACAGCTCCGGATTCAGCTCGGCTAGGTCTCGTTGCATGTCGAAAGCGGCCCGCACCGCCCGCAGGGCGTCATCCTCCCGTGTCACGGGGACGCCGAAAAAGGCGACCACGGCGTCGCCGATGAACTTCTCCACCGTCCCGCCGTGGCGCTCGAGGGCCACTCGCATCACAGCGAAGTACCGCTCCAAGAGGGCCCGCAGGGTCTCCGGGTCGGTGCGCTCACCCAGACTGGTCGACCCCACCAGGTCACAGAACAGGGCCGTGACCGTCTTGCGGACGTCGCCCGTGCTCTCGCCGGCCAGCTTGGCGCCGCACTCCGCGCAGAATTTCGCCTTCTCCCCGATCGGCGACCCACACCCTCCACAGACCACCGCCATCTCCGCAATGCTACGCCGCCTCTGGGATACGCCCCCTGGCGTGCGTGGTCGGAGGGCACCGAGAGGCGGCCTGAGCCAGGTCAATGTGGCAGTAAAGGTCAGCAGTCTCGGCACGGCTGCTACGTAACCGACCTGTCAGATCGAGTTGAACTCGCCCGGGCATTCCGTCACTGGCGTGGGGAGCTTCACAGCCCCAGGCCCGTCGCCGGTCGGAATCCGGCCATCTATTACCTCACCATTCCTGTAACGGCAACTGGTGCAACGGATGTAACCACCAGTGCCTCGAGTGTGACCCGTCACTAGTCGGATGGGTCGACATGTCCCACGTTTCACGATGTCAAGACCGATCGCGCTGCCGAACAGGAACTTGTCTGGGAGCATCCGCACTCCGCACGGGGCCCGGGGACCTGATACCAGAGTCAGGTCGGCTCGGGCACCATGACGATCGCCCCGCATGGGCATTCCGCTACGCAGATCCCGCAGCCCTTGCAGTAGTCGTAGTCGAAGGCATAGCGGAGGCCAGGACCCAACTTCATTACCGCATTGTCGGGACACATCCCAAAGCAGTTGTCGCACTCGAAGCAGTTCCCGCAGGACATGCATCGCCGCGCCTCGAACAGCGCGGTGGACTCGTCGAGGCCCTCCACCACTTCATCGAAGCTCGATGTCCGGCGCGCCAGGTCGAGCCGGGGCCGCACCGTCTTGGGCGCATCGGAGTAGTACCAGGTGTTGAGCATCCCGGTCGTGGCGAGCTCGTGGCGAGGCGCCGGTTGGTGGACCGTACCCTGCAGCCAGGCATCGATATTCCGGGCAGCCTGCTTCCCGTGGCCGATGGCCACGGTCACCGTGCGCTCGGCGGGGACCATGTCGCCGCCGGCGAAGACTCCGGGATGTCCCGTCATCATGTCCGGGCCCACCTGGACCACCCCACCATCAACGACAATGTCAGAGGCACCTTGCACGAGGGACAGATCCGACTCCTGACCCAGGGCCAGGATCAGCGAGTCAGCAGCGAGCTCTTCGAGCTCGCCGGTGGGTTGGGGAAATCCCTTTTCGTCGAGCACCATCTTCTCGAGCACGAGTTTCTCGCCTTCGACAGCCTTCACCGTCGAGAGCCATTTCATGCACACACCCTCTTCGACGGCTTCCTCGACTTCGACGTCGTGGGCGGGCATCCGGTCTCGTGAGCGCCGGTACACGACCACGGCGTCGGTGGCACCGAGGCGCCGGGCCGTGCGCGCCGCGTCCATGGCGGTGTCTCCGCCTCCGTAGATCGCCACCCGCCTGCCGAGGTGAGGTGGTGCCTCCCCCTCCATGCTCCGCAGGAGCGATACGGCATCGAAGACACGAGACGTGTCGCCAGCAGGAATGTAGGTTCGCTTGCCGATCTCGGCCCCGACGGCCAGGAAGGCGGCGTCGAACCCCTCAGATTCCATGGTGGCAACCACATCCGTGACGCTGCGGTTCACCTCGAGGGTCACCCCCAGGGCAAAGATCCGGTCCATCTCGGCCTGGAGGATCTCGCGAGGCAAGCGGTACTTGGGGATTCCGAAGCGCATCATCCCGCCCGCGCACTCTCCGGCCTCGTAGATGGTCACGCTGTGCCCGAGGCGCGTCAGATGGTATGCAGCGGAGAGGCCGGCCGGACCTGCGCCAACCACGAGCACGCGCTTGCCCGAGGGAGCGGCATCGGTCTCGAGCTTCCACTCCCGAGCGATGGCCTCGTCCCCGAGGAACCGCTCCACCGCGTTGATGCCCACGGCCTCGTCGACCTGGACCCGGTTGCAGGCCGTCTCGCAAGGGTGATAGCAAACGCGCCCCATGACCGCGGGCAACGGGTTGTCCCGCACGAGAGCCCGCCACGCTTGCTCGTAGTGACCGGCCTCGGCGTGGTACAGCCACTGCTGGACATTCTCGCCGGCGGGACAAGCGTCGCAGCACGGTGGGAGGCGGTCCACGTACATGGGGCGCTCGACTCGCCAGGATCCGGTCTTGTTGGCGAGGCTCGAACCGACGTCGAGGGTGATGGCGAACGGCTTCTCCATCATGGCCCCCGTTCGCCCCGTCCCGCGCTCGACACCTGCTCGGAGTGGTCGTCCAAAAGGTCGAACCGGCGGATGTTGCGGTCTGCGATGGCCTGGATCCGATCGACGATGTCGGGCCGGGGAGATGTCCCGAAGAGGTGGCGATAGCGACCCTGGAGCCGCAGGTAGTCCTCGACGGGTACGCGGCGACGGATCTTCGACACCCCCGTGATCTCGCCGTGCTCGGCCTCGAAGACAGGGAAGAGCCCAGTCTCCTTGGCAAGCCGGGCCAGAAGGACTGTGTCGGCCGACGCGCTCTGCCAGCCCAGGGGGCACGGGACGAGGACATGGATATAGCGGGCCCCACGAAGAGTCATGGCGTATCGCACCTTGAACTCGAGGTCGCGCAGCTCCGACACCGTTGCGGTGGCGACATACGGAATCTCGTGGGCGACGGCCAGAAGCGGAACATCCTTCCCTTGGCCGAACACGTTTCCCGGCTCAGGGCCGACGGCCTCGGTTGTGGCGGTGCGCGCCCCAGGTGGGGTGGCGCTGGAGCGCTGCACACCGGTGTTCATATATCCCTCGTTGTCGTAACAGACAAAGAGCACGTCGTCGTTGCGCTCGAACATGCCCGACAAGCAGCCGAAGCCGATGTCCACGGTTCCGCCGTCACCGGCTTGGGCCACCACTCGGGTATCGGTACGCCCTTTGGCCCTTAGAGCGGCAGCCACCCCCGTCGCCACCGCCGGGGCGTTCGCGAACAACGAGTGCAACCACGGAATACGCCAGGCCGTCTCGGGGTACGGTGTCGAGAACACCTCGAGACATCCAGTGGCGTTCACGGCGATCATGTCGCCTCCGGTCGCCCGCATGGCGGCGTCAAGAGCAAACCGAGCACCCAGGGCCTCGCCACATCCCTGGCACGCCCGGTGGCCCGAGTTGAGCGAGTTCGTCCGCTGGGCGTCGGCTTGGACGGAACGCTGCTCCAGAGGCAGCAACCGGTTGCCCGCTGCAAAGCTGCCCGTTTGATAGAACTTCACCGGTTCATGAGGCACGTTTCCTCCTCACGTGACCCGGGCCGACACGATTCCGACGTCGCGCAGCACGTTCTCGGCGGTGGGGCCCGAACGGCGGCGGCGAGCCATGCGCTCCAGCTCACGCTCGACGAGGCTTCGGTCGAGATCGAGGAAGGTGAGTGCCTCGAGCAAATCCGATTGGGCTAGCCGGAAGAGCTCCATCAGTGAGCTCTTGGTGATAGGACGACCCCCGAGCCCGGCGATCACCGCGTGCGTCTGCAGCGGAAGTCCCGCCACCGCCATCGCCACGTCCGTGGCCACGATCCCGCCCGCTCCGGGGGCGAGCGCCTTCTCGATTACCACCACCCGCCGGGACCCAGCAAGAGCGTCACGCACCGCCGCGACGGGGAAGGGCCGGAACGACCCGATCCCGACCACCCCGATGCGCGTCCCCTGGTCGCGCAGGTCATCGACGGCATCCTTGATAGTCCCGAGCACCGAGCCCAGGGCCACGACGACGACCTCGGCGTCCTCACTCCGGTAGGTGCTCACGAGACCCCCCGAACGTCGCCCGAAAGTTCCCCCGAACTCTGCCGCGATCTCCGGGATGAGATCGAGTGCTTGAAGCTGCTTGACATGAGCCAGGTACCGGACCTCTTCGAACGCTTCGGGGCCCACCATGGCCCCGATGGACACGGGCTCATGGGGGTCGAGGACCTGCCTGGGCTCGTACGGCGGCACAAAGGCGTCGACCTGTTCCTGGGTGGGGATCTCGACGGCCTCGAAGGCGTGGGTGAGGATGAAACCGTCCATGCACACCATCACCGGCATCGACAGCTCCTCGGCCAAGCGGAATGCCTGGATGTGGAGGTCGAGCGCTTCCTGGTTCGTCTCGGCGAAGAGCTGGATCCACCCGGTGTCGCGCACCGCCATGGCGTCGCTGTGGTCGTTCCAGATGTTGATGGGTGCCCCGATAGCGCGATTCGCCAGCGTCATCACGATGGGCAGGCCGAGCCCCGAGGCGTTATACACGGCCTCGATCATGAAGAGCAGGCCTTGACTGGCCGTGGCGGTATACGCCCTTGCGCCGGTGGCCGAGGCGCCGATACACACCGACATCGCCGCGAACTCCGATTCGACATTGATGAACTCGCAGTCCACCAGCTGGCCGGACTTCACGAGCGCACCGATCTCCTCGATGATGTGGGTCTGCGGGGAGATCGGGTAGGCGCAGACGACCTCCGGGCGACACAGTGCGACGGCTTCGGCGACGGCCCGTGATCCTTCAAGCTGGCGGAGCATCGGCGAGAACCCCCCTTCGACCGGCCACGATGCGATACGCCTCGCGCGCGGCACGGGTATTGCCGGTGGCGACCGGCCCGCTAAAACGCAACGCGATGGCGTGCACGACGGCGTCGAGCGACACCGCCCCAGTGAGGGCGGCGAAGCCGCCTAGGAGTACGGCATTGGGAACGGGGCGCCCGGTGTGCTCGAGCGCCAGCTCGGTGGCGGGAACAGTCAGCAACCGATCGTCCCCGTGGGATGAGACGAGGTCCGAGAGGCCGAGGTCATCGAAGCTGCGAGCCGAGTTGATGAGGAGGTAGCCGCCGGGACACAACCCGCTGAACAAGTCGACCTGATGCACGAGCGTGGCGTCCTGCACGATGAGTGCGTCGGGCGCGACGATGGGTTCACGGGTGCGGATTCGAGTGGCGTCGATGCGGCAGAACGCCACCACCGGCGCGCCGGTGCGCTCGGACCCGAAGCTCGGGAACGCCTGAGCGAAACGCCCATCGCCGAAGGCAGCCACCGACAGGATCTCGGCGGCTGTGACCACACCCTGGCCCCCACGACCGTGGATCCGGACCTGGAACACCCGATACCCCGCGCCGCCGGCTACGGCCGGACCGCGCCGACCAGGGCCGCAAGTTCGGCCAACCGGTTGGCATAACCCCACTCGTTGTCGTACCAACCGATCACCTTGGCCATCCGGCCATGGGCCATGGTGAGCTCGGAGTCGAACACGCACGATGCCGGTGAGCCCACGATGTCGCTCGAGACGAGCGGCTCATCGCTGTAGTCGAGCTTCCCGACAAGGGATCCGATGGCGGCTCGCTCACGGTAAGCGGCCCGAATGTCGTCAGCTGTGGCGGTCACCCGAAGGTTCACGACGAGGTCGGTCACCGACCCGTCAGGAACCGGAACCCGCAATGCGAATCCGTCCAGTCGACCATCCACCGAAGGCATCACGAGACCGGTGGCACGCGCCGCCCCTGTCGTGGTGGGCACGATGTTGATCGCGGCGGCACGTGCCCGGCGAGCATCCTTGTGAACCGAGTCGACCAGCTGTTGGTCACCGGTGTAGGCATGCACCGTCGTCATGAAGCCCTCCTCGATGCCAAAAGCGTCGTCGAGAACCTTGGCCAGCACCGCCAGACAGTTCGTCGTACACGATGCGTTCGAGATCACCACATGGCGGGCCGGATCGAACTCTTCGTCGTTGACACCCATGACGAAGGTGGCATCCGCGCCTTTCGACGGTGCCGACACCACCACTCGTGGGGCACCGGCGTCGAGGTGCCCCGCGGCACGGTCACGGGCTGTGAACTTGCCCGTCGCCTCCACTACGACGTCCACCCCGAGGTCACCCCACGGAAGCGCCTTGACCTCGGGCTCGGCCAGCAGGCGGACCCGCTCGTGGCCGACCACCATGACGTCTCTGTCGAGCGTGACCGGGACATCGAGGCGCCCGAACACCGAGTCGCGAGCCAGGAGGCGGACGAGTGCTTCGGGAGGTCCGAGGTCGTTCACGGCCACCACCTCGAGCCCGAGCTCCGGGCGCCGTGCCGCGCGCAGCAGGGCCCGGCCCGTGCGCCCGAACCCGTTGATCCCCATCCGTACCGGCATGTGTCCTCCTCGTTCTGGCCACGCCTGGCTCACCGACAACTCGTCGTAGAGCCGCTAAGCCCAACCTCGCACCGGACCTCATTTACCGCCAGGGAACAAGGTCCCGATCCTGGAGGGCCACGGGGCCACAGAGCCTCGGGTCTTGGCACGATCCGGATTCGCAGGACGGCATGTTCGTCGCCCTCCCCTCCCGTCAGGTTGGTCCCGGCTCGGGACCTTTGACTCTGGGGTCCCAAGCAGAGCCTGGTCCAGAATGACCCAGGTGATTCGATCTCCGTAGACCTACTACCTCGGAAATCGGTCGTGATCACAACATTCTCACAAGGCGGTCATGACCGAATCATGGAGGACGGACTTCTGCCTCCTCTCACCGGCTCATATCCTGGGGCCACCAACCTGGAAGTCTGGCCATGACCTGCTCTGCCGTCTCATGGTCCCGCAGGCCCTTGTCGAGTGCTGACCACCTGCGTTACACCTTCGTCTCGGATACCGAAAGGGGTCTGCGATGACGAATCGGGACACCGAAGCACCCGAGTTGATTGGTCGCGGGGTGCCCGGGCTTCCGATCCTCGAAGATCTTCCACCCGTCGCGGGTCGCCGCGTCCTCGTTCGAGCCGACCTGAATGCTCCACTACGTCCGAGCCAGAACGGGCGTCTCGAAGTCGCCGACGATTTCCGTTTGCGTTCATCGCTCCCCACCCTCGCCTGGTTGCAGGCGACGGGGGCGGAGGTGGTGGTGTGTAGCCACCTCGGCCGCCCCAAGGGCAAGATCGACCCTCGCTATGACATGGCTCCGGTCCGTGAGGCAATGGCCGGCCTTGCACCTGGAGTCTCGGTCATGGACAACCTGCGCTTTGACCCCGGGGAAGAAGCAAACGACCCACAGTTCGTCCGCCGGCTCGTCGATGGGTTCGACTACTTCGTGAACGACGCGTTCGGCGCATGTCACCGCAGCCACGCGTCGATCGTGGGCCCACCGGCGCTCGTGCCAAGTGCCGCCGGTCGCCTCCTCATGCGGGAGGTTCAGGCTCTCACCCGCATCCTTGTCGATCCCGAGCCCCCGTTCGTCGCCATCGTGGGTGGCGCGAAGGTCGCAGACAAGCTCGGCGTATTGAAGTCGATCGCTGAGCGCGCCGACCACGTGCTTCTCGGAGGCGCGATGAGCTTTACCTTTCTCCGTGCACTCGGGTACGAAGTCGGTGCGTCGCACGTCGAATCCGACTTGATCGAGGATGCGAACTCGCTCCTGGATCGCTATGCCGGCATGGAGACCCCGAGAGACATCGTGGCACTCGCCCCCGACGGAGAGATCGGCATCGGTCGACCCGCGACAGGCGAGGTCGAGCAGTTCACGGGCGATCTCCCAGCTGGTTGGCAAGGTGTCGACGTCGGTCCTGCGACACGGGCGAGCTTCTCCGGGATCATTGCCGGGGCGGGAACGGTGCTGTGGAACGGCCCGATGGGCGTCTTCGAGGACCCACGCTTTGCCGAGGGAACTCGAGCCATCGCCGAGGCGGTTGCCTCCTGTCCGGGATTCAGCGTGGTGGGTGGAGGGGAGACCGCGGCTTCGCTGCACCAGTTCGGACTCGAGGGCCGCATCGACCACATTTCAAGTGGAGGAGGCGCAACCCTCGAGCTCCTCGAAAAGGGGGATCTGCCCGGCCTCGCTGCTCTGCGTTCGAGCCGAGCCGCGCTGCAGGGATGAGTTGGTGCACCGTTTCTGCCCCGTGACTCACGGATGAGAAATAGCCGAAATAGCAGCAAGGTGGCTTGGCGAAGCTCCGTTTGGGAAGATGATGGCCGAGGCACGATGTCGCCAACATGAAGTGGAGCAGTCCATCAATGGGGAAAGTCATGAACATCGTCGTGGCAACCGATGGATCCGAGGCTGCGATCGGTGCGGCACGACAGTCGATGGATCTGCTGCGCCCTGGAGCCCACGTGGTCCTCGTGATGGTCATCCCCGAATACGAGGACCCCACGGAAGACGCTGGGGGGATTGAAGGACCAGCGATCAGCTACGAGCAAGCCGAGAGGGATTGGAAGAAGGCAATCGCTGAGGGGCAATCCGCACTCGATCGCACCGCCGCTGTGCTCGAACCAAACGTGGAGGTGCGTCTGGTTCCGGACGACGAGTCAGCGGGGGCCGCCATTGTGCGAGTCGCCCACGAGATAGATGCAGATGTGCTCGTAGTCGGCTCATCCGGCAAGGGTTGGTTGGGCCGAGTCCTTAAGGGATCGGTCAGCGACTACGTAGCACACCACGCTCCATGTCCGGTCTTGCTGATCCGCCACGACAACTGACCGCGAAGGCCCCTATTGACCGTAATTGTCAATGGGGCGTAGAACTGCGCCACAGAATCTCGCATGTAATGCACCACGGAACGGGCCATGGATGTTCCGTCGATCAGGCGCTACTGAGGTACTCGCGCAACGCTGAGACTACGTTTTACCGAAGACCTGTGTCGAGACGCACCGATTCGACCGCTTTGGTTGCTTCGCGGCAGCCGCCCTCGGCCGTGACCGGATCTCCAAACCCACTTGTCGGCGGCGCATTCCTTGGAAGAGCAGACGCACGGGGAGGCAGCTATCACCGTTTCGGGAATCCGGGGTTCAGGATCTCCTTGGCAATAGGAGACACGACGGCGCCGAGCTCGAGAACGAGGACCATCAGCAAGTCATCCAAAGTGATGATGCCGCCAAGGTCACCGTCCTCGAGGACTGGGAGGCGCCGTACTCCTGCGTCTTTCAACAGCCGATAAGCGTCGAAGATATCAGCCGATCCCTGAATCGTCACCAGGCCCTCGCTCATGACTTCCTGGACCCGGGTTGTCAACGCTCGCCCCATCCCGACCCCGCGTACTGCGATGTCCCGGTCCGTCACGATGCCAACAACCTGGTCGCCTCTCATCACGATGAGTGATCCGACCCCATGATCACCCATGAGCCGTGCGGCTTCTTTAAGGGTGCATTCCGGGGGCACCGTGACCGGAGCTTCGTGCAAACACTCGCTTACTCGCATGGATTACGGCTCTCCTCGTCATGTGGATGGATACTGTTGTGAAAACGACTTGACTGGCTATGTTGGCATCTTCCGCTTGCTTCCTCCCGGGCATCGCCCGGGTTAGGGCTGTCCCGCAACAATGTCAGGGCGCTCTTCGAGGCCGTCGTCTTCGTCCTCCGTCCGCCGACGAGACGGCAGCGCAACCGCCACCAACGCGGCGCTTGTGCTCACAACCACAACCCCCACCAGCAGGGCCAGGTCCATCCCGTCGACAAAAGCGTGGCGTGCGGCAGTGGTCAACGCAGTACCGAGGGAGCCCCCGGCGATCCGAGCCACCGCCAAGGCTCCTCCCACCGAGCCCAAGATGGCGTGTCTGGCGACGGCGGGGACGATGTGGCCCGCCAGGGTGTGAGTCATCATTCCCTGATACCGAGCGGCGAGTACCGATCCGATGACCGCAACGCCGAGTGCTCCTCCCACCTGCAGAGCAGTTCCATTCATGGCGGAACCCACCCCAGCGCGGTTGCGCGGTAGCGATCCCATCACCGAGGCCGTTGCCGGAGCGATGATGAGCCCGGCACCGAGGCCCAACAGCACCATGCCGATCAATGCGTGCCCGAATCCCTGTGCCGTGGTGGTTGTCGTCAGCTGCCAAAAGCCGGCCGCCACGATGAGAAGCCCCGACGCGACCACGGCCTTTGTCCCGACCCACCGATCGAGGTACGTCGACGACAACGCGGCGACAGCGAGCACTGCGGCAATGGGCAGAATGCGTATACCGGCGCCAAGGGCCGAGAACCCGAGGGAGAACTGGAGGTACTGGGTCAGGACGAAGAGGGCGCCCATGAGGCCAAACACAGCCAGCGCGATCGCCACCATGGCCACGGAAAAGCGCCGGTTCCCAAAAGGCTCGAGCACGAGCATGGGATGGGAGCTGTGGCGTTCCCAGAAGACAAATCCCAATAGGATCGCCACCGCAGCCGCTCCTGTACCGATCACCAGCGGGGAGTGCCAGCCACGCACGGGTGCTTCGATGATCGCCCATAAGAGCAGCGCCAGGCCGGTGGTGGAGAGCACCGCGCCGAAGACGTCAATCGTTCGACGTTGAGGATCACGCGAGTCGGGAACAAGCCAGAGCGCCATCGCCAGTCCCAACGTGGCCACCGGTACATTGACAAGGAAGACCGATCCCCACCAAAAATGCGCCAGCAGCCATCCACCGGCGATGGGGCCGATCGCGATGCCCAGGCCGGTTGTTGCTGACCAGATCCCGATGGCCCGCGCCTGGTCCTGAGGGTCACGAAACACGTCGGTGATGATTGACAACGTGGCCGGCATGATACAGGCCGCGCCGAGGCCCATGACGGCGCGGGCCGTCACCAAGCTGGAGACAGACGTCGAGAAGGCCGAACCAGCCGAGCCCACCGCGAAGATCGCAAGGCCCGCACAGAAGACCTTCTTTCGTCCAATCCGATCACCAATGCTTCCTGCAACCAGAAGGAGTCCGGCAAAGACACACGCATAGATATCGACGATCCACTGAAGCTGCGAGTCGGTCGCGTGCAAGACCCTGACGAGGGTAGGCAGGGCGATGTTGAGGATGGTGTTGTCGAGCGACACGATAAGGAGGGAGACGCACAGCACGGCGAGGATGGCCCAGCGCCGACCGGGTGCCGGATGCCGCGTCAGCGCTGCAGGCGCCAGCGTGTCAGTGCTCACAGGCTCAGCTCACCACGACAAGGGCTTTCCAGATAGGGCCAAAAGTCATACTCCGCAACAGCAAGGACCGGGAGTTTGATGAGGACGTTCGGCCCTACCGCGACCGCCAGCGGTCGGGGCACGGTTGGACCGTGGCTCTGAGACGGCGCAGGGTGTGACAGGCTTTGCCGTGGATCTGATCGACGCTTGTGCGGTGCGCGAAACACACTTCTCGATCCTGCTCTTCCTCGGAGAGCACGTCCTCAAAATGCGCAAGCCGATCCGATTCGACTTCGCCGACTTCTCGACGCCGGCCGCTCGGGCCGAGGACTGCCGACGCGAGGTCGATCTCAACCGTCGTCTGGCTCCTGATGTGTACCTGGGAGTCGCGGACGTCACGATGGCGGGTCAGACCCTCGATCATCTCGTCGTGATGCGTCGTCTGCCGGCCGAGCGTGCCCTGGCCCGTTTGGTCTGCTCCGAGCCGGAGGCCGTCTGGGAGGTTGAGCTCCATGCTGTAGCAAGGGCATTGGCAACCTTCCACGCCCGGGCCGACCGATCGCCCGAGATTTCGGCCAACGCATCGCTAAGCGCTGTCAGCGATCAATTCGAGGCGAACGTGGCGGCGACGGCACACTTCGTCGGCCCGGTCCTCGATGCGAGCGCTCACCACGCCGTGGTGGGCGCGGTCCGGCGTTATCTGGTGGGACGCGATCCCTTGTTCAAGGCCCGTATCGCCGCCGGCCAGGTCTGCGATGGCCACGGGGATCTCCAGGCCGACGACATCTATTGCCTCGATGACGGACCGAGGATCCTCGACTGCCTCGAGTTCGACGAAAGCCTGCGCTGCGGCGACGTGGCCGCAGATGTGGCCTTCCTTGCCATGGACCTCGAACGGCTGGGCAAGACCGAGGCAGCGGTGCGATTCGTCAGAGACTACGAGGCGTGGGTCGGTGCAAGGTTGCCCGCATCCTTATTGCACACCTATATCGCTCTGCGTGCCTACGTCCGCATCAAGGTGGCGTGCATCCGACACGAACAGGGAAACCTCGACGCAGCGGAAGAGGCGGTTCGGCTCCTGGAACTCGCCCAGTCCCACCTGGAGCGGGGTCGGGTCCGTCTCGTGCTCGTGGGGGGCCTTCCCGGAACGGGCAAGTCCACGTTGGCCAACGCTCTGAGTGACCCCCTCGGTGCCATTGTGCTCCGGTCCGACGAGCTCCGTGGCGGACCGTCTAGCGCCGTCGCCGATCGTTCGGTGGCGGCGACGTTCCGTCGGGGGCGCTACACACCTCGCCGGACACAAGACGTCTATAACGAGCTGATCAGTGCCGCCCGGCAGCATCTGGGCCTCGGCCAGTCGGTCATTCTCGACGCTTCATGGATCGACGCGTCGAACCGGGGCCTGGCTCAGGCGCTCGCCATCCAGGCGTCCGCCGATCTGATCGAGCTCCACTGCACGGCCCCTCCCGCCGTCATCGAAAGGCGGATCGCCATGCGACTCCAAGACAGCGAAGGCCTCTCCGAGGCCACGGTCGAAATCGGTCGGGCCATGGCTCGCCTCGAGGCCCCGTGGCCGTCGGCTACGGACGTCGACACGGCGCGACCGCCTGGCGTGGTGCTGGCAGACGCCCTCCGGATCGCGGGCCTACCGCTCATCGTGGTCCCGCCAACGGGCTGATCACCCGATCACCTGGCCGGCCACTCCTTTCCGCTGCGGTGCAGCCGACCCGATGCAGCCAGCCGACCCATGTGCGCACACCAGCCTTGAGCCAAGGGCCTACGGACGAGAACTGTCCCGAACCGATTGACCGAACTTACGTCAGGATCGCATCGGCCTCTGGCATATCCGCATCATGTCCGTGGACGACCATAACGGGACATGAGGCGTGGGTCATGCAGTGCTGGCTCACCGAGCCAAGCAACATGCCGGTGAGGGTGCCGTGCCCTCGGCAGCCGACGACGAGCAAGTCAGCACCCTTGGCCGCTTCGAGAAGCTCCGTCGCCGGACGACCTTCGACCACAACCGACTCCACGTCGACAGGGGGATCGGTTCCAAGGGCTTCCTCGACCGTGGCATCAAGTGCCTTGCGAGTGTCGAGCTCGGGGTTGAACTCGGTAGGATACGGTGGCGCCCACCCAAAGCTGGTCGGGTACTCCCAAGCCATCACCGCACGCACCTTCGCCCCGGTGATCCGGGCCTGGCGAGCTGCCCAGCGCAAGGCCTCCTTGGACGACTCCGACCCGTCGACTCCCACCACGATCCATCCTCGAAGAGGGCCTGTCCCCTGCAGATTCAGATCAGCGACCATGGCTACGCTCCGTTCATCTCTTAGACTTCACGATTCCGGACCAGACTGCTGGCCTCTCTGAACGAGTCACCTCAAGCCGCGGCCCTTGACGCCCGGGCGGCATCCCTTGGACGGGGGGGCCGAGCTGCGTGAACGACGACATCGAAATGGGCATGGAGACCACACGAGGAACTCGGGTTGTAAACCGACAGCGGGACACGGCATCCGGGCTCCTCGCACGTCCTTCCTGACGAAAACGTCCGCGCCTGCTTTGCCGGGGGACCGACCATCATGGCCCCGATGATGTCCCTACTGATTTCAGCGGACAACGGAACACCTCCTCACCGCGTGCTCTTTGTTACTAAGAGAATGAACCAGGTGCTCCGCACACGACAGGGCCGAAGGTCATACGCCGTACTTCGCAGATAGGACGACGCCCTTTGCTCGCAAATGTGTGAGACATCGCCGTCACTCCTTTTCAGGCCCGTGCGGCGTCGGGGGCCTCGCTCTCACCGACTCGCGTCGCTCGTTCTCCGCCGCTTGCTCCTCGGCACCCGCCCCCAGGTAGACGAAGAATCCGATGAGGACGAGCCAGAAGTCATAGAAGATGCCGCCCAAAATCATCACGAAAGCCAGAATCCGGGCGATCCTTGCCGCCTGACGGGTGGCGGTGAGCCTGTCGTGGCGTCGCTCGAGCAGGGCGCGCACGACCCGTCCTCCGTCCATGGGGAGGGCGGGCAACAGGTTGAACCCACCCAACAAGGCGTTGAGCCAGGCCAACCGGGCGAACCAGGAACCGGCAAACAGGGTAGGCGGCCACAGATGGGCACCGAAGACCAGGCCGCCCACCACGGCGAGGGCGGTCAAGCCGAGGCTGGTGAGCGGTCCGACGATGGCGATGGCGAGTTCGTCGGCGGGGCGCTCGGGCATCTTCTTCAACTGGGAGAGCCCGCCGATGGGCAGGAGCAGGATGCCCTCGACCACGGCACCTCGTCGGCGGGCCACGATGCAGTGGGCGTACTCGTGCACCAGGACCGAGGCGAAGACCGCCGTGATCCACAGCAAGCCCACGCCGACGGTGGACGCCCCGCTGCTGATGTTCACCCACACCACCAAGATCACGAGCACGAGGAAGGTCCCGTGCACCCTGATGTCAATGCCACCGATACGGGCGACCCGGATCGAGGTTCTCGTACTCCCCTCCTGCGCCGCCATGGACACCCACCTCGTGATCAAGCTCCACCCTCAGGATGGGCGTCTGTCGGGCATCTGGACCAGGGCACAATGTCCATTTCGTTAGCGCTCGTTAGGCGATAGACAGGCGCCGACCCCGAGATCGAACCCCCACCGTGGATTCCCCGAGCCCTCGCCGCTCGTGCGGGCGCATGGACTGCCGGGGGCCCGAGGGATGGTCCAAGCCAGTACACCTGGCAGGTCAACCTGTGACTTCTGACCCTGGTCGGGACCGCACCACACCAAGGAGCATGAAGATGCGAGTTGGCAGTTGGCGAGCCCGCGGTATGAGGCGAGGAAAGGGGTAGCAAGGATGCATCTGAAACTGACGATGGAGCAGGCTCAGGCGCTCAACACGCTCCTCGAGCAGTCCTTGGGGGAGCTGAGCCACGAGATTGCTGCCACTGATAATGCAAAGTACAGGGCGGATCTGAGCGAGTATCGCGATCGTCTGGTCCAGATCACCGCAGCGCTCAGCCCACTGCTGAGAGAGGCACCGGGTGTCTCGCCCTCGTCCCCGGCCTCGGCCCCAGGGTTCGTCCGCGAGTCTGCCTACCCCGGAGATTGACAGTCGTTATGACACCGCTGCCAGGTGCTTGTCCACGGCTTCACCGCCACCACCCCGGCGATGCCCCCTCGCAGGAGCGACGGCCCTGCCCGGCGTCGAGCCGTCCCAATGACAGCTCGACCTCGGTCCACCATCCCTCAACCTCACCGGAGGAGGCCACGATATGGACATGATTCGTTGGTTCGACGGCATCCGCCTCAATGACTCGCCCCAGGTGGGGGGCAAGGGAGCAAACCTCGGAGAGCTAACCGCCGCCGGCCTACCGGTACCACCGGGATTCGTGATCACGAGCGAGGCCTTCCTTGACGCCATCGATCGCAGCGGGGCGCGCTTGAAGCTCCGCCAGGTGATCGACAGCGCCGACCCCGACGACCCCGCCAGCCTGACCGCCTGCGCCCAGCGCGCCCAAGAGCTCGTGCACGCGACGCCGGTACCCGACCATCTGGCCGAGGCCGTCCGCGCTGCCTATCGCCGCCTGGGGGCCGGCACGCGGGTGGCCGTACGTTCCTCGGGGACGAGTGAGGACAGCGCGGGTACGTCGTTTGCCGGCATGAACGCTACCTTCACAAACGTGGCCGAGGACGAAGAGCTCCTCGCCCGGGTGGTGGACTGCTGGGCATCGCTGTACGGGGAACGGGTGATCTCGTACCGGGCCAGCCAACGGGTCGGTGACGAACCATCGTTAGCGGTAGTCGTCCAGCAGATGATCCCCTCCGAGCGTTCGGGCGTGATGTTCACCGTCGACCCGTCACGAGCACATCCCGACCACATCATCATCGAAGCGGCCTTCGGTCAGGGAGAGGTCGTCGTGAGCGGCCAGGTCGAGCCCGACACCTATGTGGTGGAGCG
>Ga0209415_10002843_pt1 | contig 32366 bp, 29 predicted proteins | sample PeaSoiSIISIP2007_FD_187696 | JGI IMG/M metagenome (GOLD analysis project Ga0209415, IMG submission 187696) | Peat soil microbial communities from Weissenstadt, Germany - SII-SIP-2007 (SPAdes) (version 2) | ecosystem: Environmental > Terrestrial > Soil > Wetlands > Peat | place: Germany... | reverse complement strand
CCCGCCACTGCGGCGGGCGCGCCCTCGGGCGCGCCGGCGCCCCCGGCGCCCGTCGTGGCCGTCACCGCCACGGGCCAGCCCGTCGAAGCGTGGGCCGCCGCCGCGCCCTCGGGCGCGTCGCGTCCCGGCCCGCCGCGCCGCGACGGCGCGGCGGGGCCCTCGGCCTTGCGCGTGGTCGTCGTGCACCCCGACCTGCTCGGCACGTACGGCGACGGCGGCAACGGCCGCGTGCTGGCGGACCGGGCGTCGTGGCGCGGGGTGCCCGTCGAGCTCGTCCACGCCTACTCCGACACGCCCCTGCCCTCGGCGGCCGACATCTACTGCCTCGGCGGCGGGGAGGACGGCCCCGAGGTCCGCTCCGCCGAGCGCCTGGCCGACGGTGCGCTCGCCCGGGCCGTCGACCACGGTGCCGTGGTGCTCGCCGTGTGCGCCGGCTACCAGGTCATCGGCGAGTCCTTCCCCGGCGCCGACGGCCGACCCCACGCCGGTGCGGGGCTCCTCGACGTCGTCACCGTGAAGGGGACGGGGCGGCGGGCCGTGGGGGAGCTGCTGGCCGAACCGCTGGTGCTCGAGCTGCCCGCGCCCGGGGCCGGCGCCGTGGGACTCGAGCGCCTGACCGGATTCGAGAACCACGGAGACGTGACCCGGCTCGGTCCCGGGGTGCGCCCCTTCGCCCGGGTGCTCGTCGGGGTGGGCAACGGGGCGGGCGACGGCACCGAGGGGGCGCAGCGCGACCGGGTGTTCGGCACCTACCTGCACGGCCCGGTCCTCGCCCGCAACCCGTCGTTCGCCGACGTGCTGCTGTCGCTCGCCACGGGGACGGTGCCCGCGGCGCTGGAGGACGGCGAGGAGGAGGCGCTGCGCGCCGAGCGCCTGGGCGCCCTGGCGCACCGGCGCCGCCCGGGCGCCGGAGTCCTCGGGCGCAGACGGCCCGCCGCCTCGGTGGCCGTGCGCAGACCCTGAGGCCTCGGACCCGTCGGCATCCGGGCCGCACCGCCAGCGACGGGCCGTCCTTCGGGTTCACCCGACGGCGGTGCTCGTCTCGATCCGTTTCTCGCGGCGCACGGCCACTCGCAGCGCACGCCTACTCGCAGCGCACGCCTACTCGCAGCGCACGCCTACTCGCAGCGCACGGCTACTCGCAGCGCACGGCTACTCGTGGCGCACGGCCCAGTGGCCGTCGTCGTTCTCGTCGCGCTCGTGGGGGTCGGGCCCGAGCGCCCACGAGCGGCGCCACGGGGAGGCCTCGGGGCCGCGTGGCGAAGGCGTCTCGCCGCGCCCGGCGCGCCGACGGGCGCTCCACCAGTCGGAGCGGACCTCGTCGACCAGCGTGGACAGTGCCGCCTCGATCCGGCGTTCGAGGCGGCGGGCGGGCTCGCCCGCGCCCGGGGTGAGCGCGGCGGCGAAGGTGATGCCCGTCGGGCTGCGCCGCAGGTGCGCGCCGTCCTTGGCCAGGATGCGCCAGGTCCCGTCGATGTGGACGGGCACCACCGGCCGCCCGGTGCGCGCGGCGAGGTACGCCGCCCCGCCACGCAGGGGCTGGAACCAGCCGTCGGGTGAGCGGCCCCCCTCGGGGTAGATGATGAGGTTCCAGCCGTCGTCGATCAGCCCGGCGGCGACGTCGGCCGAGCGCCGGTTCACGCGGTGGCGCTCGATGGGGATGGCGGCCAGGGTGAGCGACCACAGGTGCGCCTTCCAGCGCCGGTCGAAGAAGTAGTCGGCGGCCCCCGCCACCACGGTCTTGTGGCGGAAGCGCAGCGGCAGCACCGACAGCAGCAGGGGCGTGTCGACATGGCTCGTGTGGTTGGCCACGAAGATGACAGGCGCCTCGACCAGCTCGAGGAGCTCCTGGCCGCGCACGGCGGGGGAGGCCACGGCGTGGACGAGCGGGCGGGTGACGTTGTCGAGCACCACCGCCCGCACGAGGCGCGCCGGGTAGCGGCGCGTCCAGGCGGTGGGGTAGTCCACCCCGATCTTGCGTGTCGGGGCGGGGCGCTCGAGCGCCACCGGCCAGGTGGGCGCCCGCCACGGGAAGGCCTCGGGGCGCCACCGGCGCAGGCGGGCGCGCAGGGTCGTGCCCCCCGGGCCCACCGGGCGCGGCACGCTCGGGTGCCGACGGCTGCTCACGTGACGTTGGCCAGCATGAGCGGGGGCGTGTGCAGGTGGGTGAGGCTCGGGTCGCGACCCACGACGTCGGCCGCCATCTCGAGCGCGTCGGACATCGACGACGCCGGCTTGAAGCCGAGCCGGCGCACCGCGGCGCGGTCCCCGCCCACCACGATGACCGCCCCCACGTGCTCGAGGGCATGGGCGCACCAGTACCACATGTAGAACGGGTGGACCCCGTGGTAGGCGTGGCCCGTGCGGTAGAGGTGCACGTACCACGGGTCGGTGGCAAAGGACTCCTCGTACTTGCCGATCTCGGCGGGGTCGGTCGTCTCCGCCAGGACCTGCTCGAAGAAGTCGATGTAGCTCGGGTGGTGCCCGGGGTGGAAGGCCCACGGGGTGGGGTGGCTCATGATGACCACGCCGCCCTCGCGCACGAGGGGGCGGCCCCGGTAGAGGTTGAAGAAGTACCCGAGCCCGAGGCAGGCCACGAGGATGGGGTTCATGATCGAGTTGACGTTGTAGGGGCAGATGTAGGGCAGGCCCATGGTGAGGATGTCGCTCTGGCCCTCGATGTCGACCATCTGCTGGGTGTAGACGTGCTCCGTCGTGCGGGCGTGCACCGCCTCCACCTCCCCCGCCTGCACCGACGTCATCTTGTGGGGGGACTTGATGGAGTGGAAGATCGAGCGCGCCAGGCGGTCGGGCGTGGCGTCGAGCGCCCGGGAGGTGGCCAGGAACCCGGCGCGGTCGCGGGTGCTCCACTCCCACTCGCGCCGCTGCAGGAACCGGAACTGCTCGGGGAACGTGTCGGTGTTCAAGGTGGTCTCGATCTGGAACACGTTGACTCCCGACGCGGCGATGAGCCGGCCCATCCGCCGGTTCGACGAGTGCAGCTCGGAGCGGTGCTGGTCCATGAACGAGCGGCTGTGCGCCATGGTGCGGGCATTGTGGTGGTGGCGCAGGCTCTTGTAGCTGGCCAGTCCGGTGGCCACGCTCTTGTGGCCCCCGTCCATGGCCACCAGGTTGATGTTCACGTACACGAGCAGGTCGCTCGTGGCCGCCCGCTTGCTGATCTCGACGTCCTCGCCCTGGTCGGTGAGGCCCAGGTGCACGAGGGCGTCGGGGTCCTCGGCGTCGTGCTGGCGCAGCAGGCCAGCGGGCGCGAAGGCGTCGTAGACGCGATCGCCCAGGGCGTGGCGCAGCTCCGCCTCGGTCATGCGCCGGTGCAGGGCCAGCGCGGCGATGAGCACCACGTCGTCCACCCCCGCCTCCGCCGCCATGTCCAGGACCTGCTCGATGACCAGCTGGCGCACGTCGGGCCGGCGCATGGGGGGCAGCGGCAGGGACACGTCGTCGAAGGCGATGGTGAGCGACATCCCCGGGCGCAGCAGCGCCGGCAGCGGGTCGCGGTCCCCGAGGGGGTGCTCGAGGGCGTGGCGGATGGCGCCCACGGGATCGGGGAGCGGGGCATGGGGCTCGGGGGCGTACAGGACGCGGCTGCCGACGGGGAGCTGTTCGAGCCGGTACCCCTCGCCGTGCCAGAACAGCGTCGGGGGCGTCGAGCGGTCGACCTCGAGGACGAATCCGGGTCTGGGGCTCATGACGCCGTTCCTTTCCTGGTGCGCACGTCGAAGACGACCTTGGTGGCGCCCCGGCGTCCGGCGGCGCCGGCGTGGGCGATCGCCTCCTCGAAGCGGTCGAGGGGGTAGCGCGCCGAGACCAGGCGCCCGAGGCGCGCGCTGGCGACCACGTCCATGGCGAGCGCGAAGGTGCGCCGGCGCGTGCCGCCGACGTCCTCGGTGCCATAGGCGTAGGCGCCGGTGAGCGCCACCTCGCGGTGCCACAGCGAGGCCAGGTCGAGGCTCACCCTCCCGGGCATCCCCACCAAGGTGATCCGCCCCCGGGGCCGCACCATGGCGAGGGCCTGGGCGAGCGACTCCGAGCTGCCCACGCAGTCGACGACCCCGTCGGCGCCGCCCGTCAGGGTGCCCGACGCCCGAAGCGAGCGCGACTGGCGGCGCACGGCCCGTACCAGCTGGTCCGGGGCGGCCACGACATCGGCGCCGAGTTCCTCGGCCAGGCGCCGCTGGTGGGGGTGCTTGGCCCCCACGAGCAAGGTGCGTGGCGCGCACAGCTGGCGCATGGCGGCCACGACGGCCAGGCCCAGCGTCCCCGCCCCGAGGACGGCCACCGTGTCGCCCGGGTCGATCTCCGCGTCGATGACGGCGTGCACGGCGCACGCCGTGGGCTCGACCATGACCGCGGCGTCGTCGTCGAGGTCGGCCGGCACCTCGTACAGCTGGGTGCGATGTGCCACCAGGCCGGCGCTCGACCACCCTCCGCCGGTGTCGGCGCAGTAGCCGATCTGGAGTCCCGGCGCCAGGTGCCCGAACGCCACGCGTTCGCAACCGCCCGTGCGCTGCGCCGCACACGCGTTGCACGGCGGGTCGACGCCGCGCGCCACGCAGCCGAGCACCGGCTCGACCACCACACGGGTGCCGGTGCCCTCGACCTCGCCCACCACCTCGTGGCCGGGGACGAAGGGGAAGCTCACGATGTCCTCGAAGTACCGTGAGCTCCTGCCGTCGAGCGTGGCCAGGTCGGAGCCGCAGATGCCGGCGAGCAGGGGGCGCACGCGGCACCAGTCGGGCCCGGGGAGCTCGGGGCCCTCGACGTCGAGGAGGCGCAGCGGGCCGACGGCCACCCCCCGGCCCGGGCCCCCGACGGCGGAAGCCACCCGGGACGCGGCGAAGCGTGCGGCGTTGCGTTCGTAGACGAGCGCCCTCATCGGCCGGCGCGGGCCCGGCCCGCCGTGCTCGGTGCCGAGAGGTCGTCGAGCGCGGCCTCGAGACGCGCCCACCAGCGCGACGTCCCGTGCTCGACGGGTCCCATGGGGAGCACGGGCCGGGCGCCGCCGCCGGCTTTGTCCCAGTGCTCGACGTGCCACCCGCGCCGGCGCGCCAGGGTGGCCAGGCGGGCCTCGGGGTTGACGGCCACGGGGAAGCCCACGCACTCGAGCAGGGGGAGGTCCGACGCCGAGTCGGCGTAGGCGACGGATTCGCCGAGGTCGAGGCCCTCCGCCGCGGCATAGGCCCCGAGCACGAGGGCGCGCGCCTCGCCGGTGGGCGGCAGCTGGTCGAGGCGCCCGGTGAGCCGGCCGTCGGCCCGCTCGACGAGGGAGGCGCACACCACCTCGTCGAACAGCGGTCGCAGGGGCTCCACCACGAAGTCGAGGGCGCCGGTGATGAGCACGGTGCGATGGCCGAGCGCCCGATGGGCGCGCACGCGCGCCATCCCCGCGGGGAACGACTTGGCCAGGAGGAGGTGGTGGAACAACTCCCAGGCATCGGCGCGCAAGAGCGCCGCCGGGGCACCCTCGTAGCGCCGGTAGAAGCTGCGCAGGAAGTCGCCCCGGTCGCGCCGATCGAGGGCCAAGAGCGACGGTGCCTCGCGCAGGATGCGGGCGGTGAGCTTGGCCCGCTCGCCCACCGGCAGGTGGCGCGTGGCCAGCCACGCGTAGGACTCGACCACGTTGGAGGCCACGAGGGTGTTCTCGAGGTCGAAGGCGGCCAGGTGCCGTTGCGGCGACAGGATCGCCGCGCGGCCGCGCTCGGCGCGCGTGGCCATGGTCGAGCGCGCCGGCGTCGAGCGCACCCGCGCGTGCTCGACCACCGACGGGAGGTGGACGTCGTGGACGTAGTGGGGCCAGGCGATGACACCGGGGTCGAACACGAAGACGGCCCGGTCGGCGGCGGACAGGCGGTCCCACAGCTCGAGCAGGTGGTCGATGCGAAAACGCGCCTCGGTCTCGGTGTACGCCCCGTAGAGCTCCACGTACCCGAGGGCGCGCTCGGCCCGGGTCCGCTGCTCCTCGATGCGTGCCGCCAGATCGGCGCGCTCCCCGCGGATGGGGAGGGCGCCGAGGAGCCGCTCGAGCCCACCCAGGGCCACCGTCGCCCGTTGCAGCTGGCGTTGCACGCGGCCGCGCCCGGGGAACGACCATTCGGGGACCATGATGGGCTGGCCGTCGGCGTCGTAGAGCGGGTGCTCGGTGAACCACGACTGCACGAGGTCGACGAGCTCGCCGTAGCGCAACGGGTTGCGCGTGCTCGAGGCCACCTGGTACACGCGCGGCCCGGCCGGATGGGGCCCGGCGGCGGCCACGGTGATGATGGCGGCCACCACCATGTCGACGGGGATGACGTCGACGACCCCTTCGGGCACGCCGGGGAATTCCTTCAGCAGGCCCCGGGCGTAGGACACGATGATCGGCTCCGCCATGCGGAAGCCCCGGATCCACCCCGGCCGCGGCTCGGAGAGCGCCGATTCGATGATCGACGGCCGCACGACGCTGATGGGCACGTGGGGGTGGGCGGTCACAAGCGCCCGCTCGCCCAGGGCCTTGGTGAAGGCGTAGGCGTCGGGCCACCCGAGCGCCTGGGCACGGGCCCGACCGGCTTCCACCAGCTGGTCGCGCACCCATTCTGCGCGCAGCTTCTCGGCCCGCTCGGCGAGCAGGTGCGTGCCTGCCGCGCCGAGCTCGGTGCGCGCCGCCTTGGTGAAGCGCGCCAGGCGCGGCGCCCGGCGCGACTCGGCCTCCAGGTCGGCGCGCAAGCGGCGGGCGGTGTCGACCTCGGCGGCGATGTCGACGTCGGTGGTCACCGTGGTGTGCGTGCGGGCACGGGCACCGGAGCGCATGGCCACGGTGGCGAGGGTCTCCGAGGCCTCCCCTTGGTGGGTGCCGGCCACGTACGCGGTGGACACCGTCACGAGATGGGTGGGTTCGCCACTGCGGTCCCCGGCGCGTCGCTGCTCGGCCACCTGCGACAGCGCCTCAGCCACCCGGGAGGGGCCCAGCAGATTGACCTCCACCGCCGTGTCGAGCGGCGCGTCGAAGGCCACCGTGGCAGCCGAGTGGACGACGATGTCGCACGAGGCGAGCACCTCCCGGCCGTCGTCGTCGAGCCCGAGGCCGTCCTGGGCGATGTCACCGTCGACCACCCGGAGGCGGGCGGCGACCAGGGCGTCGAACCCGTCGCCCAGCTCGGCGCGCAGACGGTCGAAGCAGTCGTTGCGGATGATCTCCCGGGCCACGCGCGCCGCCGCGCTCGTCCTGCGGGTGGGCCGCACGAGGAGCACCACCTCGCAGCCCGGCACACTGCGCAGCAGCCGCTCCACGAGGGCGGTGCCGAGGAAGCCCGTGGCCCCGGTGACCAGGATTCGCTTGGCGCGCAGGGCCGTGGCGATGGGAGCGAGGCCGTCGGCCGCAGGAGGTGTCGGCACCTCGGACACGATGTCTGTCTACCATATGGTAGATGCCCAGCGGGAGACAGCCGCCGGAGCCGGCCCGGCCCGGGGGCGGGCCCCCCGGGCCCGGGAACACGGCCGACCGGATCCTCGACGCCGCCCTCGTGTCGTTCGGCTCGCGCGGCTACGACGCCACGTCCCTCGACGCCCTGGCCGAAGGGCTCGGCATGCGCAAGCAGTCGATCCTGTACTGGTTCCCGTCCAAAGAGGCACTGCTCGAGGCGCTCATCGACCGCTCCGCCGGCGAGCTCTCCGAGGCGCTCGAGGCCTCCCTGGCGCGCGCCGGCAGCGGGTGGTCGCGCGTGGAGGCGGTGGTGCGTTCGGTGTTCCGCCTGGCCGCCCGGCGACCGGAGCTCCTGGGCCTGGTGCGCGAGGTCGGCCGGCTCGGGCCGCCGTCGGCGACGCGTTTCACCCTGGCGCTCGAGCCGCTCGTGCAGCGGGCCTCGGCCTTCCTCGAGTGGGAGATGGACGCCGGCCACATGCGCCGGCACGAGCCACGCCTGTTGCTCCTCGCCATCTACTCCACCGTGGTCGGCATGATCACCGAGGTGGAGGTGCTCCGGGCGCTCGGCGAGGAGCCCACGGCGCGCTCGCTGGTCCGCCGCCGCCAGGAGATCCTCCGGCTGCTGCGCTCCGCGCTCCTGGTGGAGTCGCCCGACGGCGTGTCCGGGGGGGCCCTGTCGTGACGCCCGTCCGGCGGGCGCCAACCGAGGATCGGCTCGCTGCTCGTCGTCACCGCCCGGGCTGTACCCCGCGGCGCTCCGTGGGCGCCAGCCACGCCGCCGGGCCGGCGCCCAGCCTTGGGGGGCGTTCGAGTCCGTGGTCCCGTCTCCCCGGGCCGGCCGTGGTGGGGACCGCGCCGCGCCACGTCGTGGCCGTCGCCAGCTGCGGGTCGGACACGCCGGCACCCGGCGCCGGCAACTACCCGGCGCCCAGTCGGAGGAGACCGGCCGCCGTGGGCACGAAGCCACAGGCGTCGACGTAGAAGCGGGCGAGCGCGCCGGCCTCGAAGTCGACGTGCAGCCATGCGCAGCCCCGAGCGTGGGCGTGCTCGGCGGCGAGCATGACCATCCTCGTCCCCACACCGCGCCGGCGGAACTCCCTGCCGACCGCCACGTCCACCAGAAAGGCGTGCTGGTCGCCGTCCCAGGGCACGTTGGCAAAGCCCACCAGATGGCCCTGGGCGTCGGACGCGCACACCCATCCCAAGCTGTGCGCCGCCACCTGCGACCGCCAGTCACGGTCCACGGGTCCATGCGCGAAGGCCTCGGCGTGCAAGCGGTTCACCGTCTCGTTGGCGAACTCGGCGCGCCACGCCAACCGGATCGCCCCAGGCCCGGGGTGCATGACCGAAGACGCCGGGACCCCCCGAGGGCTGCTAGGCGGACGGGGCCGGCGGACGGGGCCGGGTGGGCTTCGGTGGCGTGTAGCGCTTCGAGGGCGGCGGTCCGGCCGGCTCGGGGTCCTTGCGTCGGCGTCGCTGCTTGGCGCGCTCCCTGGCTGCCGCGGCGCCACCGGCGGCGCCGGCGCGGGGCCGGGGGGGGCGGGAGCCCGTCGCCGGTTGCGAACGGGACGTCGCGGGCGCCGTGGACCGGGCGTCGGCGGCCGGCGCGGCGCGCCCGCGGCGCGTGCTCCCCCCGCGCGCGGCGAGGGCCCGCTGCATCTTGAACACCCGCCAGATCAGCCATCCGCCGAGCGCCCAGAAGGGGAGCGCGAACAACGGGTTTCCCATCGACGTCCCGAGGAAGAGCAACGCGAAGCCGACGAACGAACGCCGCCGGGTGACGGCGGCGGCCACGACCACGGCACCGAGGAGCACCCGCGCCCCGCCGTACCACAGGAAGAGGGAGTCGGCGGCGTGATTCTTGTGCCCGGGCGCCGGATTGAGGTGCAGGCCGATGATGGCCAACGCGATCCCCACGGCGGCGCCGAGCGGACCGGCGAACATGGCCAGGAAGCGTTCCCGGTCGTCGAGGGTCTTGATGGCCTTGACGATCTCCTCCTGGGACATGCCGGCCGTGGGGTCGTTCTTGGGGCTCACCGAGGCCCGCCCCGCCGGTGCGCGCCGCGGTTGGGGGGCCCGGGTGCCCCGGGCCGGCGGGGCTGCCACCGCGTCCCGGGCGCCGTCCTCGGGCTCCGCCTCGTGCGCGTCGCCTGCGCCCGGGGCGGGCTTCGGGGCGCGCTGCAGGTTGGGCAGGGCGGTGAGCATGCGCTGACCCAGGGTCAGCTTGGGCAGGGTCGCGCTGTCGTGGGTGTCGGCGTCCTCGTCGGTCACGTGGCCACCTCGTGCACCGGACCAGGGTACCGGTCGGCGGCCACCGCCTCCCCCCGCCCGGGGGCGTCGGTGGGGGTGGCCACGACGACCAGGCGCGTCCCGAGGGTGCGGTCGGGCTCGACCACCCACGCCGGGCCGTCGTCGCTCGCCACCCATCCGGGCACGGCCCTGGCCGGCGCGGCACCGGCCACGGCCGCCGGGTCCGAGCACGCCACGACCAGGTGGTGCAGCCGCCCCGGGCGCCCGGCCAGCCACGCCGCCAATGCGTGGCCCGTCCCCCCGCCGCCGGCTGGCTGACCGCCGACGGGGCCCGGCGACGGGGGATCGGCGGGGGCCACGAGGCGCAGGATGGGCGGCCCCGGCCAGGACAGGTCCACGCACGCCCAGGCGCCGTCGGGGGAGGTGGCGCGGCGCAGGAGGCGCCCGCCCAGGAGGTCGTGGAACAAGGCCAGGGCGCTCGTCAGGTCGGCCACGGCGTGCGTGGCCCGCACGATGGCGGCCGCCGGTGTGCGGCGCCGGGTGGGGAACCCCTCGGGGGCGGCCGACTCCCAGGCCACGGACGCCTGGGCGAGCTGAACGACGATGCCCGAGGCCTGGCGCGGGTGGATGAAGGCCTCCATCCACTCGGGATGCGACACGTCGACACCGACCGGCGAGTAGCCGCCGGCGCGTGCCACCCCGAGCGCCTCGATGAGGTCGGGCACTTTGAACGTCATGTGGTGGGGGCCGGGGCCGTGCTGATCGAGGAACCGGCGCAGGAAGGGGTTCGCCGCCGCTTCCCACGGCGCCAGGATCTCGATGCGGGCGCCGTTGGCGTAGCGGAGCTGTGCCGGGGCGAATCCGACGTTGAAGCCGCCCGAGGTCCAGTTCCCGCCGAGCTCGACGGCGTAGCGGGGCCACGCGTCGGCCCACCGTTCCACGGCCAGCGCCACGTGGTCGAGCACGACGCCCCCGATCCGGCCACTGACCCCCGATGCGACGGTGTCCGCTGCGCCGGCGCCGGAGGCGCTCTGGTGAGCGCCGCGACCGCGGCCGGAGCCGGGGTCGGGCGCGGGAGGTGGCGCGGGCATGGGCTCAGGTTGCCGTGGGAGGGCCCGAGCTGTCTATCCGGGCCGCCCCCTGCCATCGGGGGCCGCCCCCTGCCATCTCGGCCGCTCACCGGCGCCGGCCCGGACATCGAGACGCCGACGCCCGCGGGCACGACGGGTGCAGACGAAGCGTGCTATGCGTGAGGTCATGGACTTCCGCCGCCACACCCTCGAGAGCCTGGCCGCCGACGTGCGGGCGGCCAAGGTCAGCGCCCGTGAGCTCGTCACGCACGCGCTCGAACGGGTCGATGCGCTCAACCCCTCGATCAACGCCTTCGTGGCCCTCGACGAGGACGGCGCTCTCGAGGCGGCGCGGCGCATCGACGAGGCGGTGGCCGCGGGGGAGGACCCGGGGGCCCTCGCCGGCATCCCCATCGGCGTGAAGGACCTGGAGGACGCGGCCGGGTTCGTCACCTCCCACGGCTCGGCGGTGTTCGCCGGAGGCCCTGCCGCCGTCGAGGACTCGCCTCTCGTCGCCCGGTTGAAGGCGGCGGGCTGCGTGGTGCTCGGAAAGACGAACACCCCGGAGCTGGGCTGGAAGGCCGATACCGACAACACGACCTTCGGCGCCACCTGCAACCCGTGGAACCTCGAGCACAGTCCGGGGGGATCCTCGGGTGGCTCGGCGGCCGCCGTGGCCGCCGGCATGGTGCCCTTGGCCACGGGATCCGACGGCGGAGGGTCGATCCGCATCCCGTCGTCGTGCTGCGCCTTGAGCGGGGTGAAGCCCTCGCTCGGCCGGGTCCCGTCGGGGGGGGCGGAGCCTCCCGACTGGCACCACCTGTCGACCAAGGGTCCCCTGGCGCGGCGGATGGCCGACGTGGTGGCCGTGCTCGACGTCGTGGTGGGCCCCGACCCGACCGATCTGCAGTCACTGCCGCGCCCCGAGGCGTCGTGGCCGGCGGCCGTCGTGGACGCCCACATGCCGACGAAGGTCGCGTGGTCACCGACGCTCGGCTACGCGCCGCTCGACGACGACGTGCGGGCGGTGTGCGAGGGTGCCGTGGCCGTGCTCGAGTCGCTCGGGGTGGAGGTCGTGGAGCTCGACGCCGTGTTCGACGACGATCCCGTCACCGACTGGCTCACCATGGCCATCGCCTTCAACTTGCGCACGCTGGGCGCCTACCGGGGGACCGAGCTGTGGGAGCGCGTCGATCCCCTCCTGGCCGCCCAGATCGACTGGGCGGCCGAGCATCTCTTCGCCGTGGACCTGGTGAAGGCCACCGATGCCTGTCACCGGCTCAACTTGCGGCTCGTGGAGTTGTTCCGGGACGTGCGACTGCTCATCACCCCCACCTGCGCCGGGCCGCCGCCGCCTCGGTCGCTCGAGGGCCAGGGCCTCGTCAACGGCGCGGTCGACGCCAACTGGGTGCGCTTCACGTATCCGTTCAACATGACGCGCTCGCCGGCGGCGTCGGTGTGTGCCGGCCTCACCCCTGCCGGGCTGCCCGTGGGCCTCCAGCTGGTCGGCCCCCAGCACGCCGACCTCGTGGTCATCCGCTCGGCGGCGGCCCTGGAAGAAGCCATCGGGTTCGACGCGCTGGCGCCGGTGTGAGGTGGCGGACTGACAGCGAGATCACGCGCCGGCGGCTGACCGCTTCGGTGGCACGGGGTTCGGGCCCGCGGTAGCCTGCGACCGCTCCGGTCTGCCAGCCGGGGTGGTGCAGTCCCAGCGAAGCCGGTGAGATCCCGGCGCTGTCCCGCAACGGTGATGCCCCTTCGAGGGGACGAGCCCGGACGCCTGTGCTGCACCGACGAAACCTGTCCTCGGAGGAAGGGCGGTTCGTTGGACGCCGCTCCGGTGTCGCAGCGGGCGCACTTCGTCCTCCGCAACGCGTTGGAGGATGACCAATGACCAAGGGCCCGCAGCGAGTGCTGCTCGCCATCGCCGTGCTCGGGCTCGGGTTGTCGGCCTGCAGCAGCACACCGCAACCGCCCGCCGGGGCGGCCCCCGCGTCGAGTGGCTCGTTCCCCGTCACGATCCACGCCGCCAACGGCCAGGTGCGCATCGCCCACCAGCCCCACGCCATCGTCTCCCTGTCGCCGACCGCCACCGAGATGCTCTACGCCATCGGCGCCGGAAGCCAGGTGAAGGCCGTCGACCAGTACTCGGACTACCCGCCGCGGGCCCCGAGGACGAAGCTCGACGGCTACCAGCCCAACGTCGAAGCCATCGTCTCGTACCGGCCGGACCTGGTCGTGGTGGCCGGCGACAGCACGGGGCTCACGCGACGGTTGGCCGCCTTCGGCATCCCGGTGCTGTCGGACCCGGCGGCGGCCACCCTCAGCGACGCCTACGCCCAGGTGCGGGCCCTCGGTGTGGCCACCGGCGACGTGGTCCAGGCGGACGCCGTGGCGGCCAGCATGGCGTCGCAGATCGCCGCCATCGTGCGGGCCACTGCCAAGCCGGCCGCTCCGGCGACCTACTACTACGAGCTCGAGCCCACGTACTACTCGGTGACGTCCTCGACGTTCATCGGCCGCCTCCTCGGCCTCCTCGGCCTCAAGGACATCGCCGACGGCGCTTCGGGGGCGAGTGCCAGTGGCGGGTACCCGCAGCTCTCGAGCGAGTTCATCGTGGCCGCCGACCCGGCGTACATCCTCCTGGCCGACACCGTGTGCTGTGGGCAGGACGCGCACAGCGTGGCGGCGCGCCCGGGATGGTCCACGGTGCGCGCGGTGCGCGACGGCGACGTCGTGGGCATCAACGACGACATCGCGTCGCGGTGGGGGCCGCGTGTGGTCGACCTGCTGCGTGTGGTTGCCGCCGACTTGGACAAGCACCGGGGGCCGTCGTGAGCACGACCATGCCCAGGGAGGCCGCCGAGGCGTCGACGAGCGCCACGGCGCCGCCTCGCCCCGCCGCGTTGCGCACGGTGCGCGCCGGGCGGCCCCTCCTCGTGGCGTGCGGCGTGCTCGCGGGCGCCGTGGTGCTCGGCGTGTCGGTGGGTCCGGCGGACATCCCCCTGTCCACCACGCTGCAGGCGCTGCTCGCGCACGTCCCGTTCCTTCCCTTCCACCCCCGCGTGAGCCAGGTGCAGTCCGACATCCTGTGGCAGATACGGATGCCGCGCGTCGTGCTCGGCGGCCTGGTGGGGGCCATGCTCGCCGGGGGCGGGGCCGCGTACCAGGGCGTGTTCCGCAATCCGCTGGCCGACCCGTACTTGCTCGGGGTGGCGGCCGGTGCCGGGCTCGGGGCCACGGCCATCATCGTCGCCGGCCCCCAGCTGTTCCAGCTGCTGCCCGTGGCCGCCTTCGCCGGCGCCGTGGGGGCGGTGACGCTCACCTACGCCATCGGCTCGTCGGTGGGGCGCCGGGGGGCCACGGCGTCGATCGTGCTCGCCGGGGTGGCCGTCGCCGCACTGCTCACCGCCGTGCAGACGTACCTGCAGCAGCAGCACGCCCAGGACCTCCAAGACGTCTACGCGTGGATCCTCGGCCGGCTGACGGTGGCCAGCTGGTCCGACGTGGTGCTGATCCTCCCGTACGTGGCGCTGAGCGCCGGCGTCCTCGTGGCGCACCGCCGGCTGCTCGACGTCTTGCAGGTCGGCGAGGACGAGGCCGACAGCCTCGGGGTGCGCTCGTCGCGCGTGCGCATCATCGTGGTGGCCGCCGCCACGCTCGGGACGGCCGCCGCGGTGGCGGTGAGCGGGCTGATCGGCTTCGTCGGCATCATCGTCCCGCACACCGTCCGGCTGTCCACCAATGCCAGCTATCGCGTAGTGATGCCCGTCTCGATGATCGGTGGGGCGGCCTTCTTGATCGTGGCGGACGTCGTGGCGCGCACCGTGCAGGCGCCCGCCGAGATCCCCATCGGCGTCGTCACGGCATTCGTCGGCGCGCCGTTCTTCTTGTTCGTCCTGCGGTCGCGCCGCGCCGGGCAGGGTTGGTGATGGCGTCCCCGTCCCCGAGACGGCCGGCTCCGCCGCGCCCGGGCGCGCGTCTGTGTCCGACGTGATCGGCTTCGAGGAGGTGACGGTGTCCTACGGCTCGGTGGCGGCGGTCAGCGCGCTGAGCGAGCAGATCGACCCCGGGGAGTGGGTGGGGTTGATCGGTCCGAACGGGGCGGGCAAGACGAGCCTCCTGCGCAGCGTCGTGCGCCTCGTCCCCCACGATGGTCGGGTCACGGTCGGGGACGACGTGGTGGCGTCGCTGGCGCCCAAGCGCCTGGCCAGGCTCGTCGCCTACGTACCGCAGGAGCCCGAGCTGCCGCCGGGGATGACCGTCGGGGACTACGTGCTCCTGGGGCGCACGCCGCACCTGGGCTACCTGGGCTTCGAAGGCGCCGGGGACCGGGCGGTGTGCGGGGAGCTGCTCGAGGGTCTCGAGCTGGGGTCGATGGCCACGCGTCGGCTGGGCACGTTGTCGGGTGGCGAACTGCAGCGCCTGGTGCTGGCGCGCGCCCTCGCCCAGGAAGCCCCGGTCCTCGTGCTCGACGAGCCGACGAGCGCGCTCGACCTCGGCCATCGCGTGCATGCCCTCGAGCTCGTGGACGAGCTGCGGCGCGCCCGGGGGCTCACGGTGCTCAGCGCCATGCACGACCTCACGCTGGCCGGGCAGTTCGCCGACCGCCTCATCCTCCTGGCGCAGGGTCGGGTGGCGGCCGTCGGGAAGCCCGACGAGGTGCTCACCGAGCAGACCCTGAGCGCGCACTTCGCCACGAGCGTGCGGGTCCTGCGCACCGCCGACGGGCAGCTGGTCGTCGCACCCGAGAGGAGGACGCCATGAGCGAGGAGATGCAGCTGCCCGACAAGCCCGGCGGGGACGACACCGCGCGGCGCGCCACGAAGGCACGCGTCGGGTCCCTGGTGCTCGTCAACACCGGGGACGGCAAGGGCAAGTCGTCGGCGGCGTTCGGGGTCATGGGCCGGGCCTGGGCCCGGGGGTGGCGGGTGGGCGTGATCCAGTTCGTGAAGGGCGGCAAGTGGAAGGTGGGGGAGCGCACGCTCGCCGATCACCTCGGTGTCGAGTGGCAGACGCTGGGCGACGGGTTCACGTGGGAGTCCGACGACCTCGACGAGACCGCCGCCAAGGGGCGCCACGCCTGGGAGCTGGCGCGCGCCAAGCTGGCCTCGGGGGCCTACGACCTGCTGATCCTGGACGAGATCACCTATGCCGTCACCTACGGCTGGGTGCCGGTGGCCGACGTGGTGGCCGGCATCACGGGCCGCTCGCCGCGCACCAACGTGGTGCTCACCGGGCGCAACGCCGCCCCCGAGATCGTGGCGCTGGCCGACACCGTGACCGAGATGCGCAACGTCAAGCACGCCTACGACCGGGGGATCGTGGCGCGCAAAGGGATCGAGTACTGACGTGGACCCGTCCCGCCAACCCCGCGCCCCGTTCGAGGTCGCGCCGCAGCGGCACCGACACGGCGACGAGGACCTGGCGCTGCTCGTGTGGCGGTTCCCCGAACCCCGTCTGGTGGTGTCCTCGGCCCCGAGCGGCGGGGGGATCGGGCTGCGGTGGTGGGTCCTGAACGCCCAGGTCCCCCACGACTACGCGCGCTGCGATCCCGACGCCCACGTGGGGGAGCTGGCGGCGTCGCTCGGCCTGCGCGGCCCGGGGGTGGGCATGCTCACCGCCGTCGACGTGCGCACCGTGACGAGCGCCGTGGACCTGGGCGTGCACGTGGACGCCACCGTCGGCCTCACCCATCCCGTGTGGGCGTCGGCGCCCGGCGACCCCGGGGACCCCACCGAGCGCGGCGCCACCCCGGTGGCGCAGCGCAGGACGGGGTCGCAGCGCGCCGCCCGCCACCGGGCCGGTCCGGGCACCGTCAACGTCGTCGCCTTCGTCGGGGCGCGCCTGGGCGCCGCGGCGTTGGTCAACGCCGTGGGCACGGCGACCGAGGCGAAGGCCCAGGCGCTGTGGGGGCGCGGCGTCCCGGGCACGGGGACAGCGTCGGACGCCCTGTGCGTGGTGTGCCCGGCCGCCGGCCCCGAGGAGCCGTTCGGGGGGCCGCGCTCGTTGTGGGGGGCGCGCCTCGCCCGGGCCGTCCACGACGCCGTCCTCGCCGGGTGTGATGCCGGAGGCCTCCCGTGATCGCGCTGGTGCTCGGGGGGGCCCGCTCGGGGAAGTCCGTGGTGGCCGAGCAGATGGCCGGGGGCCTGGCGCCGGCGGTCACGTACGTGGCCACGCTGGAGGTGGCCGACGATGCCGAGCTCCAGGCGCGCGTCGAACGCCACCGGGCGCGACGCCCCGGGGGGTGGACCACGATCGACGCCGGGCGCCGGCTTCCGGCGGTGCTGCGGCGCGTGCAGGGGACGGTGCTCGTCGACTCCCTCGGGCCGTGGGTGGCGGGCGCGCCCGCCATGGAGGTCCCGGTCGAGGACCTGTGCCGCGCCCTCGTCACCCGCCGGGGCCACTCGGTGGTCGTCTCCGAGGAGGTCGGACTGGGCGTCCATCCCTCGAGTGCCGCCGGGCGCCGGTTCCGGGATGCGCTCGGGGCGCTCAACCAGGCGGTGGCCCACGTGGCCGACGACGTGGTCCTGGTGGTGGCCGGCCGGGTGCTGCGGCTCGATCGGTGGGAGACGCCGTGATGCGCCGGGCGGTGGCCTTCCTCACCCCGTTGGGCGGCGCCCGGGCGCCGTCGCCCGGTGCGCTCGATTACTTCCCCCTCGTCGGCGCGCTCATCGGCCTGGCGGTCGGTGGGGTGTGGTGGCTCGCCGCCCGGGCGTGGGCGCCGGGCGTGGCCGCCGTGGTGGCCCTGGTGGCGGACGCCGCCCTCACCGGGTACCTGCATCTCGACGGGTTGGCGGACTCGGCGGACGGCCTGCTCCCGCCGCTGTCGGCCGACCGCCGGCTCGAGGTCATGGCCGACCCGGCCGTGGGGGCGTTCGGCGTCGCCACCGTCGTCTTGGTGGTGCTCCTGCGCTTCGGCGCACTGGTGTCGACGGCGGCCACGCCACTGGTGCTGGGCGCGCTGTGGTGCGGATCGCGCACCGGCATGGCGGTCATCGCCCGCACCCTGCGCTACGCCCGTCCGGGCGGGCTGGCCGCCGCCTTCGTCGAGTCCGAGACGGCCGGCGCCCGAGCACACGGAGCGCTCGTCCCCGCGGCAGTGGGCGTGGTGCTCGCCGTGAGCCTGGCGGTGGGCGGCCGGGGCCTGCACGGGCTGGCTGCGCTCGGCGCCGAGGTGCTCGCCATGACCGCGGTGGCGCTGTTCGCCCGGGGGCGGATCGGGGGGTTCACCGGCGACGTGCTCGGGGCGGCCGGCGTCGTCGGGGAGACGTGCGGGCTGCTCATGTTGGCGGCCCGGTGGTGAGCGCCCGCCGCGCCGGCCGCCTGCCGTGGACGCTCGCCGCCGCCGTGGGTGTGGTGGCGGACGGCCTTCTCGGCGAGCCGCCGGCGGCGGCGCACCCGGTGGCGCTGTTCGGCGAGGCCATGCACGGCGTCGAGCGCATCGCCTACCGCGACTCGCGGCGCGCCGGGGTCGTCCACGCCGCCCTGGGCGCGGGCCTCGGCGTGGCCGGCGGCGTGCTCCTCGGATCGACGGCGGCGTCCACGTGGCTGGCCGTCGCCGGGCGCGCCCTGCGGGCGGCCGCCGAGGCGATCGCCGACGCGCTGGAGGCCGGTGACCTGGCCCGGGCCCGGGCGCTGCTGCCCACGCTGGTGGGGCGGGACGTGGCCACCCTCGACGCCAAGGCGATGGCGCGCGCCGTCGTCGAGTCCGTGGCCGAGAACACGGTCGACGCCGTGGTGGCCCCGGCGCTGTGGGCCGCCACCGCCGGCGCGCCGGGGGCGCTCGGCTACCGCGCCGTGAACACCCTCGACGCCATGGTCGGCCACCACGGCGCCCGCTACGAGCACTACGGCTGGGCGAGCGCCCGCCTGGACGACGCCGCCGCCTGGGTGCCCGCCCGGGCCACGGCGGGGCTGGTGGCGCTGGTGCGACCGCGCACCGCGCCGGCGGTGGCGGCGGCGGTGCGCACCCAGGCGCCGGCGCATCCGTCCCCCAATGCGGGGGTGGCCGAGGCCGCCTTCGCCGCCGCGCTCGGGGTGCGCCTGGGTGGGCCCGTCGTGTACGACGGCCGCCAGGAGCTGCGCCCGACCCTCGGAACCGGCCGGGGCGTCGAGCCCGGGGACATCGGGCGGGCCGTCCGGCTGTCGCGCGACGTCGGCTCGGCGCTGGCCGCCGGGCTCGGGGTGGCCGGCCTGCTGCGGTGGCGGCGGTGAGCGGCGTCCCGCCCCCCGGCGCCCACGGGGGCGACGGGGCCGCCGTGGCCCACGCGCTGGGGCTCGACCCCGCAGCCGTCCTCGATCTGTCGCTGTCGCTCAACCCGGTGGCGCCGGACCCCACGGGCGTGGTCCGCCGCCACCTCGACGCCCTGGCCCGGTACCCCGACGCCCGGCGCGCCGGCGCCGCCCTGGCCGAGGCGATGGGCGTCGACCGGGAGCGCCTGCTGCTCACCAACGGGGGTGCCGAGGCCATCGCCCTGGTGGCGGCGGAGCTCGGCGGGCGCGTCGAGGAGCCCGAGTTCTCGCTGCATCCGCGCGCCGGCGGGCCGCTGTGGCGGTCGAACCCCCACAACCCCTCCGGGCGGCTCTCCCCGGAATCCCGTCGGGCGGCGGTGTGGGACGAGGCCTTCTATCCGCTGGCCACGGGCTGCTGGACGCGGGGGGACCCCGATGCCGTCGTGGTGGGATCGCTGACGAAGCTGCTCGCCTGTCCCGGCCTGCGCGTCGGGTACGTGCTCGGGGATCCGGACACGCTGCGGCGCTGCGCCGGTCGCCAACCGGCGTGGTCGGTCAACGGCCTCGTGGCTTCGGCGCTGCCCGAGCTGCTCGAAGGCGTCGACCTGCCCTCGTGGTCGGCCGCGGTGGCGGAGCTGCGCGCACAGCTCGGGGACGTGCTGCGGGCGCACGGTCTCGAGCCGCAGGACTCCGACGCCAGCTGGGTGCTCGTCGACGCCCCCGGACTGCGCGAGGGCCTCGCCCCCTTCGGGGTGGTGGTGCGCGACGGCGCGAGTTTCGGTCTACCGGGGGTGGCCCGTATCGCCGTGCCCACGCCCGAGGGCCTCGAGCGCCTCGACGGCGCGCTCGATTCGCTCGAGCGACGGTGTCGTGACGACGTTGCCCACGACCCCCGTCGACGAGACGGGAGCAGCCGAAGCACAGCGGCCCAAGCCGAGCAGCAGTCCCATCAGGACCTGCGTCCCACCAGAAAGGTGTCCCCATGAACGCGACGACCTTCTCCCAGGCCTGCGGCGCCGTGCGTGGCGTCGACGACGGCGCGGCGCGCGCCGCCCGGGAGCACCAGGACCGCCTGACCAAGCCCAGGGGCTCGCTCGGGAGGCTCGAGGACATCGGCGTGCAGCTGTGCGCCATCGCCGGGACGTGTCCCCCGCCACTGCCGGCGCCCGTCACCGTGGCGGTGTTCGCCGGCGACCACGGCGTCGTGGCCGAGGGCGTCACGCCGTGGCCGCAGGAGGTGACCGCCCAGATGGTGGCCAACTTCTGTGCCGGGGGAGCGGCCATCAACGTCCTCGCCGGGTGTGCCGGCGCGCGCGTGGTGGTCGTCGACGTCGGCGTCGCCACGCCCATCGCGCTCGAGGCGGACACCCTGGTGCGCCGGACCGTGCGCCACGGCACGGGCAACCTGGCCGTGGAGCCCGCCATGACCCGAGACGAGGCGGCCGCCGCGCTGGACGTCGGCGTCGAGGTGGCGACGCACGCGCTCGAGCAGGGAGCCCGGATGCTCGTGACCGGGGACATGGGGATCGGGAACACGACGGCGTCCGCCGCGCTCATCGCCTGGTTCACCCGCCGGGCGCCGACAGAGGTGACCGGGCGCGGCACGGGCGTCGACGACGACACAGTGGCCCGCAAGACCCGCATCGTCGAGCAGGCGCTCGCCCGGGTGCCGGCGGGAGCCGCCCCCATCGACGTGCTCGCCGAGGTCGGTGGGCTGGAGATCGCCGCGCTGGCCGGGTTCATCGTCGCCGGGGCGGCGGCCCGGGTCCCGGTGCTGCTCGACGGGGTGATCGCCATGGCCGGGGCCGTGGTCGCCGCCGCCTCGGCGCCGGAGGTCACGGGGTATCTCGTGGCCGGCCATCGATCGAGCGAGCCCGGGGCATCCGCCGCGCTGGTGCACTTGGGTCTGGCCCCCCTGCTCGATCTGGACATGCGCCTGGGGGAGGGGAGCGGTGCCACGCTGGCCATCCCCCTCGTCCAGGGCGCGGCGCGGATCCTGAACGACATGGCCACCTTCGACGCCGCCGGCGTCACCGACAAGGGGGACGGGGGCCGGTGACCTCCGGAGCGCTCTTGGTGACCGGGACGTGCTCGGGCGCCGGGAAGACCACCCTGGTGGCCGGCCTGTGCCGGTGGCTCGCGGACCACGGGCTCTCCGTCGCGCCCTTCAAGGCCCAGAACATGTCGCTCAACTCGTTCGTGACCCGTGCGGGCGACGAGATCGGACGGGCCCAGGCCATGCAGGCGCAAGCGGCGCGCGTCGAGCCGGAGGCGGCGATGAACCCGGTGCTCCTGAAGCCCGGGAGCGATCGCCACAGCCAGGTCGTCGTGCTCGGCCGACCGCTGGCCGAGATGGAGGCCGAGGCGTACTGGGGGGCCACGTCGAGCCTCCTCGACGTGGTCATTGCCGCCTACGAGGATCTGCGCAAACGCTACGACGTCGTGGTGTGCGAGGGCGCCGGCAGCCCCGCCGAGATCAACCTCAGAGCGCGCGACATCGTGAACATGGGCTTCGCCCGTGCCGTGGGGATCCCGTCGGTCGTGGTGGGTGACATCGACCGCGGGGGCATGTTCGCCTCCTTCGTGGGGACCCTGGCCGTGCTCGGCCCCGAGGACCAGGACCACGTGCGGGGCTTCGTGGTCAACCGCTTCCGCGGGGAGCGCGGCCTGCTCGAGCCCGGCCTGGAGATGCTCCGTGCCCTCACCGGTCGCCCCACCGTGGGCGTCGTGCCGTATGTCCACGGGCTCGGCATCGACGCCGAGGACCGACCCGACCCCGCGTTCTACCGCGAGACGGCGCGGCCGCTGGGCCGCCACGTGCTGCGCGTGGGTGTCGTGCGCCTGCCCCGAGCGAGCAACCTGACGGACCTCGATCCCCTCGTGGCCGAGCCTGGCGTGGTGGTCCGCTTCGTCTCATGGCCAGAGGAGCTGGACGACGCCGACGTGGTGATCGTGCCCGGGACCCGGGCCACGGTCGACGACCTCGGCTGGCTCGAGCGCCGGGGGATCGGTGGCGCCCTGGTCGAGCGGGCAGCGGCCGGGAGGCCCATCCTCGGGATCTGTGGTGGCTACCAGATGCTCGGTCGATCGGTGCACGACGCCGTCGAGAGCGGGCGTGGGGTGGTCGACGGGCTCGGCCTCCTGCCCGTGCGGACGGTCTTCGGCCAGCAGAAGGTGCTCGGGCGACCGCGTCGGACGCTTCCCGACGGGTGCACCGTCGAGGGGTACGAGATCCACCACGGTGTCGTCGAGGTCGAAGGCGGCGAGCACTTCTTCGCCGACGAGGGATCGCAGGCAGGGGCGGTGGCGGGCACGTCGTGGCACGGGGTGTTCGAGAACGACGCCTTCCGGCGCTCCTGGCTGGGCGCGATGGCGCGCCGAACCGGGCGGCAGTTCGTGCCCGCGCCCGACACGAGCTTCGCCGCCCTGCGCGACGGTCGGCTCAGCGCACTGGCGGAGCTGGTGGGCACGCACCTCGACACGAAGGCGGTCGTCGGCCTGATCGCGGGCGAAGATCGCCCGGCGCCTCCACGGCTGTCGTTGTCACGCACAGCGTGACCCGAGGGGCATACCGGTGGCGTCGTGGGCCCAGGGCGTTCCCCGGCAGGTCGCTCAGCCGCTCGTTGCGGGCCGGCGGCAGCGGTGATCCGTGACGCCCGGGTGGCCGGGTCGTCCCTTTCGTCCTCAGCGCGTGGCGCTGACACCCTCTCGCGCCGCCCGGCGCCGCCGGAGCGCGAGTGCAGCGATGAGGACCGCGCCTCCCGCCAGCGGGAGCAGCAACGGAAGCGGGACCTCCGGGGTGTTCGCCGGCGGGGCGAGCCGGGAGGGCGCCGTGTCGGGGGGCAGCCTCGGGGCCATGGCGGGGAGCCATGTCCCTCCGCTCACCGTCACGGTCGAGGCGCGGGCGACGCCGGGGGTCGTATAGCCGGTGACGTCGTCGTCGAGGAACGAGACCGCCGAACGCGCTTGGGCGACGTAGACGGGGGCCGGATGCGTCATGGTGATGGAGCTGTTGCGGACGACCAGGCCGCCCGCCCCTGCGAGGGAAAAGCATTGATGGCCCGACCCTGCACCATGGCAGCGCCATGCGACATTCTGGAAGGTGACAGGACCGGCGAACGCCGCGCCGGTGAGCGAGCGGATGAACAGGACCTGCGACGAACCGTATTCCGCTCATCGTGCATCCCGACATGGTGATGGGACCGGTGAACGACGCGTTGGCCGAGATCACCACCCCGCACGCGCCCGAGAAGCCGTCGACCACCACGTTGCGGGCTCCCTCGTTCCCCTGATCGGCTTCGAAGTCCCATGCCTCGTTCCCGGGGTTCGTCACCCGGATGTTGGTGAAGAGGGCGCCGTCGACCGACACCGGGGCGATGCCCACTCGTCCGGGGGCGTCCACCCAGAAGTTCGTCACCTGGACCTGCTCCGTGCCGTGCACGATGTTGCCGCTGCCCGCCGGTGCGCGTAGCGGTTCCAGATTGATGCCGTCGCCCGTCGGGTGCGAGACGGTGACGTTGCTGATGGTCAGACCCACCACACCGTCGGAGCGAACGAAGCTGCCGTTCGCCTCGTAGCCCTGGGCCCGGTCCTCGGCACCGATGATCCTCATGTCGGAGAGGGAGATGTCGGTCGAGGGAACGGTGCGCAGCCACGGGCCATGCCCATTGCACGGGCCGTTGGTGCAGAGGTCGACTGCTGCCAGCCAGAAGAAGGGGTTCTGTGCCTTTGGGTTGTCGTTCTTCCACGTCCCACCGGAGATGGACAGGCCGTGCACGCCCCGCAGCACGATGCCGTCGTTGATCAGATAACAGGCCCCAGGGGCGACGGTGACCGTGGAGTTGGTGGGCAGGCCCGCCAACCACGTCTGCAGCTGCTCGGAGACGTCGTACCTACACGCAGCGTTGATCGACGAAGGCGGCGCCAGCGTCGAGGGCGTGGCGAAGGCGTTCGGGGGGAAACAGGCAGTCGCCAGAACGACCACCAGGCCCACGGCGAAGAGTGATCGGCGCAGTCGTGCCATCCGCTGTCTCCGTGCTCGGGCCCGATGGCCCCGTCAGGCCCCGCGCAGAGCGCACAGAGCGGCTCCAGGCAGTCGCCCCAGCGTGGCGGTTTGCTGCGCTCGCTCACAACCAACGGGTGGTGAACAGGAGGTGAAATCTCGGACCGGGCGAGGTGCACGCCACTCCGATCACGAGACGTCTGCTCCCTCCAGCGTCTCGCGACGGACCTCGTCGTCGGCCACGCTGTTCGCCGTCCGCCGGAATCGAAGCGCGCGAGTGCCGTCACCTTGGGTGTCGTCGGAGACCAGCTGCCATCCTTGGCCGAGGCGCTGGGAGACCAGGCGAGCGACCCGCTGCTCGGACAGGGCTCCGCCGCTTCGGGAGGGAATGATGCTGATCCCGTGGATCCAACGCTCGAGGGTCGCCACTTCGTCCATCTCCGGGCCCCCTGGACGGCACCGTGAACAGCCGGTGAACATACCTCGACCGGCGAGTGAACGCCAGGGGCAGTACGGGGTCCGCCGCCGTCTGTACCGTCAGGAGTCGCCCCACCGCGTCGCGCGCTGGCGACGAGCAGTCGGAGGGCGACCGGGAGGGCCGCAGCGATGAATCTGGCGCTGCGCGATCCCAACACCGGAGCCGTGCGGGCCAGGACGACGGGGGGGGTCACGCTCCTGATCCGAACCGACGTTCACGTCCCAGCGGGTGGTGTACGGGTTCGAGCCGCTGAGCCGAGGGCAATCGAAGCCGCACAATCTCGGATCTGCGCCGCACGGGCCCCGAGCCTGCATTCCGGCTCGCACATTTCGACACATGCCGCCCTGCGGTGGCTGGGGCCGGTGCCCCGCAAGGCGTGCTGAGAATCATTTTCGATGACGACCCCCGACTTCGGGCGGGGCGCCGGGTCTACGACACGACGGCCAGTGCTCGGTCGTCCTCCGCCGTTGACCTCCGAGCGGCGTCTATCGCTCACACAAACCGACAGGTCCTGGTGCAGGTGACGATGGCCCGGTGCCGGACAGGATCGGCCATGATCTGGAACCCGACGAGTGAACCCCGGCTCTGCCCGGACGAGGGAGCTGCCGGACCGGCATGCGCTGGTAAAACGGTATGCTCCGTGGGTCTCCCGGCAGGTGGGAATGCAGGCGGCGGGAGAAAGTTTGGGCGCATAGCTCAGTTGGTTAGAGCGCAGCCTTCACACGGCTGAGGCCACAGGTTCGAGTCCTGTTGCGCCCACTCGAGAGGCACCTTCCGTCGCCGCTCGAACTCCTGATCTTGTCGCTCGTCCCGTGACGGAGCTCAGCTCGGCCTGATCGTCTCCCAGGCGAGCTCTTCTGCATCGAGGACGTCGGGCAGCAGCCCGGATGCTCCCTCGGGTGAGAGCCAGACGGTCGCACGAAGCCAGCGCGCCGTAGCGACCGCCTCGAGGTTGAGCACGTTCAGCCTGGGATGGCGGTCGGCCACGGTCACCATGATCGGAACGACGTCCCGCGGTCGGGGGAGCCCGATCTCCTCCGGAAGCTGCAGCATCGAGGCGATGGCTCGTCGCTGCTCGGCGTGCGGCAGATCTCGGAACGGTCCGGAGAGGTGGCCGCCGGCGCTCGCCACCGCGGCGCGGCACGCCCGGTAGTACCAATACGACGTCGTGTGCAGCTGTGCGCTGCGCCGATCGATGCCAACCAGCAGTTCCTCGATCAGCAATCGATCATCGACGACGACATCCACTACTGGTCGGCGAGGTCGGGATCGGCGACGGCCGCAAGTCCTGCGTCGTAGCGCTGGGCTAGGACGCGCTTCAGCTCGGCCTTGGCCCGATCCATCCCCCCGGGCAGTATCAGCGCCGCGTCCCCGAGGTCGACGAAGGCGACGTCGCCACCAGCCTCGATACCCCAGCGATGCCGCAGTTCGGCGGGAAGGCTGGTCTGGCCTCGGTTGGAGACCTTGGCGTGAACCACTGGTGTAGGCATGGATGCATTGTAACAGGTGATTGATTACAAAGCGCCACTGGCGATGTCTCGCACGAGCAGTTCCAGTCGGATGGCGAGGTCCGGCCAGTTCGAAGACGAGTGGCTACGGCCCACGCTTTGACCAGAGGTCTTGCAAAGAAGCCTCCGGCCGAGGGCAACACCACCGCCGGACCCGGGTTTCGAGTATTCGCCGGGCTCCGGTGCCAGCAGACGGCCGGCGGGGATCTCGACGCCTGCGGCGACGCTCTCAAGGTCGTTCCGTCACCTTCCGATGCCTCACTGGACAGGCGGCATTTTGGTTTCCGCGCGCCCAGGGAGAGGGTGGTCGGCGCCCCTGCCGAAGAACCCGAACGGAAGCCTTGCGGGAGGTTTCCCGAGAACCACGTGCCACGAGGCGGATCAGGCAAGGAGGATCCACCGGTGCGCAGAGGGTCGCTCGTCCCCGCTCACGTCCAGCCGACTCCGGGGTCCACCGAGTCAGATCTCCGGGTCACGGCGAGCCCGGCGCCCATCGGGGGCGGGCGCGTTCCTGGGGCCCGGGGTGTGCCGGCGCAGGCGAACTCGGAGGCCCCACCGGGGCCGGCGCTGAGCCGACGCCGCCGCTTACCGGTGCCGCTTGACGCATTGCCAGGCTGGATCGACCGTCGTCTGACGCGCTCGGGGCCCGGGGCACGGCGCCAGGACGTCCTCCTCGGCGTCGGCCTGGTAGGAGCCTTCTCCGTCCTGGTGCTGGGCACCTCGGCGGCGCTGCGCCTCGACGTCGCCACCGTGTGGACCACGGCGACCGTCGCCGGCGTGATCGCCGCCGCGGACCTTGGCCTGGTGCTGCTCCCGTGGCGCCGGCTCCCGAGGCGGGCGCTGTTGGCCTTCCCGGTCCTCCTGGTGGCCGGTCAGGTGGCCCTGGCCGTGCTTACGACGGGGATGGCGACCGATTACACCGGCTTGTTGACCTTGGCCTTCTTCTACGTCGGGCTCACCCAGCCCCGGGGCACCGGTCCGGTCTTCGCCCTGCTGGCCGGGCCGGGGTGGGTGCTCAGCCAGTCCCGGTGGACGGCGGGTGGTGGGATCAGGCTCTTCCTCACCCTCTCCATCTGGCTCCTGTTGTCCGATGTCCTCGCCGTGCGCACGGCTCGGGGTCGGGCGAAGACCGAGGCGCTGATCGCCCAGGCCAACACCGACGTGCTCACGGGGCTCGGCAGTCGCCTGCTGCTCTCGGACCGGATCGAGCGACTAGGGCAGAACCCGGGGTCGTCGGGATCGGCGCTGCTCCTCATCGATCTGGACGGGTTCACGACGATCAACGACACCTTCGGGCACGCGGCGGGCGACGAGCTGCTCGTGGCGATGGCCGAGCGGGTGGCATCGACGGTGCGCGACGCGGACGTGGCCGTCCGGCTCCAGGGAGACGAGTTCGCCGTCCTGCTCGAAGACGCCCCGCTCGAGACGGCGACCAGGATCGCCAACCGGTTGCTGTCGGTCCTCTGCGGGCCGATCAGCCTCAGCCGGGGCCGGGTGGCGGTGACCGCCAGCATTGGCATCGTCGAGATCGTCCCACCCACCACCGCGGACCGCGTCCTGCAGAACGCCGATCTGGCCACCTACGAGGCCAAGGCGGCCGGACGCAACCGCCTGTCGGTCTACGACCACGCGATGCAGGTGAAGACCACCGAACGCCTGGCCCTCGAGACCGAGTTGCTCGACAGCCTCGAGGCCGACCAGTTCGAGGTGCACTATCAGCCGGTCATCCACATGGGCACCGGAGCGATCACCGGGGCGGAAGCACTTCTGCGCTGGCGCCACCCCCGCCGGGGGCTGCTGCTCCCTGGCGAGTTTCTCGTGACCTCCGAGGAGCTCGGCCTCATGGAGCCGCTCGGCGAGTGGATCCTCCGCCAGGCGTGCCACCAGGCGGTCCAGTGGCAGTCGATCGACCCCGCCCGGGCCTTCACCGTGGCCGTGAACCTCTCGGCGCCCGAGATGTTCGCCGCCGATCTGAGCAAGCGCGTGGAGCGCGTTCTCGACGACACCGGGCTTCCGGGCAGGCTGCTCGTGCTCGAGATCACCGAGCGGGTCATCATGGCGGACGCCGCGCTGGCGCGACGGCGTCTCGAGGAGCTGCGCCGGCTCGGCGTGCGCATCGCCATCGACGACTTCGGCACGGGCTACTCGTCGCTCGCCTATCTCCGGGAGCTCCCCATCGACATCTTGAAGGTCGACCGGAGCTTCATCACCCCGCTGGGATCGGACCACCAGGCCTTGGCGCTGCTGCGCTCCATCATCGCCATCGCCGACTCGTTCCTCCTGGATGTCATCGTGGAGGGCGTCGAGACCGCCGCCCAGGTCGAGATCCTGGGCGAAATCGGCTGTCACATCGCCCAGGGCTTCTACTTCGGCCGTCCCGCCACCGCCGTCGAGTTCGGTGACCGTTTGACACGGGATCAGGCGCTGCGGAGCTGCCTGGGGAGGTAGAGGCCCACCAGCGCTCCCTCGTCGCCATGGACGCTGCCCCTTGCGGGCACAAGCGGATCCGTTCCTCCCCGCCACGGCTTGTGCCTGGTGACGACGCCCCGCTCCTCGGCCAGGGATCGGCGCGCCATGGCGGCGTCGACGGCGCGACATCGGTCTCAGCAGTGACCCGGAGCGATCGTGAGGGTCACGTCGGCAGCCCTTGGGCCGTTCTGGACGTCGAGGTAACTGGAGCCCGCCGCCGAGACGATGCGAGCACCCGTCGCTCGTGCGCAGTACCCGCCGGCGTAGTGCATGGCGACGGGCACGAAGACGACGGTGGGCTCGGTGATGTGCGGGTCAGACCGGAACTGGAGCGCGAAGCGGCCCGAGGCGGGGTCGAAGGACGTCGCGGTGGGATCACCGGCGATGGCCATCGGGTACGCGCGTGACAGGACCTGGAGCATGGCCTGCGTGGGTGCCGTCGGAGGCCACAGACCCGAGTCGTGGGATCCTGTCGGGTCGTTGTAGTCGAGCCATTGCCAATAGATCCAGCCCGTGAGGTGCGCGTCAGCGTCGGAGGTGATCCGCCCCAGATCTGCGGCGTCCGTGGTCGCTCCGAATTCCGTCAGCAACGACGCCGGGCCGCCGGGTTGCTCGGGTGTCGAGTCTCGGGCGCGTTGTGCCGCGTGCTCGGTGAACACCACGTTCTCGGTCGGACCACATATTGTCGCGTAGCTCGGCGGCTCCGGGCCGTTGGGGACGTGCAGGAAGCAGTAGTCGTGGAAGTTCAGCACCAGGCGAGGAAACGGCATCGGCCCTATGTGATTGACGGGCCCCGAATCCGTGGCGTAGTTGCCCTCGTAGAAGATGAGATGATTGGGGTCGGCAGCCTCGATTCGCGGGATCAGGCCCACGTTCGGGTCATCGGCCGGACACGTGATCGAGCTGCCGGACTGGTTGGTTCCGGGATGGGCGCGCCCGGCGTAGAAGCATTGCAGCTCGGCGTCGAATTGCACGCCGCTGCTCTCGGGGGGAACTCCTTGGCCGTACGGCTCGTTGAACGGGTCATAGCCGATGACCCAGGGGTTGTCCGAGAAGTACGCGGCCACCTTGGTCCAGATGGAGTCGAACTCGCCTTGGAGGTTCCCCACGACGTCGTTGTCCCAGAAGTGCGAGTAGGCGCCAACCACACCCGGTCCCTGCAGGTTGACGCTCCAGTTGGGCACGTCGAGCTGGGGTCGCGGCGTCACCCCGTCGGTGCACACGGCCCAGTCGGGTGCCCCCTCGCCGCCGAAGGCCTCGTTGTAGACGTCCTGGTGCATGTCGATGAGGGAATAGATCCCGTAGCGACCCAGGAGCGCGATGGTGGCGTTGAGGTTGCTCAGGTACGCGTCGAATACCGACGGGCTGAATTGCCCGGGGCCCGATTGCCGCGGCTTTCCGGGGGAGCAGATCGCCGGATCGTTGATCGGAGCCGTGCCTGGCTCGAGGCCCTTCCAGATGATTCCCAACCGAACGACATCGAACCCGAGTCCGGCCATGCGCTGCGCTTCGGCCTGGGTGAGGACGTTGCTCCCTGTGCCGTTCACGACGACCTCGAAGGGCGGCACCTTGTACACGAGGTCGGCGCCGTGCATGAGCACGGTGCGACCGTATCGGTCGACGAGGAAGGGTCCGCCGGGGGAGCTGAGCGGTCCGACCGCTCCGGTCGTCGGATCCGCGGTTGTCGGGATCGAGGTCGCCGGTCGCTGCGCTGCGGTCCCTGGCCCCGGCCGGTGTGCCCCCGCAGACGTCGGGCTCGAGCACGCGGCCAGAAGCGAGGTGGCCACGATGAGCGCAGCTGCTGGCGTCGATCGCGTTGGGCGCATCCTGATCCTTTCCGTGCGACGCTAGCCATGTCTGGCCTCTGGGGGAATCATGACCGTTGGGACCGCTCGGATTGCGGTGTCTGGCGACCCGCAAGCCGGCAGCACGCCGAGCGACATCGACAGCCGCGGCCCGATGCGGCGCAAGGCGTCGTGGCTCTTGAAGGCCACGGCGACGCAACGGCAGGGACGAACTGCGAGCGCGAGGGCCCCTCCAGGTTCCGGAGAACCCAGTGCGTTGGGATCGGCGTTCGCATCCTTGGCCATGCGCCCGCCGAGGCGGTGTCCACTCGTCGCGATGCCCACCCGTTGCAATGGGCAGCCACCAGACAGCGACAGTTCGTCCACCCCGGTGGGGTCGACGAACTCGGGTGGCCCGCCGAAGATCTCCGACATGATGGGCCCGCGCTCTGCAGCTCTTCCTGACGTCGGGAGTCGTTCTCCTGGACGCCGACGTTCTCCTCGCTCTGGAAAACGAGGAGCAGGTAGACCCGGCTCGGGCGATGGTCCGGCATCACTGTCGTGCCCGGCACGCCCGAATCGGGTGTTTCGATCCCTTCACCTGCCCGCCCAATCGCGACACGGCATCCGGCCCACCGGTCTCGGTGCGGGTCCAGGGCGGAATGCGCCACCGCAAGGCGGAGCCGGCGGAGGAGCAGGACCGGCGGACGCGCGATCGCTCGAGGCATCACCTGGCAGACCACTCGGTCATTTCGACGCAGACAACTCGGTCATTCGACGCAGACCACTCGGTCATTCGACCGGTGAACCCGCATTGAATCGGAGGGAAGCCATGCATAGTGTCGTTCTATGAACCTGCGGATGGAGGAGATCCACGACGGGGACACGGTCTGGCGCTTCGATCGGGACTTCCTCGAGTCGAAATGGACGTGCCTATGGGGTCGGGGTTGTCGTGGCATTGGTCCGGCACCAGCGGAGCAGCTCGGTCTCGGATGCTGCTCGGTCGGCGCCGATCTGGGCGATGCGGGCGAAGCTCGGATGATTGCCGCGCTGGCGGCCACGCTGCCTCCGGAACGCTTTGAGCATCACGCCTCGGCTCTCACGGGCGGCATATTCAGCGACGCCGGCCGCACGCACACCCGTGTCGTTGATGGCGCCTGCATCTTCCTCAACCGTCCGGGATTCGCCGGCGGCGCCGGATGCGCGCTTCACCTGGAGGCCAACGAAGCGGGCGAGTCTCCTATCGAATGGAAGCCGTCGGTGTGTTGGCAGCTCCCCATCAAGGTCGACTGGGCGCCGGGTGCGGACGGAACCGAAGTGGCGACGGTTCGCCGCTGGACACGCGCCGATTGGGGTGCCGAGGGCAAGACGATGGCCTGGTGCTGCACGGAGGGGCAGTTGGCCTATGTGGGGGATCGGTCGGTGATCGAGTCGCTGGGAGCGGAGCTTGAGGCCATCGTGGGTACCGAGGTCTACGTGGAGCTGCGTCGCCGCATCGGCGGAAGCTAAGTCTGTTCCACTGGTTTGGACCGGCCCTCGGAACGGGACGAACGTGGCAAGCAAGCCTGTTGGCTGTGCCCCACCCGCCAGTGTGCGGCCGAACGCAGCCGCATCGAGCGTCCCGGGGCTCGGCGTAGGGCAGGTGAGGATCGCGCGCATCGCTGCCGCCCGCCGACCCGGTGAGGTCGAGTTTCGAGAGGCTTGCCATGGCGTCGGGCTCGTTCGGCGACCACATCTGTGGCGATCCGGCCATCGTGGCCGGCACTCGGCCGACGTGAACCGCCGAGGGTGTGCGCCACATCGATTCGGTTGCTCCACCGATCACGCAGATGCAGAGGGTCGATGAGGAGCCACGTGTCCACTGCTCGCACACTTCTCCGCCCACCGTGAGCTGCGCACGAGGTGGTACCGCGCCGGACCGCCGCGACAAGGAGGTCGCGGGGGTCCCTCGCAGTGACCGGGGTGGGCTCGGTGAGACGCGCAGAGACCGGCTGGTCGATTCACAGCGCGCTCCCAGCCCGGTGGCAGGTGAGACCCAGGTCTCGGCGTCAAAGTCTGCCTCGGTGGTCCCGGTCGTGGAGAGGACTGAGGGATTCGCCCCGAACCAGTCACTCCGATCCCCGGCTCGGGACCCTTCGAGCCGGGTCTCG
>Ga0209415_10002842_pt1 | contig 32373 bp, 17 predicted proteins | sample PeaSoiSIISIP2007_FD_187696 | JGI IMG/M metagenome (GOLD analysis project Ga0209415, IMG submission 187696) | Peat soil microbial communities from Weissenstadt, Germany - SII-SIP-2007 (SPAdes) (version 2) | ecosystem: Environmental > Terrestrial > Soil > Wetlands > Peat | place: Germany... | reverse complement strand
TCCCTTGCCATCGGCCGCGGCCCCTTCGGGTGCCGTGTCTTCCAACTCGACTGTGGCGACGATGTCGCCGCTCTTTGGATCGATCGCGGTGAGTGTGCCGATCGGGCGGCTATGATTCGTCAGAATGATCTTGTCGTCCGGCTCATCGTACATGATGCCGTCCAGACCGGGGCCGACCTTGATTTGTTTGATCACTGCCAGCGTCTTCAAATCGAACATGGTGACCGTCTGGTCGCCGCCATTCGTCGTAAAGCCGTGACCAGCCTTGGTGGCGATGCCCGCGCCATGCACGCCCGGCGTGTTCGGAATGTCGCCAAGCACTTTGCCTGTGGCGCCTTCGACCACCATCATGTGGCTGGCTCGGGAAACGAACACGCGCCCCGTGGCGGCTTCGACGGCCACGTAGTCCGTGCCGCCCTCGCCTTTGATGTCGAACTTTTCAACCTTGAACGTTTGCGCGCGCCCGACGCAGGGCGCGGCCAGGATGGTCGCGAAGAGAACAGCAAGTGCGATCGGTAACCGTTTCGTCATAGAGCCCTTCTCTGTGGTTGCAACACCTGGGCAATTGTAACCTGTTTCGAACCCGATCGGGGGACTGCAAACGGCGCGCCTTGAAAGGCCGGGAGCTATTTCTTCACGTCCTTCTTATCCTCGGCGGAGCTCTCGTAGACGGCGTTGAACTTTTCCTTTTCCTGCTCGCGCTCGATGTAGGGGATGCCCTTCAGCATCCACTCCGGCTCAGGCGCGCCTTTCAGGAAATGATCGAAAAACTGTTGCAGGCGAACGGTGTAATCCTTCTGGTTGGGACGCCGGTTGATGTGGTGAGGCTCCCCGTTGTAGTCGAACAGGTAGACTTCCTTTCCCAGGCGCCGCAGAGAGAGGAACAACTCCAGGCCCTGATACCACGGCACTGCGTCATCGGCGTCGTTCTGCAGAATCAGCAGCGGCGTGGTCACCCGATCCACCATGAAGATCGGCGAGTTCTCGATGAAACGCAAGGGATACTCCCAGATGGTTCCTCCAATCCGGCTCTGCGTCTTCTCGTACTGGAACTGGCGCGGCAAGCCGCTGCCCCATCGGATCCCGTCGTAGGCGCTGATCATGTTGGCCACCGGAGCCCCGGCCTCCGCCGCCCGGAACAGGTTGGTCTGCGTCAGCATGTACGCGGTCTGATACCCGCCCCAACTGTGACCCTGAATTCCGATTGCGTCGCGATTGACGTAGCCTTTATCCACCACCGCCTGGATCGCCGGCAGGACGCACTTGAGAGCGCTCTGCCCCGGGTGGCCCGTCGAATAGACGATGTCGGGCGTCAACACCAGGTACCCGTTGCTCACGTAGTACGTGATGTTGATGGAGTGCCCCGGCGCCGGCCGTACGAACGTGTTCAGGTTTTGCGACAGCCGCTCGTAGAGGTAGATCATCATCGGATACTTCTTCGACGGATCGAAATTCTCCGGCTTATAGAGCGCGGCCTCCAGCTCCACGCCGTCGGCATTGCGGAAATGAATCATCTCGCCCGATCCCCAGAGGATCTGCTTCTGCTGGGGATTGGCTTCCGTAACCTTCTTCAGTGAGCGGAATGACGAATCGGTTACGTGGATGTCGGGCTCGTCGTGAAACGTGGTCGCGGTGACCATGATCGCGTCGGCGTCCTTCGCTTTGCCGAGAGTGCGGTAGTTCTTGGCGCCCATGAGCAGCTTCTGGGGCGGGGCGCCGAAGCTGGCCAGCGAATAAAATCCGGTGTCGCGCGTTTCCAGGTTCTCGGCGCGCAACAGCAGAGGCTTGGAGGCATCGATGCCGCGCTCCTCGTCCGGGGCGTCGGTATCCAGCCGCACCACGCGGAACTGAAGCTGGGACTTGCGGCCGTCAGTGAGCTTGCGCGGCGGCGCGCCATCCGGCGAGACGGCCCAGACGTCGTAGCGATCGTAGAGCAGCGCCCATTTTCCGTCTTTGGTCCATCCACCGGCGCCATAAGCCGGGGGCTCGTCCGGATGGTCGTCATCCTCGTTGTGGACCGCTACTCCCAGTTGTGACGTGAGGTTCGCGATCTTTCCGTCCGGCACGCCGATCGACCACCAGTGTTTGTCCTTGAAGGCGATCGCGTGGGTGCCGTCGGGCGACAACTGCACTCCACCTCCGCCGCCACCGCGTCCACCACCAGTCCCCACCGCGCCGCGAAACTGCTTGAGCGCGAGGTGGCGGGCGCCGGTCGCGGTATCGACCAGGTACACGTCGTTGTAGGCGCCGTCGTAATCCACCATGTGACGGTAGGCGCGATCGTCCGTGCCCAGCGCTACGCGGCCGTCGTCGCTCGGCAGCAGACCGGCCATGGTGGGGTCGGAAATCTGCTGGAAGCTTTTATCGGACAGGCGGTAGACGGCGCGATAAGAGCGCGAGCGGTCCTGCACGGCGCGGACCTTCTGCATGGCCTGCACGTAGTCGTCCCGCCAGCTCCACAGGTCGGCCTGGACCTTGTCGTCCGAGGGAACGGGAGCCGGCGGAGGAGCTTCTTTTTCGAGCGCGGCGATCTGGTCGAGCGGCGCGCAGCTCAGGAACAGGCGCGAACCGTCGCGCGAGAAACTGATGGCGCCGCGATCGAGAATGCCGTAGCCGGCGCGGAACCCGGCGGTGGCCGTGGAGACGATCTCCACGGGAGCCGGGTTGGCAGGCGAAAGCGCCTGCCCCACACTGACGCTGCGATCCCAAAGGTAAGCTTTGAACTTCGCCGGCTTGGAAGATTGATCGTCGCGATCGCTCAGAAAAGCCAGGCGGCGCCCCGCGAAATCCCAGGTGAGTTTGGTGTAGTGGCCTTTGCCGGTGAGAAGGGGGGCCGGCGCGGCGTCCGACCCCGGCGCTACCGCATACACGCCGTCGGTCTGTTCCTTCTTCGATCCGACCGCGTAGAGCAGCGTCTTCGAATCTTTGGCAATCGAATATTCGAGCACGTCTTCAAAGGTTCGCTCCTTTGCCGAGGGAAGATCGCGGAGGACCAGATCCGAGCCGTATGGGTTGCGCGGCCCGCGGCCGCCCGCCGCGTTGGCGCCTCGCCCGCCGCGAGCCTGGTCGTAGTCCTGGGGGCCATCCGTGGATGGGCCGCCCGCGGCGGTCTTCGGACCGTGGAGGTAAGCGACGACGCTGTCGCCGGACTCGGGAACCTGGAAGCTCGCGACGTCTGCCACGCGCGCCGCGCCGAGCGCCGCCAGGTTCACGACGATCATGCCGCCGCGCGGCATCTCGTCGGGCCGTTTGCGGTCCTTCCTGGCCTTGTCGGTTTCGGCCTTCGGCGGAAAGGTACTCGCCACCAGGAAGGCGTTGTCATGGGTGAACGCGATGCGGATGGCGCGCACGGCGGGCGGCCCCTCGGCCGCAGGCTCTTCGCCGCCGCTTTCCACGGCGGGAGGCGCGGAGCCGCAGTTCTCCCGCAGTTCCTTGCCCGTCGCCAGATTGCGGACCACCAATTGTCCGTCGCCTTCTTCGGGAACCAGGGAATAGGCGAGGAACTTGCCGTCGCGCGACAGCGCCTGGCTCTGGATGGCGTTCCAGCCATCGTAATCGCGGTGGTTGAGCGGACGTTTGGGGGCGGTTTGCGCGAAGGCGCAGAGCGCTGCTGCCGGGAGCAGCACCCGGCAGAATAGTCTAAGCGTGTGCATGACAACACCTCGTCGTAGCACAGGCATTCCTGCCTGTGTGTTTCAGTGGATGCGGACGATTTTACCAGTTCAGGCGTCCGCCGATCACGATGATGCGATTGTTGTTGGCGCCGCCCGCACCGGTGAAGCGCCCGAAGGTCACCGAATCGATACTGGAATCGATGGTGGCGTTGGAGAAATCCTGATGGTTGGTGGCGTTCAGCCAGTCCGTGCGCAGCTCGAAATTAAATCGTTCGGTGATGCGGAAGGTCTTGGCGAGGCTGGCGTCTAAATCGAAAAAGTTGGGACTGGTGAAGAAGGTCTGGGCCAGGTTTCCCAGCGTGCCGGGCAGCGGATTCTGCAGGATCACGCCGTTGGGCCCGGTCTGCGCGAACAGCGTACTGCGCGACGCGATCGAGGGTGTGAGCGTGGCAATACTCGGATCTGGAATCTGCTTGAAGCCGCAGAAATAACAGGCGCCGCTGCCATTGAACTGGAGTTGTCCGGTGGCTTTCGAAAGGGGGCCGGTCACGTCGGGAGTCTGGCCGGTAGTGAATTGGTTGAAGGTGGAGACCGGCGCGCTTACCGTAAACGGTAAACCGGACGTCCAGGTGAGGATCCCACTCAGCTTCCAGCCGCCCAGAATGCCGTCTACCACGCGGTTGGCGTTGCGCATCATGGCGCGGCCCTTGCCGAACGGCAGTTCGTAAATGCCATTGCTCTTGAAGACGCTGGTGCGGTTGAACGTCATGATGCGTTTGTCGAAGCTGCGATTCTGCGGATTGCGGTAGCTGTTGTCGTAATACTGGGTGCTGCCCAGTTCGTTTTCGCCAAGGGCCTTACTCCAGGTATAACTGCCCTGGTAAACAAAGCCTTTGCTGAAGCGCTTGTCGTATTCCACCTGCAGGGCGTTATACGTGGAATTGGCGTTGTTGCCCACCAGGTACACGTTGGCGAACTGCGGATTGGTCACGATAAAATTCTGCGGCAGACCGGCGGCGGACAACAGGCCGCCATTCACGTTGGTGCCGGTGGCCGTGGTGTTGATGAAATTCGCGAAGGCGCCCACGTTGCCGTTCGCCAGGTACGAGGCGATGGTGGAGTTGGAACGGGCGTAATCCGAACCGCGCACCGTGGTGCCGTTCACCGCGCCCGCGCCCGACACCGTGAGGCCGTTGAAGAGCTGATCGAACAGCGGGGCCTCGCCTCCGGCGCGCGTAACGTTGAAGGCCTGCAGAATGCCATTGGATGTGATGACGTCGGTATTGAGATTGACGCCGCTCATTAGCTTCGTCCCCTTGGTGCCGACGTAACGCACGCTCAAGACGGAATCCCTGGTGATCTGCCGCTGCAGCGAAAAGTTCCAGTTCTGGTAATACTGGTTGCGCAGGCCGGTGTCGAACACGCGCAGGGTCTGGGTGCGGTCGGTGAGCGGCACGGTGGCCAGGGCTTGGCCGGGATCGTAGGGCACGCCGACGTTGGACAGATTCAGCAGCCCTCCCGACTGGAAGCTGATGGTGGTGTTCATGCCGGGATTGCTGCCGACTTCCGTGTCCGCATTGCGCAGCGAGTTGCGATCCGAAGACATGGCATAGCCGGCACGGAAAATGGTTTTGTTTTCCTGGTCGATGGACCAGCTCAATCCCACGCCCGGCAGGACGGTGTTGTACTGCGGGTCGTACACCTGTGTGTTGGGGTTGGGGGAGCGCGCACCCACGAGCACGAGTTGGGTGAGGGAGCCGCCGGTAGCGCCCGGCGTAAACGCGCTGGCGTACGAGGTGCCGCTGATGCCGAAGGCGCCGGCCGACCCGTTGGCCGGTATGACGGCTCTGCCGTTGGGCTCGAAGGGCGGGCTGTAGTACTCGTAGCGGGCCCCGAGGTTCAGCGTGAGCCTCTGGGAGACCTTCCAATCGTCCTTGAAGAACCCGCTGTACTCATGCTGACGCCAGTCGCGGCGATCGGTCTCGCCGGGGATATAGGCCGGATGCAAGCCGCCGGCGGAGTTGTAGGACTGCTCCCAACTGGTCAGCGAACCCGACAGATCCAGGAGCAGGTTCTGCGCCGCCGTGAGGTTGGAGCCGATGCCGCCGATGGTACTGATATTGGAGACGGCGGCGCTGCCTGCGCCAATGTTGGCGCCCGGAAGCACGTAGAACGAGTTGTAGCCGTTGGAGCTGTCGAAATACACCTGGACGCCGCCTTTGAGGGCGTGCCGCCCCTTCAGCCACGTCATGCTGTCGGCATATTGGTAAAGCGGCGAAGTGCGCCCTTGCGGAGCGTTGTTGGAGGTGTATTCGTTGCTGATGGTCGTGAAGGTAAAGAAAAACGGCTGAGTGCCGATGTGCGGCAGCACCGAGCTTTCGTTGGGATAGAACGGGCCGGTGAATCCGGCTTCGTAGTAGTTCACACCGGCGCGGAATTCGTTGAGCAGATTCGGCCGGATGTTGGTAGTGGCGGAGAAGGTGTAGAGGTAATTCGTGCGAAAGCCGGTGTCGGTGGGCTGAAGCGGATAGACCTGGCCCCGATAGCCATTGAACTGGAAGTAACTGACCCGTTGCCCGGAAAAGGCGAGACGGGTACGTTGGTTCAGGGTGTGATCGAGCTTGAGGTTGTAGAGGTTAAAGTTGTTGGTGGCCGGTTCCTGCCAGTAAAAGCCCGCGGTATTCAGGCCGTCGCCGCGCTGGAAGTTATTGGGTAGCGGGACGTCCTTGAGCGCTAGCGCGACATTGCCCGTGGGATCGGCGACCATGCGGTTGGGATCGCGGCCGAAAATGCTCACGCTCTGCAGGGGACCGGTGGCGCCGGCGGGTTGTACGGGGCTGCCGTTGAGATCGACCGTGGGCACGGCGGCGGTGGCGCTGCCGTTCAGCACCCCCGGGTAGAAGCGGAAAATGCCCTGGCGCGCGGTGGAGGTCAAGACCGTGTCATTGATAGCGGTGTTGGTTTTTTGCCGCTGGCCTTCGTACAGGAAGAACACAAAGGTCCGGTTCTTGATGATGGGCGCACCGGCACGCGCGCCGAACTGATTGCGGATGAGAAAATTGCGCGGCGCCGCCAAGCTGCCGTCGGCCTTCGTGCCCAGTTGATTATTGAACCAGCTATTGGCGCTGAGAGCGGTGACGCGATTGAACTCAAACGCGCTGCCGTGAATCTCATTCGTGCCGGAGCGCGAGATCATCTGGACCTGCGCCATACCCCTCCCGAACTCGGCATCCACCGGAGCGGTGCTGACGCGAAATTCCGCCACCAGATCCACACCGCTGGAGGCAACGGTGTTGCCGCTGTTCCAGCCGCCGTTGTAGCGGGTTTCCTGAATATTGACGCCGTCGAGGGTGACGTTTTGCGATTGCGACCGGACGCCGTTGAAATTGTCGCCGACCACGCCGGGCTGCAACGCGATCAGCGAACCGGCATCCAGGTTTTGCAGCGGCAGATCCTGGACCTTTTGCAATGAGACGACGTTGCTGACCGAGCTGTTGACGGCCTCCAGCGGACTGGTGGACGATTCCACGGTCACCGTTTCGGCGGCGGTGCCCACTTCCAGCTTCAGGTCCACGCTGATTCTCGAGCCGACATCCAGTTGGATGCCGGATGCCACGTCCTTGCGGAAGCCCGCGACTTCGGCGCTCACCGTGTAATCGCCGGGTAAGAGGGAAGGGAAGATGTAAATTCCCGAGTCGTTACTGACCGTGGACAGCGCTACCCCCGTCTTTACGTTGGTGGCAGTCACGCTCGCTTTCGGGATTGCGGCCCCGGAAGAATCGAGGATGGATCCATAGATGGACGCGTTAGTGGTTTGTGCGCTCCCGATAGTAGTCATCAGAAGCAGTACGGAAACGATCGCGATGCGTTGGTTCATCCTGCCCCCCCTCTCCTCGAGCCCTGTCCCGAATGGCCGAGAAGCTGACAATTTTATAACTGGCGTCGTTATCGTAGGATGGCAAATCGAGGAGCGAGCGCCTCAACCCCAAAAAGCGCAGACATGGCGCACCGTCCACAGACTCTTATTACGGACTTGGAAACGTGAAAGCAGTATATAACTTGCCTTATCCTTTTGCAAGCGGGTTGCAAGCGGGCGGGCGGAAGTGTCGGAAGTGGCACAACTGCAACGGAGCGGTTTTTGCGAGACTGAGCCACGAATTCCCCGGAACGGTTAGGCGCCCGGCGGGAGTGGCGGGCAGAGTTGCTCCTATCGGAATCGGGAGGCGGCGCTGCGCAAACGCGGATCGGGACTGCGGGCCGCCGTTTCGAAGTGGGACCGTGCTTCCTGAAGATCGCCTCGCGCGGCCAGAAGCCGGCCCAAGGCGAAATGAGCTTCATAGTGCTCGGGATTCAGTTCGACCGCCCGGCGGAATTGGTGCTCGGCTTCCGCCTTGTCGCCGCCGCTGGCGAGGATGCTGCCCAAATAGTAGTGAGGGTCGGCCAGACCGGAGTCGATTTCGATCGCGCGCCGGTAGTGGTCCGCGGCTTTTTGAGTGAGTCCCTTCATCGTCAGGATGCGGCCGAGATCGATGTGGGCCCGCGCGTGATTCGGATTCAGGCGCAGGGTGGTTTCCAGTTCGTCAAGCGACTTGTCGAACGACCCGGTCGCCGCCAGCGCCTCGGCGAGATCGAAGTGTGCCTCCACGTTGCCCGGGTCGCTCTCCACCGCCGCCCGCAAATGGAACATGGCTTGCGGAAGATCGCCCGACGCGGCCAGCAGGTTTCCCAGATTCGTCCGCGCCTCCGCCAGGTCGGGCTGAATGCGAATGGCTTCGCGGAAGGCATTCCCGGCGCCGGCCGGGTCGCCCTTGCGCAACCGCGCGAGGCCCAGCAGATTGTAAGCCGCGGGCAGATCCGGATTGAGGGAGATCGCCTGTTGGAGGGCCTGCTCGGCTTGATCCGGCCTGCCCTCCTGAAGATACACATTGCCCAGGTCCGTTAGTACGCTGCCGTCGCGTCCGGCTCCTTCCAGAATTTCCGCGGCCCGGGCGAGTTGTCCGGAATCGGAAAGCGCGGCGGCGAGTTCCTTCATCGCGGGCCGAAAACCCGGACGGCGCCGCAGGGCCTCTTCCAGCCAGCGAATTGCCTGTTCGCGCCGGCCGGCGTTGCGGCAGGCCCTTCCCAGCTCGAAATAGAATGCGGGTTCTTGCGGGTGGAAGCGTTCGATGGCCGACTGCAGGCTGGCGATTCCCGCATCCGGATTCGCTTGCTGCCGGGCTTGAGCCACGGCGCGGTACAACTCCGCGTCCGCGGAAGCGAGTTGCGCCGGGTCGTAGACCACAACCTCGCCGCGATACGCGCTCTTCTCACCGTGAGTCTCGGCGAGCGGAGCAAGCAAGTCGCCAGCCGGCTTTAGGCGCTGGATGTAATGATCGGTCATGACCGCGTGCACCACATCCCGCGCGCGCCGCTTGGGCATATGGCAATCGAGGCAGTTCGTCAACGCGCGCGGCCCTGAATTTCCATGGGCCGAGCGATGGCAGTTCCGGCAAATGGCTGGATAGCGCGCGTCCGCGTCCGCTCCACGCACCGCCTGGTGTGGATCGTGGCAGGTAGTGCAGGTCATCTGGCTCTTTTGGAAACAGGCCGATTGGGACAGACGGTAAGCCGCGTGATCGATCTCGAACTTGTCGGTTGGGGAAGGGAAATCGAAATAGACCGCGAAATCGCGAAGCGGCTGGCCCGGCCGATAAGAAAACGGGTGTCGGTCAAAGCGGCGGATCGAGTCCGGCGAGTGAATGGCAGTCGTCTGCAGATGGCACTGCATGCAGACTTCCATCTGCTGCCGGCGGTTCAGGCGCGCCGGATTGACGATGGCCTTGCGTATGGACTCGGGCTGCGCGCGAGGAGACGAAGCCGCGGCGATGTGGGCGCTGCCTGGTCCATGGCATCGTTGGCAATCGATGCCTTCCGGAATCGCATCGCCGAAAATCGGATCGCCGCCCTCGCCGTTCAGGGCGGGAGGATAGGCGTTGTGGCAGGAGAAACACTCGTACGAAATCGCCCGGCGGAAATCGGACGGATCGGGGCGATCGTAGCCCGGACTCATGGCCCAGTAGCCGTTTTTCTCGGAGTACCATGTGACCGGCAGCTCCACCAGTTTTCCTTCGGCGGTTCGATGCAGGTAGCTCCGGGCATGGTTGCCCGACCCGATCGCGTAATCGATCTGCATCTCCAGGATGTTCGTTTGGTTCCCGTCATAACCGATCTGATGGCGCCGTTGGAACCATTTGCCATCGCGGCTGAACATTGCGTAATGACTGCCGGAAGCGCGGTGATCGAATTCGTTCCGCACAGCGTAATCTTCGACGGTGTTTTCTGCACGCGGCCGATAAAACGACCGGCCCATTCCGGTGAGCGCGTACGTCTTCGCAATCCCTGGATGACAGCCGGAGCAAACCGCGGAGTTCACATAAGTTGCTTCCGGCGGATGCCGTTCCGGCTTCAACTCGCGATGGCCGATCACATAGACACTGGCTGCCAGGGCGATGCCGGCTACCGCCATCAGCAGATACTTTTGGCTCACCACGTGCATTCTACATCACGTTGATGGACGGCCCGGCCGGTCGACGGCGCCCGCCCGGCTCACTCCGCCAGGACTCTGTGGACAAGCTGAACGACGACCGACCCCTCGCCCACCGCGGAGGCGACGCGTTTCACGCTCCCCGAGCGCACATCGCCGACGGCGAAGACCCGGGGCACGCTGGTTTCAAAAAGGTAAGGCTGACGGCGTAGCGGCCAACCGGCAGCCGACAGATCCTGGGGCAGGAGATCGGCGCCCGTTTTGACGAAATGCCGGTCATCGAGCGCGACGCAGCCCCGCAGCCATGCCGTGTTGGGGCACGCGCCGGTCATGGAGAACAGGTGACGGATGGCTCTCGTCTCAATCGACCCGCTCTCCTGATTCTTCCAGGAAACGCCTTCCAGCCGCCCATTGCCCTCCAGGCCGACGACCTGTGTGCCTGTGCGAAGCGTGATCGTGGGACTCTCTTCGATCCTGCTGATCAGGTATCGCGACATACTCTCGGCAAGTCCTGCGCCACGCACCAGCACGTGGACGTGCTTCGCGATTCCGGAGAGAAACACCGCAGCCTGCCCGGCCGAGTTCCCGCCTCCTACGATGACCACCTCTTCGTCCGCGCAGAGTTGCGCCTCCAGGCGGGTCGCCCCGTAGTAGACGCCGGCTCCTTCGAACCGGCCCAGGTTTGGCAGCGGCAGTTTGCGGTACTTCGCGCCCGAAGCGATGATGAGCGCATGCCCGCGGACAGGATCGGCGCCGGCACACTCCACGGTGAAGGGCCGGCGTTCGCACGACAGTCCCATGGCCGCGCGGGCGATCGCGATTTGGGCCCCGAATTTCTCCGCCTGGACGAAGGCGCGGGCAGCCAGGTCCTCGCCTGTAATGCCCATCGGGAATCCCAGGTAGTTTTCGATGCGCGAGCTGGATCCGGCCTGGCCGCCCGGAGCAACGCCCTCCAGAACCAGGACATCGAGCCCCTCCGAAGCGGCATACACCGCCGCCCCCAGGCCGGATGGACCGGCGCCAACCACAATTACGTCGTGGACTCGAGTCTCGTCGATTTCAGCATTGAGCCCGAGGCACCTCGCGACCTGCGTATTGCTTGGGTTGCGAAGCGGAGACCGGTCGCGGCAGATGAGTACCGGGATATCCGCGAGAGCGATTCCGAAGCGTTCCAGGAGATCCCCAACAGCCGCGTCGCGCTCCACATCGAGATAGGTGTGCGGGTGGCCGTTTCGCGCCAGAAATTCCTTCAGGCGGAGCGTGTCGGCGGAATGGCTGGAGCCGATCAACACCACATCGCCCAGCGCGCGGGAAATAAGCCCCACCCTGCGCCGCACGAAGTTCCGCAGCAGGAACTCGCCGAGGTCCGCATCGGTCTGCACCATGTGGCGCAGGGTTGCCGGATCGATTTCGAGGAGTTGGCCGGCGGTGGCCGCGCGCGCCCGTACCAGGCTCGGGCGTCCCGAGAGAATGTCCATCTCACCGGTGAAGTCGCCAGTCCGGAGGAACCTGATGCGAGTTTCGCCACCTGCCGACGGACTGACCACCTCCAGGCTGCCTTGGAGCACCACGAAGAAACTTCGCCCGACGGTGCCCTGGTCGAAGATGATCTCACCTTCAGCCACCTTTCGGCGGACGCCCAAAGCAGCCAGCCGCGCAATCTGCGCCGCGCTCAGTTTGGGAAACATCGCATCCAACGTTGGATCGTTGAGTTCGGCCATAAGAGAGTTCTATCCGTCCATGCGGCCCTGTTCGGAGCCGCGCGCGTAAGCAAGCGGTGTTCGCGCAAACAATAAGGTCGCTGCGTTTAATTCTTCATTTGGGTCAAAGAGCCCTCGCTCAAAAACTGGCGGGCCGTTGCCAGACAGATGCCGGTGGTGCCCCCTGTGATGAGGGCCCGTTTGCCTTCGAGCCTGTTCACTGCCGATCCTCTTCCGTCCGCGCGATTCGGACGTCCACCACGACCTTTCCGCGATGGTGCCTCGGCGCCTGGCCGGCGTAGGCCTCCGGCGCCCGCCATAAGGGAACCACGGCATCCACAACCGTGCGAAGCCGCCCGTCGTCCGCCAGATCCCCGATTTCGACGAGCTGCTTCTGATTCGGCTCCACGATGAAGAAAGCCTCCCTCACGCGTGGATCGAGGGAGTCATCTGCCGTCGACGCGATGGTCACCATTCGTCCGCCAGGCTTGAGAATGCCCCAGGATCGCTCCAGCGTTTCACCGCCCACCGTATCGAACACCACATCCACTTCGTTCACGAATTCTTCGAATCGCTGCTCCCGATAGTCGATCGCCTGTTCGGCGCCGAGACTGATTACCAGCTCCGCGTTGGGCGACGATGTAGTCGCTATGACGCGCGCCCCGTGCAGCCGGGCGAGCTGGATGGCGAAGATTCCCACGGCCCCGGCCCCGCCATGGACCAGAACACGCTCCCCAGGCCGAAGCCTGGCGCGGTCGAACAGGCCTTGCCAGGCAGTGAGGGCGCCAATCGGCACCGAGGCTGCCTCAACATAACTCAGCCTCGGCGGCTTCGGCGCCACGGCGAAGAATGGGGCCACGCCATGGCTCCATCCGAAAACCAGTCGTTCATGCCAAACACCTCGCGTCCGATTTCGACGAGCTTCAGGTTCTCCAGCCGGTCGCCCGCGGAAACCGCAACAAGCAGGTCGCAGCCCAGCTCTCCATCGCCGAAGAGACTGTCAGAATGGCTCCGGCCGGGCGGCGAGGAGGACGGCGAATGCCTGCCATGAGTTAAATGGCACGGCTTTCGCCCACGCCGCCCTGACGACTGGCCAATCGATTGCATTACTCCGCACGAATTGAGGCCTGCTTATGAACGATGCGTCTCGTGGAAAGGGAGGCGGCCTGGTCTACTACATGCACGATGGGTCCGCCGCGTTCCGCTTCAAATTGGCCGGTGATCTGTCCCAGGACACTGCGCAGGATCTGGAACAGGCCCGCAAAACGGCTGCTTCCATAATCGGCCGCAGATCCCTGGTCGTCGACCTCACTCATCTCATCAGCCTGGATGCCGCAGGCCGTAAACTGCTGGAAGAATGGCACGCACTGGGCGCGGAGCTGACCGTCGTCTCTTCGGAGGCGCAAGCGCGCATTCGGTCGATGGCCGGCGTCCCCGTCACCCTCCTGGGAACGGGCCGTGGAGCTTCCGGATGGCTTCCCTCGCGGATGGCGGGGTTGTGGCTGTCAGCCTTGGTGGCACTGCTATTGTTGGCCGGTGCTTTCCGGGCGGCCTCCCGGCAGCCTGGGGCCGGTATGTCGGCAATTGCCACAATGTCGGCGGTCCGGCTTTCGTCCGCCGGGGCATATTGTAACTAACATCACCAACTTACACCGGGGGAGGGGTACGTATGACTGTCAACTCGATAATCGCCTGTCTCACCATTGCCACGCTGCTCACTGCGGCTGGTTGCTCGAATGCCAACTCGGCGGCCAGGCCTCCGCAGCCTCCCGCCGTGGAAGTCACAGAGGTCGTCCAGAAAGACGTTCCGCTAATCCGCGAGTGGATCGGCACCCTCGATGGGCTTGTCAACGCCGACATCAAAGCTGAGGTTTCGGGTTATCTCGTACAGCAGGCCTACAAGGAGGGCAACCCCGTCAAGAGCGGCCAACTGCTGTTTCAAATCGATCCCCGCCCCTTCCAGGCGGTGCTCGACCAGTCGCAAGGTCAGCTCGCCCAAACGCAAGGCCAGTTGGAGCAGTCCCGCGCGCAATTAACTCAGGCGGAAGCGCAAGTCGCGGTAGCCGAGGCCAACCAGCGGCGAACCCAGCTCGATGTCGACCGCTATACGCCCCTCGCCGAGGCGCAGGCCATCACCCAACAGGATCTCGACAACGCCACGCAAAACAATATGGCCGCCAAGGCCCAGCTTCAAGCGGCCAGAGCTGCAGTAGACACCGCCAAGGCCCAGATCATCGCCTCCGCCGCCGCCGTCGAGTCCGCCAGGGCCGCAACCGATACCGCGCGGATCAACCTGGGATTCACCCGCCTCACGTCGCCCATTGACGGGATTCCGGGAATCGCCCAGTTGCAAGTCGGCGCGCTGGTGAGCCCGGCCAGCGGCGCCATTACGACAGTCTCGACGGTCGATCCCATCAAGGTCTACTTCACCGCCAGCGAGCAGGAGTATCTGGACTACACCCGCCGCTTCCCAATTCTCGAAAAACGGCGGGCCGCCGAGGCTCTGCTGGACCTCGAGTTGATTCTCGCCGATGGGACTACCTATCCGCACAAAGGCAAGTTCTATTTCGCGGACCGCCAGGTCGACGTCAAGACTGGCGCTATCCGGCTTGCGGGTCTGTTCCCGAATCCCAACAACATCTTGCGTCCTGGGCAGTACGGCAGGGTACGAACCTCTACTGAAACCCAGCGAGGTGCTCTGCTGGTGCCGCAACAGGCGGTGATCGACCTCCAGGGTACCCATCAGGTGGCCGTGGTCGATGGCAACAACAAGGTGGCAATTCATACCGTCAATCTGGGCGAGACCGTGGGCCCGCAGTGGATCGTCCGCGATGGCGTCAACCCCGGCGAGCGGGTTGTTGTCGTGGGTGTCCAGAAGGTCCGTCAGGGGATGCAAGTCGATCCCAAGCCGTTTGTCGCGAGGTGACCAGCCATGTCGAAATTCTTCATCAACCGGCCCATCGTGGCGATGGTGATCGCCATTGTCACTGTGATCGTAGGCGCCGTAGCGGTCGCGGGCCTGCCGGTGGCCCAGTTCCCCCAGATTGCTCCACCCGAGGTTCAGGTCTCGGCGATCTATGTGGGCGCCGACGCCCAGACCATCGAACAAGCCGTGGCGACTCCCATCGAGCAGCAGATGAGCGGCGTCGACAACATGAACTATATGTATTCGCTCAACGCCACGGCCAACGGACAGATGAGATTGATCGTCGATTTCGACGTCGCCACGGACCCGAATACGGATTTGATTCTCGCGCAGAGCCGGGAGACGCAAGCTGCGTCGCAGCTCCCCGTGGACGTTACCAATTACGGCGTCACCGTTCAGAAATCGGTGCTCGCTCCCCTGATGCTGGTGGCGTTGTATTCGCCCAAAGGCACCCACGACGCGAAGTTCCTGGCCAACTACGCCTATATCAATTTGAATGACCCGCTGACTCGCGTGAAGGGCGTCGGTACGACTCAGATATTCGGCTCCGGCCAGTATGCCATGCGCCTGTGGGTCAAACCGGACCAACTCGCAAAACTGAACATTACGGTCCCGGAGATTGTCTCGGCAATCCAAACGCAAAACACCGTCAACCCGGCGGGACAGGTGGGCAGCGAGCCGATTCCCAAGGGGCAGCCGTTCACCTATTCCGTTCGTGCGCAAGGCCGCCTCACCTCGCCCGAGGAGTTCGAGCAGATCGTCGTCCGTGAAACTCCGGAGACGGGGATTGTCCGTGTAAGCGACGTGGCCAGGGTGGAGTTGGGCTCGCAAGACTATAGCATCACCGGCCACCTCAATGGCAATCCGAGTGCCGTCGTTGCGGTGTATCAGTTGCCCGGCTCCAACGCCGTCGACACCGCTGCGGGCGTAAGAAAGATGTTCGCCGAAGCCAAGCAGCGTTTCCCCGACGACATCGACTACACCATCCCGGTCGATACCACCAGGGCGGTGAATGAGGGAATCAAAGAGATCGTCCAGACGCTCGTGATTGCCATCGGTCTGGTGGTCGCGGTCGTCTACCTCTTTCTGCAAAGCTGGCGATCCACGCTGATTCCTCTGCTCGCCGTGCCCGTATCCCTGATCGGCACGTTCGTCTTCTTCCCGCTCTTCGGCTTCAGCATCAACACGCTTTCTCTATTCGGGCTCGTGCTGGCCATCGGCCTGGTGGTGGACGACGCGATCGTAGTGGTGGAAGCAGTCGAGCGGCACATCGAGGACGGTCTTGCTCCCAAGCAGGCGGCCTTCAAGGCCATGGAGGAGATCTCGGGCCCCGTGGTCGGAATCGCGCTGGTGCTTTCCGCGGTGTTCATCCCGACTGCGTTCATCCCCGGCATCACCGGACGGCTCTATCAGCAATTCGCGGTCACCATCGCGATCTCCGTGATCCTCTCGGCATTCAACGCGCTCTCGCTCAGCCCCGCCCTCGCGGCGCTCCTGCTGAAGCCGAAAACCGAGAGCCGGGGGCTGCTGGCAAAATTCTTCGGCTGGTTCAACCGGTCGTTTGGACGGGCCACCAACGGCTACGTCCGCGTGTCCGGAGCGCTCCTGCGAAAGAGCGGAGTAGCCCTCCTTTTGCTCGCCGGGTTCGGCGCGGTTGGGCTGTGGATCGGTGGCAAAGTGCCCAGCAGTTTTGTGCCGGACGAGGACCAGGGCTTTTTCTACCTGAACGTCCAGCTTCCCAACGCCAGTTCCCTGGAACGAACCGAAGAGGTAATGGCGAAGATCCAAAAGATCGCGTCCGCTATACCAGGCGTGGAGCAAGTTACCACCGTCTCCGGTTTCAGCCTCCTTAGCCTGGTGCGAACCAGCTACAGCGGGTTCGGCTTCATCAGTATGAAGGAATGGGGCGACCGCAAAACCAGGGCCGAGCAGTTCCAGGAGATCAAGACACGGCTGAACGCGGCACTGAGCAAGCTGCCGGAAGCCATCGCTTTCGGCTTCTCCCCGCCGGCCATCCCGGGAGTCGGCACGTCCGGCGGCTTCACCTTCATTCTCGAGGATCGCTCCGGCGGCGACACCAAGTTCTTGTCCGACAATTTGAACACGTTCATGGCCGCGGCGCGCAAACGCCCCGAGATCGGCAGCCTCAGCACCACCTTCCTGCCGAGCGTGCCGCAACAATTCGTCACCGTCGATCGCGATAAGGTGATCAAGCAGGGCGTCGCCATCAACGACGTCTACCGGACCATCCAGGCCTTCATGGGCGGTCTGTTCATCAATTACTTCAATCGCTTCGGACGGCAGTGGCAGGTGTATGTCGAAGCCGAGGGCGACTACCGCACGAAGCCCGAGAACGTCGGCCAGTTCTATGTGCGCAACAGCGATGGCGACAGGGTCCCGTTGTCCGCCCTGACAAAGTTTGAATCCCGCGACGGCCCGGAGTTCACGCTGCGCTTCAATGAATTCCGGTCCGCGCAACTGAATGGCGGCGCGGCGCCCGGTTACAGTTCCAACCAGGCCATGAAGGCGCTCGAAGAAACCTTCGCTCAAACCATGCCCACCCAGATGGGCTTCGATTATTCCGGTATATCCTTCCAGGAGAAGAAAGCCCAGGAAGGCGTTTCTTCAGGGGTCATCTTCGGCTTTTCCCTGCTGTTCGTGTTCCTGGTTCTTGCGGCTTTGTATGAGAGTTGGAGTCTGCCATTCAGCGTGCTGCTCAGTACGCCCGTCGCGGTATTCGGCGCTTTCGGGGTTTTATGGTTGCGCCGCACCCTCTTGGCGTATTTTGCACCGCCCTACATGGTGCAAATCGAGACAGACGTTTATTCGCAGATCGGCCTGGTCATGCTCATCGGCCTGGCCGCCAAGAATGCGATTCTGATCGTGGAATTCGCCCGCGACGAGTTCGAAAAAGGAAGACCTCTGGCGGAGGCTGCCTTGGAGGGCGCCCGCCTGCGCCTCCGGCCGATCCTCATGACGTCGTTCGCTTTCATCCTGGGATGCGTGCCGCTGTGGACCGCCAGCGGAGCCGGCGCGGTCGCACGCCAAATCATGGGCACCACCGTAATCGGCGGGATGGCCGCGGCCAGCGGCATCGGCATCTTCCTGGTGCCCGCCATCTTCTATGTGGTCGAGAAGCTTTCGGGTGCGGCCTCGCGCCAGAGCGCGCCCCTGCTTCCGCAACAGCCTCTGCCCGGGGAGGGCGACTGACTATGATGCTTTCCAGAAACACTGGGCAACCCACTGATTCTGAGGCTGCTGGTGGGGCAGGCGCTTTCGCCTGCCAACCTTTCGTGGGGCAGGATTTTATCCTGCAGGCCGATTTGCAATCGGCCCCGCTTCGAGTCGAAAAGTTCCTGCCGCCAGAGACGCTCCGAAAGGACCGTCCCCCGCTCGTGTCGACGCTTGCTATGCGCGCCCGAACGCTCCTCATCCTCCTAGCCTGTCTCACTGCCGGCTGCACCGTCGGTCCGAACTACAAACGCCCCACCACGCCGGTCCCCCAGACTTTTCGCGCGCCGGAGCCTCTCCCCCCGGCGCAGGCCGCTTCCATCGCCGATCTCAAATGGTTCGACGTCTTCAAAGACGAAAAGCTGCAAGCCCTGATTCGCACGGCGCTGGAGCGGAACTACGACCTGCGCGACGCCGTTGCGCGCGTCGAAGAGGCGCGCGCCAGTCTGGGAATCACCCGCTCGAATCAGTTCCCCAATTTCGGCGCCGGCGGCGGCGTGGAGATCAATCGCCTCTCGCGCGATGGAGCCACACCCATACCGGCAGCGCTCCTGCCCTCGCAGAATCGCAATTTCGGATCGGCCGTGCTCCAGTTGCTGTCCTTTGAAATCGATATCTGGGGCAGGCTGCGCCGCGCCACCGAAGCCGCGCGCGCCAATCTTCTGAGCGCCGAGGAGACCCGCAAGGCCGTGGTGACTACTCTCGTCAGTGACGTGGCCACCGCCTACCTGACTCTGCGCGAGCTCGACTATACACTCGACCTCTCTCGACATACTCTTCAGACGCGGGAGGAGTCGCTCGCACTGACTAAGTCGCGTCAGACCGGGGGAGTCTCCACACTGCTCGACCTGCGCCAGGCCGAGCAGCTCGTGTACACGGCGGCCGAAACCATTCCCACCATACAGCAGCAGATCGAGCAGACAGAGAATCAGATCACGCTTCTGCTTGGGGAAAATCCCGGCGATGTCACGCGCGGAAAGGGCCTCACCGAACAGGACCTTCCCCCGGAAGTGCCCGCCGGCCTGCCGTCGGCCTTGCTGGAGCGCCGGCCCGATATCCGCGCCGCGGAGCAGGACCTGATCTCCGCCAATGCCGAGATCGGCGTCGCGCGCGCAGCCTACTTTCCCCAGTTGAGTCTCAGCGGGACTCTGGGCGGCGCCAGCACTCAGTTATCGAGTCTCTTCAGTGGACCGCACAGCACCTGGAATCTCGCGCCGCAGATTACCCAGCCGATCTTTACCGCCGGCCGGATCAAATCCAATGTCAAGCTCGCGCAGGCCGAACGCGAGCGCGCGCTCATTCACTACGAGAAGACCATCCAAACGGCGTTTACAGAGGTTTCAGACGCTCTGATCGCCCATCAGCGGGTGCGCGAAAGCCGCGCAAAGCAGGAGGCGCTCGTGCACGCGCTGGAGGACCGGCTGCGCCTGGCCTACCTGCGCTATCGCGGCGGAGTGGATACGCAGCTCAACGCCCTGGATGCCGATCGCGACCTGTTCCAGGCGGAATTGGATCTGGCCCGGATTCGCCTGGAGGAAATCCTGACCGTAGTCCAGCTCTACAAAGCCCTCGGCGGAGGCTGGCAGTGACCCCGTTGGCGTTTTGGCCATTTGAAAAGATGCCCAGCCTTGGTGGATCATTCTTCAGCCTGCTCCGTGGCGCAGGCACTCGTGCCTGCCGCGTCGACACTCGTGTCGACGCCCTTCTTGGTGGGGCACGCTTCAGCCTGCCGACCCGCTTCAGCGGGTCATCGCCTTTTGTCGTCTGTCACCAGCCGGGCTTTAAGCCTTGGTGCCGTCTTATTCGCGAAGGACACCATGCCGCGCACTGCTGATGGCGCCACTCCAGCCCTCGTGGTGCAACGCGAGGCCTATGCCGCCGCTCGAACCATCTCACCCAAGCTGCACGCTTATTTCGCGCGCCATCGGGAAGAGGCCCTCCGCCGCGGTGAACGTCATCTCGCGCCCCTGCCCAACGCCGAAACCATCGAGGCCCTGATCGACGCCGCCTTCTGGGCGAGTCTTCGGCGCGAGGAAACCTATTTGCCCCGCATCTCGCTCGCCTTCCTTTCGCCCTCCGAGGCCCCGCATCCGATTCTCTTCGAGCGTCCCATGCGCCTGGCCCCGGCCGGCCTCGCGCGCGTGGCACCGGCTGTCGAGCGCCCCGGCATTCATTTGGGTGTCTGGCCCGGCCAGGACGAGCTCCTCGTTTGGGGAGCCACCCGCGCCATCCCGGTCTTATGCTTCGTCCTCGAAGTAGCGGCCCCCGGCCTGCTGGTCGTCAAGCATCATAGCGGCGAAGAGTCGCGCAAGTTCATCAACGTCGCCGTGCTGGAGGGCGATCGCATCAAGTTCATCGAGGAGCGCGCCTCCGGCCGGCCGGATCCCCCGCTGCTGTCGGCCATCACCATGGTGCAACTGGCGGTTTCCATGCGCGCACACGGTCGCGGCGGATCGCTGCTGGTGGTCCCGGCGGGCACCGAGTCGTGGCGCGAGTCGATCGTCCAGCCCTTGCCATACGCCGTCTCGCCGCCCTTCGGCGAGCTCGCTGCTCTGAACCAGGAGACTCCCGATCCTACCGCGCGCCATCTGTGGCAGGAGGCAATCGGTCCCGCTGTCGCGGACGTCGGCGGCCTGACAGCCGTCGATGGCGCGGTGGTGCTCAACAACCGCTACGAGTTGCTCGGCTTTGGCGCGAAGATCGCACGCCGGCACTACTGGCCGCCGGTCGAACAGGTCATGCTGACCGAGCCGGTCGAAGGCGCTGTGCCGTCCCTGGTGCATCCCGAAGAAATCGGCGGCACGCGCCATTCTTCCGCGGCGCAGTTCGTTCACGATCAGCGCGATGCCGTCGCTCTCGTGGCATCGCAAGACGGCCGCTTCACGGTCTTCGAGTGGTCTCCCACCGAAGAGATGGTCCACGCCCACCGGGTCGAGACGCTGCTGCTCTGATTCGGACAGTCCGTGGCGCAGGCACTCGTGCCAGCAGCGTCCCGACTCATCGGGACGCTTTTTTCAGGTCCGGTGACCGATATTTTTCAAGAGTGTAGGCCTGTATTTGGTGCGGCAGGTTTTCAACCTGCAGGCCGATTTTCAATCGGCCCTCTTAGCACACCACATGGGCCGGCATAATCCGGGAAACGGGAGCTCGCGATCCGGCTGAAGGCGCATGACATTTTGAACCGCCTGTCGAGGGTCGTGCACGAGGATTGGGAGAATTCGCATGCACTTGACCTGACCGGCAAAGGACTGCTATCGGATCTCGAAAGGCACCCCAAGCTGGGCGGCCTCTCGCGCGTTGAGTCGCTCACCAGCACTTAACACCCACCTGTTCAATAGGTTGAGCGGAAACCGCCGCGAGTCGTGTAGTCCGCTGTTTTTCTCGGTCACCAAAGTTGAAAATATATTTTTGCATCTTTATTTTCATAGATTTAAGTGCGTTATTCGGTCTTCTAAAAGGGCCGTTTTTTGGTGTTGGCCAATTATAATAGAGTTGAGAGTGAAACACGCGGCGCGATCCGCCTGGATTTGGCGCCGGCAAACGGGAACAAAAGTTCCCGTTTTCACCCCCTAAATTATTGATTCTAATCAAGAGCGCCGGTACAAGTGTACCGGCTTTTCTTTTTTGGGAGAGGATTGAAATGAAACCGATAAGCACGATTGATCAAGCCTTTGATGTCGGAGCGTGGGCGGGACGCAGACAGGCGTTCGCCCTCGTAGCGGGACGCTGTACGGCCGCCGACGCCGACATCCTGTATGAAATCCGGGAGCAGCAACTCTTTCTGCATATCGAAAAGAATTGGGAGGATTTCTGCGTCAAACGAATCGGCCTGAGCCGGAGCTACGTGGACCGGATCATCCGGAAATCCAAGGAACTCGGCCCCGGTTATTCCAAATTGAACTGCTTTACCCGGATCAGGCCCGCGGAATACCGCCTGATTGCCGGAGCGGTAACCGAAGACGGCCTGGCCTACGGCGGCGAAGTCATCCCCCTGGAGCCGGAAAACGCGCCGAAACTAACGCAGGCCGTGGAAGCCCTCTGCCACGATTCGATCCCCGAAGCCGGCCCCGTCGACCCCGTGCAGCACGCCTTCGACAAAGCCGAGAAGGCCGTGAAATCCGCCATCGCCGAATTCCAGCGGCTGCAAGCCATGAAACTGGACGACGAAGGACGGTTGAAGCTGGTGATCGCTCTCGAAAACTGCCGGAATCAGGTGGATCTGATCCACATGTCGACCGAATTGTAACCTTGTACTACAGCAGTCTCAAACGTCGCAGACTGCGACGATTTGGTGGGGCGGGCCCCCTCGCCCCGTGCGGAACGCAATGGAACTCCGCATGCTAACCAAGTCCGTGAAAGAATATCTCCAATGAGCCCTAAAAGACTGACTCCCCCATCAGACGAAGTGTCAAAGCTCCTCCACCGCTACGGGTGCGGCTTTGTCCCCTTCGCCGGGACCGAAAACGCGTTCTACGAACGGCACCTGCTATTCGACAGAGCCATCGACCCCCAGGTGGCCGGCGCGCGGGAGCGTTTTGAAGCCTTCTCCCGTTCCGTCCGCGATATTCTCGCGCAGCGCTGGGTCGCCACCAAAAAGACGTACGAGCAGGAGAATGCGAAGCGGATCTATTACCTTTCGATGGAGTTCCTGATCGGGCGTTCGCTGGCCAACAATGTGACCAACCTCCTGCTCGACCCCGTCGTACAGCAGGCGGTACAGGGGAAAGGCATCGACTGGCTGGAGCTGATCGAACAGGAGCCCGACGCGGGACTCGGAAACGGAGGGTTGGGGCGGCTCGCCGCCTGCTTCCTCGACTCCATGGCCACCATGCAGCTTCCAGCCTCGGGTTACGGCCTGCGCTACGAGTACGGCATGTTCAGGCAGACCATCGTGAATGGCTGGCAAAAGGAGGACCCCGACAATTGGCTCCGCGATACGGATCCCTGGGAGGTCGCCCGGCCGCACGAGACGGTGGAAATCAAGCTGAGTTGCTCTTTCCAGGTTAGGGGAGGCAACATCCAGGTGGTCCCCGGCCGCCCGTCGACTCTGCTGGGAATTCCCTTTGACCGTCCGGTGGTGGGCTACGGCGGGAAGACCATCAACACTCTGCGGCTTTGGGCCGCGGCATCGCCGGACTCCTTCGATTTTCAGGAATTCGGCACGGGCGATTTCGTCGGCGCCCTGGGCGAGTCTCTCGAAGCGGAATCGCTGACTCGAGTGCTGTATCCGGATGACTCCACCAGTGCGGGCCAAAGTCTGCGGTTCATGCAGGAGTACTTCCTGGTCGCTTGCTCGGTGGCCGACCTGGTGCGCCGCTTCCAGCGCCACAACACCGATTGGAACCTGCTGCCCGAGAAGGCGGCCATCCAACTCAATGACACTCACCCGTCCATGGCGGTCGCCGAGTTGTTGCGGGTCCTGCTGGACGATGCCCACTTGGGATGGGATCAAGCCTGGGATGTGACCAGGAGGACCCTGGCCTACACCAACCACACGCTGCTTCCGGAAGCTCTCGAGAGGTGGCCGGTCGCATGGTTTGAGGAAATGCTGCCGCGCCAACTGGAACTGATCTACGAAATCAACCGGCGGTTTCTCGACGACGTCCGCTCCCGCTACCCGGGCGACGAAGGGCGGGTCCAGCGCGTGAGTCTGGTGGAAGAAGGCCGGCAGCGTAAGATCCGCATGGCCAACCTCGCGATCGTCGGCTCCCATAGCACCAACGGAGTAGCGGCGGTCCACTCGAGGTTATTGCGCACCACCACCGTCAAGGATCTCGCCGAGATCTTTCCCGAGCGTTTCAACAACAAGACCAACGGCGTCACACCGCGGCGGTGGCTGCTGGAGGCCAATCCTCCGCTGGCCGGCGCCATCACGGAGGTCATCGGCGAAGGCTGGATTACCGAGCTGAGCCAGCTCGCCAAGCTCAAACCTCTCGCCGGGGACCCATCCGTTCGTGAAGCGTTTGGCGCGTCCAAGCGCGAGGCCAAAGCGCAGTTTGCCGATTGGCTCAAGTCGGCGTCCGGACAAATCGTGGATCCGGATACCATATTCGACTGCCACATCAAGCGCATCCACGAATACAAAAGGCAACTGCTGAACGCGCTGCGGATCATCGTCAGTTATAACCGCCTTCGTCAAGACCCTGAGCTGGACGTGCCGCCGCGCACATTCTTCTTCGCCGGTAAGGCAGCGCCCGCTTACTTTTTGGCCAAGCTGATTATCAAGTTCATTAACAATGTGGCCGAGACTATTGACAGTGACCCTGCCGTGCGCGATCGGCTCAAGGTCGTGTTCCTTCCCGAGTACAACGTGTCACTGGCGGAAAGGTTGATCCCGGCCAGCGATGTCTCCAACCAGATCTCGACAGCCGGCTATGAAGCCAGCGGAACCAGCAACATGAAGTTCATGATGAATGGCGCCTTGACGGTGGGAACCCGCGACGGAGCCACCATCGAAATGGCCGAGGAGGCGGGCGAAGAGAACATGTTCCTGTTTGGGCTCACCGTGGAACAGGTCGAAAACAGCCGCGGCTGGTACAGTCCCTACTGGCATTATGAAAATGAGCCCGAGACGCGAGCGGCGCTGGATCTGATTTCCTCCGATCATTTCAGCCGTAATGAGCCCGGGGTCTTCGCGCCCCTGCTCGATAGTCTCCTGGCGCAGGGCGATCGCTACATGCACCTGGCCGACCTGACTTCCTACTGTAAAGCCCAGGACCAACTCGGCGCACTCTATACCAATGCGGGCGAATGGGCGCACAAGGCAATTTGGAACGTGGCCAGCTCCGGGAAGTTCTCGAGCGACCGCACCATCGCCGAGTATGCGTCCGGCATCTGGAAGGCGAGACCATATCCGGTAGCTTGGGAGCCGCGCGCGTAAGCTGAACCCCTGGACAACCCACTGGTTCTGAGCTGCTTGTACTACAACAGCCTCAAATCGTCGCAGCCTGCGACGATTTGGTGGGGCGTCGGCCTTTTGGTTGCGGCTCTGCTGCTCTGTGGGGCAGACCAATCTTGGCTGCCGCCGGCTTCAGCCGGCGCCCTGCAACCCCCAAAGTTTCTGCCGCCAGAGACGCTCCCGCAAGGGATCCACTCATGGGCCGCCTGTTTCCGGCCAGAGACTGGCCATAGTGCGCCAAACCTCGCCACGTTCATCTTGGCGAGCCATGACGCGGCACAGTTGCGCGAAACCCTCGTCTTAGTTTGCGACGGCGAAAACAAACGCCGGAAAGGATTAAAAAATGAAGAAGCTCTACTTAGGAAAGGCTACTCTCGCGGCCATCGGCCTCGCCGCTCTGGCGTTAGCGGCACCCGCCAGCGCACAGACCGTCATGCGGGTCAATATCCCATTCGCGTTTGTTGCCGGCGCTGAATCGCTGCCTGCCGGCGCGTACAATTTCGTGCTGGACGCGAACTTTTCCCTCTGCCACATCGACTCCTTTAACGACGGGTCGATGCACGCGGTTCACTTCGTGCCGGGCGCAGCCAGGAAACAGGACTCCCATACGGATGGGGGCGTGGTCCAATTTCAAAAATACGGTGACCGCTACTTCCTCAGCGGAGTCTGGAAGCCGGGTAAGGCAGATGGTTTCGCAGTCATCCCCTCCCGCCGCCTGATGGAGTCCGCCAAGGCCCAGGGCCCCGGCGAGACGGTGAGCCTCGATTCGGCAATCAGGTAATCTCAGCCTGGCTCATTCTGCACGCGGAGTCGCGCGTCATCGAGCGATTTTCGCGTGCGGAAACGGAGTTCAGTTCATCCCTGTCAGCAGATTAAGAAAGCGCGGCAGTGCTCGCAGTGAATCCAGGTCGCTGTCGCGGTCGTACCATCCCTTCTGGGTGAAGCCGTCATGCGCCGCCTTCTCCAGGCAGTCGAGTGCGGGTTCTTCAAGTCCCAGCAAAGAGAAGACGCACCCCACGTTATAGAGCAGGATCGGGTCTTCGCGGCGGATGGCACAGGCCCGTTCGGCCATCCTCCGGCTGCGATTGTGCTCGCCGAGTGCGGCCAGGCCATTCGCCGCAAGGTAGAGCGCCCGGGCATCCCCGGGGTGCCATTGGAGATGTCTCTCGGCAATCGCAACCCCTTGCCTTCGGGCTTGCCTGGCGCGATCGTGGCGTCCCAGGCGATCCTCGATCTGAGCCAGCAGCAACGGCGCCTGGTAATCGTCCGGCCGTGCCCGAAATGCATTTTCGTAAGCTTCAACCGCATCTTCCGGCCGCCCCAAAACGAAGCAGTGCCGGGCGCGAAAATAGTGCGCTTCAAAGAGGTTGGGATCCAGCAGGATGGCTGTCTCGAAGGCGCGGTCAGCCTCATCGTTCCGCCCGCTCAACGAAAGCCACAACCCGCGCGAGGCCTGCGACTGGGCCGATTCCGGGTCCATCTCGCGCGCTTTGAGGCTGGCCCAATCGGCCTGTTCCAGCACCGCCCCGCTCCTTCCGCCGTAGAGATACGTGTATGACCAGCAATCCGCCAGTCCGGCGTACGCCGGTGCGTAATGTGGGTCCAGCCCGATTGCCCGAACGAACATCTCGATGGCGAATTCCATCGACTGCGGGCTGAATTCGCCGTAGTATTTCCGTCCGCGGCGATAGCACTCGTACGCGCTGAAATCGGCGGAGGATTGATCTTCACCGGGGACTCGATCGTTCCGGGAAAGCGTCACTTCGAGCGCCTGCACCACACTCTCCGCGATTCTGTCCTGAATCCCCAGAATGTCGATCGAAGTACGGTCGTATCGATGCGACCAGAGTTGGAAGCCGCTGTCCGTGTCGATGAGCTGCACTGCGATTCGCAGCCGATCGCCAACCTTCCTCACGCTACCCTCCAGCACCGCCTTGACCCCCATCTGGCGGCCGATTTCGCGAATGTCGCCGCCGGGGTCCCGGAAGCGGAAAGACGAGGTCCGGGACGCAGTCCTCAGTCCCTGAATTCTGCTTAGCGCGCTGACGATCTCCTCCGCGATCCCGTCGCAGAAGTAGCCCTGGTCCCCCTCCTGGCTCATGTCTGTGAACGGCAGCACTGCAAGCGACGGCGACGGATCCTCTGCCGGCGCTTCCGCCGCCAGCTCCGGGCCGCGCCTTTCAAACCACGCGTCCAACTCGGCGGTGTAGGCGTACACCGAACCCAGCTTGTCGTGTTGCAGGCGATGTATCGGCAGGCCTGCTTCGCGCTCCCACCTTTGCACGGTGCGGGCGCCACGCCGCAAATAAACCGCAATCTCCTTCCAGGAGTCGAGGCGGGCAGACTCCGGCCGGGTTTCGGACACCGGGACAGCTCTATTCGTCATGACCAACACGTACTCATGAAGCTCAGACGAGGAAATTCAGGAAATGTTCCGAAACCGCTTGTTAACAGGTGCCCCCTGGGTACGGCCCCGAACGGAGCCAGTCCGGCCCCGAACGGAGCCACGACCGTAAGGGAGTGGTCTTACCGGTGACGCCGCCCCCAGTTATGCTTGACGGAGATCGCCTCCGCGGCTCGCGGCGCCGCGCTCGACCAGCGGCCGAGCGTGTACTCCCGGCTGTAGGCGGCCGAGCGGTTCCAGATGGTCACTTTCACGATGCCGCTGGCATCGCATGAGTATTCCTCTTCCACCTCGCAGCCGGAGCCTGCGCCTTTGCGGCTCACGTCGATGAGCGTCAGATCGGCGGAGCCGCGCAGAGCCGGGTCGAAGGGAAACTGGATGTCGTCCCACAGCGTGAGGTCGCCGGACGGCTGTCCGTCCGCGCCGATGCGCGCCGCCTCCACGTAGCGGAAGTGGCCGATGTTGTGGATCGGCCGATAGGAGCGCACCACGCGCAGCGGAGGCGCGCCGCGCCGCGGCAACTCCAGGCCGCGCGGGAAGAGCAGATCGAACGCCACATCGCGGCCGTGGTCGGCCTCGCGCCACACCCCGAAGTGACGCGCGAAGCGGTCGCGCAGCACATAGCCGGAACTCGCATCGGCGCTGATGGCGAGGCCGATGGCGGTGGCCGAGCGCATGTAAGCGGAGCGCCTCACGGCCCGCCCGAACGTCTCTTTGAGCACGCGCGCCACAGGGGGAAGCTCGGAGCCGCCGCCGGTCACATAGAGAGTTTCGATGGACCGGCCGGGATGCGCCGCAAGCAGTTCTTCCACCACCTCCACGGTGCGTTCCACCAGCGGCCGGCAGCGCTCGTAGTAGGGCGCCACGGCCAGAGAAGCCTCGCCCCACCCTTCGCGCACGCATTCCAGGTCCACCACAATGCGGCGCGTATTGGGATTCAGCGACTCCTTGCGCTCGCGGCACTCCTCCAGCAGGCGGAAAGACTCGGCATCGGAGAGCGATTCGCGCTCGCCCGAGCGGCCCGCGGTTTCGAGCGCGAGGTTGGCCAGTATTTCGTCGAAGTCGTCGCCGCCCAGGTCCGCGAGGCCGGCGCTGGCCACCACGGTGTGGGTGTCGTCCTCCATTTCGACCAGCGACGCGTCGAAGGTGCCGCCGCCGAGGTCATAGACCAGCAGCGCCCGCCGCGGCTCGCCCTTGCGCTGGGCCCGCTCGCGATGGCCGAACTCCACGCTCGCCGCCGAGGGCTCGTTGAGCATTCCCAGCACATGGAAGCCGGCCGCGCGGAAGGCTTCGGCCGTGAGAAATCGCTGGTTGCTGTGGGCATTGGCCGGCACGCCGATCATGGCCTCGATCGGCTCGCCGCGATCGAGCGACAGCGTGGAAGCCTGGCGCAACTGCTGGCGAAACGCCGAGAGCATCTCGGTGGCCAGTTCCATCACCGTCATGGTGCAGCCGGCGAGGTCCACCGGTGTAGTGGGGCCGGCGCGTTTCAGCAGCCGCTTGACCGATCGCAACACAGTCCATTCGCGGCGGCCCTGAACCGCGCAGGCGTTCCACCCGAAGCGGCGTTCGCTACCGCGGATCGCCACCAGCGGCGGGAACCACTCCCGCGTCTGCCCGTCGGGCGATTCAAAACCGGCCAGCGGGTAGTTTCCGCGGTCCGCCGCTGCGGCCACGATACGGGTGGTGCCAAAATCGATTCCCAGTTTCATCCGATGCGCCAACATCTGCATCTTAGCGCCTTCGGATGCGCCGCGTGACCGCTCCCTGACGGGGTGCCCTCTGGGCCCGGCTCCTTAACGATCCGCAGGCACGTGATACCCGTAACAGAGCCGCGACCGTCCCTCGCCCTTGGCGAGCAAGGGAGCGGTCCCCACATCGGTTAAGCACCCTGCGCGGACGCGGTCCGGGTTTTGTTGGGCCGCATTCCCGGGGGCCGGCAGCGCATCCAGCAACGCGCGGTACTCCTCCAGACCAGGGACGGCTAGCCCCGGCTGCTTGGCGGCATCGTCCCAGCGCCGGAGGGTGACAGCGTCGCGGTACCAGGGCAGCCGCTCAAATTCGCCTGCCTGCTCTTCGGTGAACGGACCGCCCTGCAAGGCCAGGCTCTCGACCGACGCGGGCGACAGCCGCGCAGAATACTCCGGATCCGCACGGCACAGGTAGCGCTTGGCGGCCACATGAGCGCGGACCGGTTCCGCCACGGCCGGCCCGAAGCGCGCCAGCAGCCAATCGTAGCCGGCCTCTTCGTGGCGCGTATCGACGCCCTCGTCCGCCACGTTTTCGGGAAGATCGTGGAGCAGGTGTCCGATATCGTGAAGAAGCGCCGCAGCCACCAGCGTCGGTGCGCTATTCGCCCGTCGAGCGAACCACGCGGCCTCGAGCGCATGCTCCAACTGCGAGACCGGCTCGCCAAAGTAGGCTTCACCGCCGCGTTCCCGCATCAACCTTATGACTTCGTCCGCTCGTGTTTCTGTCCCGTTCATGTTGGCCGCCTCAATTGGATAAGATACACGCCGGCGGCGAAGCTCGACAACAATGCTACCGCAGCCAACGCGGCGAATGCTCCCTTCCACCCCCAGACGACCGAGATACCGGCAACGCTGTTCCCGGCGAGCACCCCGCCCAGGTAGCCGACGCCATCGATCAGGCCCGACGCCGTCGCGCTTCCTTGCTTGCCGCCGAAGTCGAGGGAAATAGCGCCGGCGAGGTAGGAGTAGGGTCCGATCATCAGGAAAGCGACGAGTGCAACCAGCGCCACCGGCATGGCGCGCGACCCGCCGAAGTCGCCAATGGCCAGGGCCATGAGCGCGCCCGCACTCAGCAGCAGTCCGTAGAAGATGATCGCGGGCCGGCCGGTCTTGCCGAGGCGATCGCTGAGAAACCCGGCGAGTAGAACCGAGAGACCGCCGAAGAGAGGAAACAAGGCGCTTTTGTGAGCCGCATCCGCCACAGTCAGTCCCACTGACTGCGTGAAGTAAGTCGGCGTCCAAAGGTTGAACGTCTCCCGCAGGATCGTAACCCCCAGAGAGAGCAGGCAGACGAGCCAGAATGCGGGGCTTCGCGCGAACGTGCCAAGAAGGGAGGCGAGACCGGCCGGTCTGGCGCTCTCGCGTTCCTCACGGAAAAGATTGGCGGGGTTCGCCGGCGGCTCGGGGAATCCGAGGCGTGCGGGCGTTTCCTTGAGCAGCATCAGGTTGAGCAGCAGCAGGAGAGCCAGGGTTCCGGCGGCGGCGAGGAAGACGCCCCGCCAGCCGAATCCGGCGTCGATCAACCGGGCCATGAACTCGCGCGCGGCCGCATCGCCGAACAGATAACTCAGGCTGATGATGCCCATCACGGTTCCATACGCCGAAAACGAGAACCAGCGGGACGCGATCTTCACCATGCCGGCCCAGCCCATCGATTGCACGCCGCGGTTGGCCATCCAGGCCAGGGTGAAAAGCGGCATTCCGCCGCCGAGGCTGAATAGTATCGTGAACAGGATCGAGCCCGCCATGCCACACAGAAAATTGCGTCTGCCTCCCATAAAATCGGCCAGCCAGCCGCTCGGGAACTTGCCAATGGCATAGGCCAGCACCCCGAGCGAGGCCACCGTGCCCATCTCGATCTTGGCGGTGTCGGGCGAAACTCCGTGCTTCGCCAGCTCGGCAATCAACAACGGCATGGCCACGGAAAGATCCGAGCGGCACAGGTAGTAGCCCGCATAACCGACGGTAATCAACGCTACGGTCGACACCTGCCACCGCGTGAAGGAGGAGTTGGTTGGCGTGGGCCTGGAAGCGTCCGCTCTCCGGTTCATGGGTTCCAGGATAATCCGAATCCGGAGCCGGGTCCGCGGTCCGCCGGCGGAGACGCTGTTCCGGACACCCGAAGCCGGGTTCTACCCACGCGGTACGCTCGAAGCTACGTAGGCAGGACGAGGGCGGCTGGCCAATTCCGAGCCGCCCGGTCGATTGCGGCTGTCATATGACGTGCCGGCTATGAACACAAAAAACCGGCTCCACGCTCAAGAACCGCACCAGCAACTTCCAGATCTTGTGCATCATGGCCTTGCCCTCCTTTCCCGCAAGAATTGACGTCCTGGAATTCACCCCGGTTACGCTTTTCGCCGCGGGCGGGCGCCGGCGTAAGCCCGCGGGCAAGCGCGCACTCGTTCGTCGATGCCAAATGCTAAGCTTCTGATCGAGGTATACAGAGCGTGCCGGCCGAAGCCACGGTTAGCTCCGCAACGCGGAGAGACGAACAGGAGTTGCGCGAGAAGCGCTTCGCCATGCGTCTCTCGCTGATTTTTGGTGTGGCGATGCTGATCGGTAAGACGACGGCCTATCTCATGACGCATTCCGCGGCCATCTTCTCCGACGCGGCCGAATCGGTCCTCCACGTGATCGCCGTGGGTTTTGCCACTTTTAGTCTTCGGCTCAGCAGCAAACCGGCTTCCTCTCATTTCCTCTACGGTTACGAGCGGATCACCTTCTTCTCCGCTGGTTTTGAAGGAGCCATGATCGTGGTGGCCGCGCTCGCCATTCTCTTTGAATCGATCCGGAAGTGGATCGCCGGACTGCAACTGGAGCACCTGGGCGCAGGCGCATTGCTGGTTCTGATGGCTGGAATTCTCAATGCGGGTCTCGGTTACTATCTCCTGCGGATCGGCCGCCGGACCAACTCACTCATTCTCGAGGCCAACGGCAAACACGTCCTGACCGATAGCTGGACCAGCTTTGGCGTTGTGGGAGGACTAGGGCTGGTGCTGCTGCTGCACTGGAAACCCTTCGATCCGCTGGTGGCCATCGCTGTGGCCGCAAATATTCTCTGGTCGGGAGGGCATTTGGTCTGGCGTTCGGCAATCGGGCTTCTGGATTATTCCGATCCGGCGGCCGGCCGGAAGATTCGCAGCAAGCTGGATGCGATTTGCTCGGAACTGGCCATTCAATACCACGGCGTACGGTTCCGAACCACCGGATACCGCCAGATCATCGAAGTACATTTGTTGTTCCCGCGCCTGACATCGGTCAGCGAGGCCCACCGCCTCGCAACCATTCTGGAGGAACGCCTGCCGGTAGAACTGGGGATGCCC
>Ga0209415_10002841_pt1 | contig 32381 bp, 28 predicted proteins | sample PeaSoiSIISIP2007_FD_187696 | JGI IMG/M metagenome (GOLD analysis project Ga0209415, IMG submission 187696) | Peat soil microbial communities from Weissenstadt, Germany - SII-SIP-2007 (SPAdes) (version 2) | ecosystem: Environmental > Terrestrial > Soil > Wetlands > Peat | place: Germany... | reverse complement strand
AACGCACCGTCAAGCGCAAGATCCGGAGCAAGAAGAAGGCGAACCACGGCAAGCGGCCCAACGCCGGTCGGGGCTGAGCGGCCCTCGGGGACTCTGGGCCGGCGCCGTCTCAGGCGACGTACGCCAGGCCCCGCTCCTTCACCACTGACACGAGCGGTGTGGGCAGGTCCGAGATGATGCCGTCGACGCCCAGGTCGAGCAGACGGGCCATGTCGTGCTCGTCGTTGATCGTCCACACGTGGACCGCCATCCCGTGCTCGTGGGCGGCGCTCACCAGAAGCTCGTCGACGACCACGAGGTCCCCCCGGGTGGCGGGAACCTGGAGCGCCACGTGTGCCATAGCCGCAGGTTCCTCCCCCTGGTGCACGGCGCGCCAGAACATGGCGGTGGACAGGGTGCCCGCCGAGGTGGCGATGTCCGGCGCGTACCGGGCAAAGGAGTCCGTGGCCACGTCGAGGAACGACGCCACGATCACGCGGCCCGTTCCCCCGCGGGCAGCGAGCTCACGGGCAAGGAGCTCCTCGTAGGGCTCGACAGCGGGCCCGGTCTGCTTGATATCCAGATTCAGCGCCACATCGGGATGATCGTCGAGGACGTCGAGCACCTCGCCGAGCGTGGCCACCGCGAAGTCGGACGAAGCGGGGGCGCGGCCACGATACGGGTAGGCCTCGGGTGCAAGGCCCTGGGTCTCGTCACCGCCCGGCGCGAACCAGTACGCGTTGTCGAGCTCGCGCACCTGTGCCAGCGTCATCGAGTGGATCGGACCGTGCCCGTTGGTGGTGCGGTCCACCGTGCTGTCGTGACAGACGACCAGATGCCGGTCCGCGGTGGCATGGACGTCGAGCTCGATCCCGGTCACCCCGAGCTCGAGCGCACGCCGCAGGGCGAACAGGGTCGAGGAGGGTGCCTCCCAGGCACCGCACTGATGCGCGTACGCGAGCACTCGACGTCCGAGCCACGGATTGGCGACGGCAAGGGCCACGGCGCCAACGGTAGCCTCTGCTCCGTAATGCTCGACCACATCCTGGTTGACCTCATCACCCAGACCCGCGCCTCGCTCGAGGACGCGCTCTTGCAACGACAGGCGGTCGAAGAGCGCTTCCAGGTCGATGTCTTCCTCGGCGACGTCTCCTGGGAGACGTCGTACTCGCTCCCCGGGGAGGAGAAACCTCCTCGGGTCCGGGCCGACCTGTCGCTGGACTGGCCGACGTGGAGCCAGAGCGCGTACCGGTCTTGGTCGATCGGTGAGCCCCCCGACGATCTCCCCGAGGTCGTGCTCGAGATCACGCTGCGCGTGCAGCGACTCGCCGCCATGCCGGACCTCGACGCCGTTGTGGCCTGCCTGCCCGAAGAGAGCCCTGCCATCGGTGCCGACACGCTGGTGCGGGCCGCCCCCGTCGTGGAGCAGGTGCACGAGCCCGGCGGCCCTCCGCGCTTCGCGGTGGAGACCACGTACCAGGGCACGTTCCGTCTCGACGAGGCCGCCATGAACGACGCGTCCACCCTTGCGGGGCCCGTGGGCGCACTCGGTCGCTGGGTCGCCTCAGTGCTGGTGCGCCTCGGCGACCTCGACCTCGCCTACCTCCCACCCGAAGCAAGCAACATCGGCGACGAGAGCCACTGACTCCCGGACGCGTTCGGTAGGGCTCACAGCAGGCCCGCGTCCGAAGCCAGCCGGCGCAGGTCGGCCCGGGGTCGGGCCCCGATATGGGAGATCACCTCGGCTGCGCACAGCCCACCCAGGCGGGCGCAGATCTCGGGGTCCTTGCCGTGGGTGAGGCCGTAGAGGAAGCCGGCCGCGAAGAGATCCCCGGCCCCGGTGGTGTCGGTGACTCGCTCGACGGGGTCCGCGGCCACCTGTACCGGCCCGGACGCGGCGACGACTACCGAACCGGCCGGGCCCCTGGTGAGCGCGGCCAAGATCCCCGTTTCCCCCACGGCGACCACGGCATCGTCGAATGTCGGCGTGCCGAACAGCAAGGTGGTCTCGTCCTCGTTGGCGAACAGGACGTCGACGTCGCCGTGCAACAGCTCGAGGAACTCGCGTTGGTGCCGCTGTACGCAGAAGGGATCGGAGAGGCTCAGGGCCACGAGCGAGTCCGTATCGTGCGCCACCTGCATGGCACGCCGCATGGCGGCCTTGGCCGGCCCCAGGTCCCACAGGTACCCCTCGAGGTACACGACTTGAGCCCGGGCGAAGAATTCCTCGTCGAGATCTTCGGGGCCCAGCGTCGACGCCACCCCCAGGTGTGTCGCCATCGTCCGCTCACCGTCGTCGGTGACGAGCACCAGACATCGCCCCGTCGCCCGGTCGTCGGCGGGGTCGGTCGAGGGCTCGACGCGCCCGGTCCGGCCGAGCTCCACCCCGGCGGCGGTGATGTCGTGGAGGAAGACCTCCCCGAGCTCGTCGGCGGCGACCTTGCCCAGGTAACCGACCCGCCCTCCGAGCGCAGCGACACCCACGGCGGTGTTCGCCGCCGATCCCCCCGAGACCTCCACCGCCGGCCCCATGGCGTCGTAGAGGGTCGCGGCCCGGGCCAGGTCGACCAGGGTCATCGACCCCTTGACCATGTCGAAGCGGCGCAGGTCCTCGACACTGGCATCGGTGAGGACGTCGACCAGGGCAGAGCCGATGGCGACGACATCGAACGGCGCGGTGCTCGCTTCGGGTTCGGATCGGGTGTCGGTCACAGGTCGGGAACCTACTCGGACACAGCGCCCCCGGGAACCAGGCCGACGGGCGAGCCCGGGTAGCCTGCGCCTGATGACCGACAGCACTGTCACCGGACGCGCCGACCCGTCGGCGCAGCACAGGCTTCCCTACACCGTCGAGCCGACTCGGTACGCACTCCGGCTCTCCCCGGATCTCGAGTCCGCCACCTTTGCGGGCGAGGTCCATATCGAGGTGCAGATGCACGAGGCCGTGGACGAGATCGTCCTGCACGCCGCCGAGCTCACCGTCGACAGTGCCCGGCTCGATCCAGGGGGCGGCGGGCGCCAACCGCTGACGGTGCGCCTCGACGAGGATGCCGAGCGGCTGGTCCTCACCCCCGAGGCGTCACTCAGCCCCGGCCCGGCCGTCATCTCGATCGAATTCTCCGGCATCCTCAACGACAAGCTGCACGGTTTCTACCGTTCGGCATTCACCGACGACGGCGGCGTCGCCCACACCATCGCCACTACGCAGTTCGAGGCGACCGACGCGCGCCGGGCGTTTCCTTGTTTCGACGAGCCTGACCGCAAGGCGGTCTTCTCGGTCACCCTCGACGTCCCCGAGGGGCTGGCGGCATACTCCAACGGTCCGGTGGTCGAGGAATCGCCGCTGGCCCAGGGCGGCCGCAGGGTCCGCTTCGGTGACACCATCCCGATGTCCACCTACCTCGTGGCGTTCGTGGTGGGCCCTCTCGTGGCCACCGATCCCGTGGACGTGCGGGGGACGCCGGTGCGCATCGTGCACGTCCCGGGCAAGGCCGGCCTCACCGCCTTTGCGCTCGAAGCCACCGGCCATGCGCTCGAATTCTTCGAGGACTGGTTCGGCATCGAGTATCCCGCCGAGAAGCTCGATCTCCTCGCCATCCCCGACTTCGCCTTCGGTGCGATGGAGAACCTCGGGTGTGTGACCTTTCGCGAAGCGGTCCTGCTCGTGGACCCCGCCCAGGCGTCGCGCCTCGAGCTCGAGCGGGTCGCCGACGTCATCTCGCACGAGATCGCCCATATGTGGTTCGGGGACCTCGTGACCATGCGGTGGTGGAACGGCATCTGGCTCAACGAAGCGTTCGCCACGCTGATGGAGCTGCTGTGCGTCGACCACTTCCGACCCGAATGGCAGCGGTGGGTCTCCTTCGGCATCGAACGGGACACGGCCATGGCAACCGACGGCCTGCACACGACCCGGCCCGTCGAGTACCCGGTCGGGCCACCCGAAGAGGCCCAGGGGATGTTCGACATCCTCACCTACCAGAAGGGCGCCGGCGTCCTGCGCATGCTCGAGCGCTACCTGGGTGCGGACCGTTTCCGCGACGGGGTGCGGCGGTACCTCGAGGCACATCGCTTCGGCAACACCGAGACGGCCGATCTCTGGGACGCCATCGAGGAGGCGAGCGGTGAACCGGTACGCCAGATCATGGACAGCTGGATCTTCCAAGGTGGCTTCCCGCTGGTGACGGTGGGTGGCACCGCTGAGGTGGACGAGGCGGCCGACGCGGCGCGGGGCAAAGTCGTCCTGGGCCAGGCGGCCTTCCGATACGCCGATGCCGAGGGGCCGAGCGCCATCGGCTCCATGTGGACCGTGCCCGTCATCGCCAGGGCCGTCGGCGGTGACGAAGCCCGCGTGCTGCTGGGCCCCGATCCTCAGCCGCTCGACCTCGGGGACGAGGGTGCAAGCGCCGCTGTCGTGGTGAACGCGCACGGCAGCGGCTATTACCGGGTCCGGTACACCCCTGCACTGCACCGAGGGCTGGCGGCACGGCTGGACGACCTCGACCGGCTGGAGCGCTTCAACCTGCTCGCGGACACCTGGGCGGTGGTCCTGGGCCAGCGGGCCGACGTGACGGACTTCCTGCTCCTCGCCGAGGCCCTCGGACACGACGACGATCCCGACGTCTGGGCCCTGGTCACCGGGGCATTGTCTCTCCTCGACCGCGCCGTGGACGAGGACACCCGGGCACTCCTCTCCTCCTACACGCGCGCCCTGCTCGCTCCGGTGCTGACGCGCCTGGGATGGGACGCCCGGCCCGGTGAGGGACCCCGACTGGCGACCTTGCAGGCGCAGCTCATCGCGGCCCTGGGCACCGTCGGCCGGGACCTCGATGTCCGCGCCGAGGCGCGCCGGCGATACGACGCGACCCGACGCGGCGAGATGACCCTCGACCCGGACCTGATTTCCGCGGTCCTCAGCACGGTGGCCTCCTCGGGTGGGAACGAGGAGTTCGAAGACTTCCTGGAGCACTATCGGCGGCCCGCCACGCCCCAGGAGGAGATGCGCTACCTGTATGCGTTGGCAGGTTTCCCCGATGCGGGCCTGGCGGCCCGGACCTTCGAGCTGGCCCTCACCGAGGTGCGGACGCAGAATGCCCCCTTCGTCGTCCAGCTCTTGCTCGCCAACCGCGAGGCCGGCCCCTCGACGTGGGCCCGTGTCATCGAGCACTGGGACGAACTCGTGGCCCGTATCCCGGCCAACATCCTGCCGCGCATGCTCAGCGGCGTGACGTCGTTGTGCCGCGACCCCGAGCTCGTCCGGGAGGTCCGGACGTTCGTGCACGCGCATCCCCTCTCCATCGGCCAGCGAACCGTCGATCAGACCTTGGAGCGCCTCACCATCAACCTCTCCTTCGCGCTGGCGTTGCACGACACGGCCGTGCCGGTGTTGCGCGCCGGGCTCCTGCGCCTGGAGACGACCTGAACGGGGGGCTAACCCCGCTCCGGGCCCGGCGTTCCGAGGCCGGGCATCAATTCGGCGCCATGCGGGGCGCGGCGGTGGGCGCGTGAACGTTTCGATCATTCTCATCACCTTCGGGCTCATCTTCGTGGCCGAACTGCCTGACAAGACGATGATCGCCACCATCGTGCTCTCGAGCCGCTACCGACCTCTCCCGGTGTGGATCGGCGCGGCACTCGCCATGGTCGTGAACGCGGCGGTGGCGGTCCTGGCGGGTCGGCTCCTCGAGCTCCTTCCTCACCGGTGGGTCGAGGCGGTGGTGGCGGCGCTCTTCGCGGGTGGATCCCTCTACCTCCTGCTTGTAAGGGAAGAAGTGGAGACACGCGTGGGCGAGGAGAAGGCCGAGAAGGTCCGCTCGGGAGGCCGCATCGCCCTGGGAGCCTTCACCGTCATCGTGGTCGCCGAGCTCGGAGACCTCACTCAGATCCTCACCGCCAACCTGGTGGCCCGGTACCACAGTCCGTGGTCCGTCTTCGTGGGGTCAGCCTCGGCGCTGGTCACGGTCATGGGTGTGGGTGTGATCGGGGGTCGGGTCCTCCTGCGCGTCCTGCCCCTCGCCACCATCCGCCGGGTGGCAGGCGTCGTCCTGGCGGGCTTCGCTATCTTCAGCGCTGTCCAGGCGGCGACGTCGTAGCCGGAGAGCCCAGGGAATTCAGACAGAGGGAGTGACGTGGACGACCGGATCGAGGAGCTCTTTGCCCACGCGCGCCGCGCCAAGGGTTTCATGCCCGACGACGAAGGGTCCGCCCTCTACGGCGCGGCGCGGCGCGCCGGGGACGAGAGCGCCGGCGACGGGGTGTTCGTGGAGATCGGAGCGTGGTGCGGGAAGTCCACCGTCTACCTGGGGGCCGCCGCCGAAGCCACAGGAGCAGCGCTGTTCAGCATCGACCATCACCACGGCTCGGAGGAGAACCAGCCCGGATGGGAGCACCACGACGACGAGGTCGTCGACTCCCGGACCCGACGCATCGACACCCTGCCGTTCTGGCGTCGCACCATCGACGACGCCGGGCTCGGAGACTGCGTGGTGGGGGTCGTCGGCCATTCGAGGGTGATCGCAGCACACTGGCAGACTCCGCTGGACTTCTGCTTCATCGACGGAGGCCACGGCGAAGAGCCCGCGTGGGCGGACTTCGAAGGCTGGGCTCCCCATGTGGCGGCGGGGCGGTGGCTCGCCATCCACGACGTCTTCCCTGATCCCGCCGACGGAGGTCGGCCGCCCTACGAGCTGTGGTGCGCGGCGCTCGAGTCGGGCGAATTCGTCGAGGACGGCGAATGCGGGTCGTTGCGCGTGCTCAGGCGGGTGGCCCCTCCCAAAGGGGCTCGGTGAGGTCGAGCCCGTAGGGAAGCGACTCCCCGCGGAACAGACCGGCCGCCGGAGTGGCATTCGACAACGCGTCGGCCGCCAGCACGATGGCGCCGGCGGTATAGGTCGTGCGTTCGGAGAAGGGAAAGGTCTCCATCTCCGGATACACGATGCCGGTCCAGTACGACCCGTCGTCACGCCGGTGCGCACGCGTCCACGTGAGCAGTGCCAGCGCGTGGCTGCGACGTCCGATGGCGTCGAGGGCCAAGGCGCACTCGGCGGTCTCGGCGGCGGTGACCCACGGGCCGGTGGACACGCATCGCACCCCGCGTCCATCCATCACGAAGGTGTCCCACCACGCGTCGATCCTAGACGCGGCGGCCTCGCCGGAGAGCGCGCCCGAGAGCACCGGGTAATACCAGTCCATGGCGAATTCGTGCTTGGGCTCGAAGACGTGGGGGGCGTGCGCGATGGCATGCGCCAGACGTCCGGCCGCGAGCTCCCAGTCGGGACGCTCGTCACCAAGTGTCTCCGCGCATGCAACGCCACATCGCAGCGCGTGATAGATCGACGACGACCCGGTGAGCAACGGGTAGCGCCCGAGGCGGCCGTCAGGGTCGACGGACCAGAGGATGGCCCCGTCGTCGCGTTGGTATCGCAACACGAAGGAGAGCGCCTTGTCGATCACGGGCCACATCGACCGCAGCACCGACAAGTCTCCGGTGACGAGGAAGTTGTGCCAGGCGCCCGTGGCCACGTACGCGCACACATTGGTGTCGAGGCGGGGGTCCTTCACCCCGCTGGCGGCCTGGTAGTAGTTGAACCAGGACCCGTCGGGGAGCTGGGCGTCGGCCAGCCATTGGTAGGCGAGCGTGGCCTCCTTGTGGAGGCCGGCGACGTTGAGCGCCATGGCCGACTCCACGTGGTTCCAGGGGTCGCAGTGCCCTCCTTCGAACCAAGGGATCATCCCGTCGTGATGCTGCACGGCAGCGATCGATGCCGCCGTTGCCACCACCTCCTGTGCGCTCAGGACGCCGAGCACCTCGGGAATGGCGGCGACCGCGGGACGGTCGGCGAGCATGGGCTCCACCTCCGTCACACGGCCCGCGAATGGGAGCGCTCCCTCGGTCCGCGTCATGAAGGCTTCTCCAGATAGACGACGAGGCTCTTGCCCAGGAAGGGGTTGAGCAGACGTTCGGTGACCCGCGTGAGCCGCGGGGCACTGGTGATGTCCCAGACCAGTAGCCGGTGATAGGCACGCACCGCAGGGTGGTCGTCGCGGCGGGGCCCCACCCAGCAGCGCAGCCACCAGTACGGCGAGTGCAGTGCGTGGGCGTGGTGGCTGGACACGGGACGCAGTCCCACGCGCCGCAGCCGCTCCACGAGCGTGGAGCGGCGGTAGATGCGGACGTGACCGCCGGGGACGTCGTGGTAGTCGTTCGACAACGCCCAATTCACCGCCTCGGGCCCGAACCGGGGCACGGTGACGGCCATGGTGCCCCCCGGCCGCAGTACCCGCGACAGCTCGGCCATGGCCGATGCGTCCTCGGGGATGTGCTCCAGGACCTCCGAGGCGATGACGCGGTCGAAGCTGGCGTCGGCGAAGGGAAGATGGAGGGCGTCGCCCTGGACCACACCCGCTTCGTCTTCGGCCTGCACCTCGCCGGCGTCGAGCATGGCGCCGATGGTGTCTCGCACCTGGGTGACCTCGGTCGCCATGGCGTCGAGCGCCACCACCCGCGCCCCGAGACGCACGGCCTGGAAGGCATGTCGGCCGCCTCCGCATCCCAGGTCGAGGAGCCGTTCGCCGCGACCCACGCCCAGCCGGCTGTAGTCGACGGTCAACACGGTCGCGTGGCCCCGACCGCGTTCGATGCACGACGGTGATCTTCGAGCAGCCGCCGGTACTGCTCGGCGGTGCCCCGTGCCGTCGCCTCCCACGTGAATCGCCCCAGCACGCGCTGGCGGCCGCCCTCTCCCAGCCGCGCCGCCAGGGCGTCGTCGTCCAGGATCCGGCCGATGCCCGCCGCCAAGGCCCCGGCGTCGTCGGGGGTGACCAACAACGCCGTCTCGCCGTCGGTCCCCACGACCTCGGGGAGCGCTCCTCCCGTCGTGGCCACCAGGGGGACCCCGCACGCCATGGCCTCGATAGCTGGAAGGGAGAAGCCCTCGTACAGCGACGGCACCACGGCGACCTGCGCTTGTGCGTACATGCCGGCCAGCTCGTCGTCGGAGATCCCGGTCACGCAATGCACCGCCTTCGACAGACCCAGCCTGTCGATGGTCCGCGCCACCCGCCCGCCCTCGTTGGGGCGGCCGATCACCACGAGCTCCACGTCCCGCTCGGTGCGTAGCTTCGCCAGGGCCTCGAGCAGCGGCACGAGACCCTTCATCGGGACGTCGCTCGAGGAGGTCACCATGATCCGCCCGGGTACGCGGGGCCGGTCGGGTCGGGGCCGGAACACGGTGTGATCGACGCCCACGGGCACCACGGTCATGCGGGCCGGGTCCACGCCCATCTGCGCCGCGATGTCGTTCTTCGATGACTCCGACACCGTGACGACTCGGGGCAGCTGCCTGGCCACGCGCATCTGCATGCCGAGGAACCCGAACCAGCGCCTCTGGGTGACGCGGCGGTAGGCGTTCTCGGCGTGCGAAAGCGCGAGCACCCGGTCCACGGTGATGGGGTGGTGAAGCGTGGTGAGCAACGGCCACCCGTCGGCGATCATCCCCAGCAGACCCGATCCCAGGCACTGGTTGTCGTGGACGACGTCGAAGTCGTCTCGCCGTGCTGCCAACAGTCGCTGGGCGCGCCGGGAGAAGGTCCTGGGCTCGGGGAACCCGGCTGTGCACATGATCGCGAACTCGAGAAGGTCGATCGAGGAGCGGAATTCGCGCGGGTGCGGCACACGGAACGGATCGGGGTCCCGGTACAGATCGAGACCGGGGACGGGGGTGAAACCCACGCCGTCGTCGAGCACGGGCCAGGGCTGGCCGGCGAACACCTCCACCGAATGGCCCAGACCCACCAGCTCGCGCGCCAAGTGGCGCGTGTAGACCCCCTGACCACCACAGCGCGGATTGCCCCGGTACACGAGGTACGCGATCCGCAGGCCACCGGGCTCGGGAGGGGCGGCGGGACGGGTGGGGGGAACTTCGAGGTGGGTGCTGCGCTCCCACGACGCACGAATCTCGGCCCAGCGCTGCCAGGGGCTTTTAGGCACGCGCATCGCCCCCGTGGGAGATCATGGCCGATCAGCCTCCCCCGGATGCCTCCCCCGACGCAAACGGCGCCGGCGCCGGGATCGGGGCATGGGGACCAGGGGCAGGCGCATCAGGCGAGGCCAGTCGCTCGGCCGTGAGCGGGATCCACTAGGTTTGACGACGGGCTTCACGCACTGCGTCGCTCGAGGAGCGCCAAGGAATGGCCGTCGAGATCCTGCACCTGTCGAGTGTGGTCCGGGGTGCGCTCGTGGACGGGGACGGCGACCGCCTCGGGCGCGTCGAGGACCTCATCGCCCAGCTGGGATATTCCCCCCATCCCCCTGTGACCGGGGTCGTGGTCCGGATCGCCCGCCGCCGGCTCTTCGTCCCCATCTCCCGCATACCCGACCTCAAACCCGGGCGGGTCCAGTTCGTGGGCGACACCGTGAGCCTGAAGCGCTTCGAACGCCGCCCCGGGGAGGTGCTCCTGTCCAAGGACCTGCGCGCCCGGCACCTGATCAATCTCCAAGGCGCCCGCATCATCCGGGCCAACGAGATCGAGCTGGCCCGCGTCGACGGACGCTGGGAAGTGGTGGCGGTGGATCCGAGCCCCCGTGTGGCGCTGCGACACCTCCTGCCTCGGGCCGTGGGCCGCCGCATCCCGGCCGGCAAGGTCATCGACTGGGCGAGCATCGAGCCCTTCGTGGCGCACGTCCCCACGGCGCGCCTGAGGATCCCGTTCCGGAAGTTGGCGCGGCTCCATCCCGCCCAGATCGCCGACCTCGTCGAAGCGGCGTCGCACGAAGAAGGTGAGGAGATCATCGAGGCGGTGGGACAGGACCGCGAGCTCGAGGCCGATGTGTTCGAGGAGCTCGACGCCGAGCACCAGATCGAATTCGTCCGCAGCCGTAGCGACGCCGAAGCAGCCCGGTTGCTCACCACCATGGCGCCCGACGACGCCGCCGACCTCATCGTGGAGCTCGATCAGGAACACCGCCTGCCCGTGCTCCAGCTCCTCCCCCAGGCACAGCAGCGCAAGATCCGGTCGTTGTTGAACTACAACCCGGAGACGGCCGGAGGGCTCATGAGCCCAGACTTCCTGTGCCTGGCGGAGTCGACCCCGGTCAGCAACGTCCTCGAGGCGATCCGTACCAGCAAAGCCCCTCCCGAGGCCCTGGCTGTGGTCTTTGCGCGAGGCAACGACGGGCGCGTCACCGGCTCCGTCTCGGTGGTGACGCTGGTCCAGGCGAGCCCCACGGCGACGCTGGGCTCGGTCGTCCGCCCCAATCCCGCCCACGTCCATCCCGACTGGGACCTCCACGCCGTCACCCGCAAGATGACGGACTTCAACCTGACCGTTGCCCCCGTGATGGACGAGCAACACCGCATGGTGGGGGTCATCACGGTCGACGACCTCCTCGAGATGCTCCTCCCCACCGGGTGGCGACGCGACTTCGGGATGACCTCGGTCGAGGAGTGACCACGGCGCTGGCTCGAGGGCCGGTGCGGCGATACGTTCGGGCCTCGTGGACCTGACCTACCCGCCTGAGGCAGAGGCAATGCGCACGGAGGTCCGGGGTTGGTTGGAGGACAACCTCCCTCAGGGATGGTTCGAGCCCGACTTCCGTCTGACAGGCCCCGAACGCGAGGCGTTCAATGCCGATTGGACCCGCAAGCTCCGCGAGGGGGGCTGGATCTGTGCCTCGTGGCCCAAGGAATACGGCGGAAAAGGCCTCTCTCTCATCGAGCAGGTCGTCCTCAACGAGGAATTCGCCCGTGCCGTCGCGCCCATGCGGGCCGACTTCTTCGGAGACACCCTCGTGGGCCCGACCATCTTGCAATGGGGATCGGAGGAGCAGAAGCGGGAATTCATCCCCAAGATCCTCGACGGCACCATCGCCTGGTGCCAGGGGTTCTCCGAGCCCGATGCCGGAAGCGATCTGGCATCGCTCAAGACACGTGCCGACCTCGACGGCGACGAATGGGTGGTGCACGGCCAGAAGGTGTGGACCACCCAGGCGCAATTCGCCGACTACATCTTCCTGCTCGCCCGGACCGATCCGGAAGCGCCCAAGCACCAGGGCATCTCGTACCTCCTCGTTCCCATGAAGCAGCCGGGGGTCGAGGTGCGTCCGATCCGGCAGATCGACGGCTCCGCAGAGTTCAACGAGGTCTTCTTCAGCGGCGCCCGGTGTCCCAAGGAGAATGTGGTGGGAGGCGTGAACAACGGGTGGAAAGTCGCCATGACCACCCTGGGGTTCGAACGGGGCGCGTCCTCGACGACCGGGCACCGCCGGTTCGCGAGAGAGCTCGACCACGTCATCGACGAGGCCAGACGCACGGGCCGCATCACCGACCCCGATGTTCGCCAGGGCCTGGCACGGGCCTGGTCGAAGGTGAAGATCATGCAGATCAACGGCTACCGCTCCCTCACCGACGCACTGAACGGGACCCACCACGCTGCCGCGCTCGGTGCCACGCACAAGATGTTCTGGTCCGAGTACCACCGCGACGTCATGGACCTCGCCGTCGACATCCTCGGCCTCGAGGGACTGGTCCTGGCGGGCCCTGACCACGAAGGGACCGAGCTCCTGCGCCCACGACGGGGGGCGGTGGACTACCCGGTCAGTGACCTGCAGGCGTCTTTCTTCTTCAGTCGCTCGGAGACGATCTGGGGCGGTACCGCCGAGATCCAGCGCAACATCGTGGGAGAGAGGGTCCTGGGCCTCCCCAAAGAGCCGCGCCCTTCCCCCTAGAAGTCGGGCGCGGGGTCAGGCGACGCCGAGCTCGGTGCCCGGCTCCGTCTCGACGTCGGGCGGCATCGCCTCGGCACGGCGGTGCTCGTTACGGTGCCGCAACAGGGTCACCGTCGACGCCACCATCGTGGCCGTGGCTCCCACGAGCAGGGCCACACGTGGGCTCGAGGTCTGGGAGATCCATCCCACCAGCGGGGCTCCGATGGGGGTGGTGCCCAGGAATCCCATGGCGTACAGCGCCATCACCCGGCCGCGCATGGTCGGTTCGACCCGGAGCTGAATGGTGGCGTTGGCGGTGGCGATGAAGGCGATGGACAGCCCGCCCATGAACACCAGCAATACGCACGCCACGACGAGGGTGGGTGACGCCGCCACCGCGGCGATCATCACCCCGAAGACGATGCCGACCCCGGTCAAGCGGTGGATGTTGGGCTTGCCCCGATTGGCGACGATGAGACCACCACAGACGGCTCCGCCCGCCATCAACGAGGTGAGCAGCGCGAAGGTCCCGGCCCCGCCGTGAAACGTCCCCTGGGCGAGGAGCGGAAGGATCACCGTGAAGTTGTAGGCGAGAAGACCCACTACGAAGACCAGGATCAGAGGGTCTCTCAGATTCGGCGTGCGCCACGCGTAGCGAACGCCCTCCCGCAATTGCCCCTTGGCACGCGTCACGCGCTGGGCAGGGAGGAGGTCGGAGCGATGCATCAGCATCAAGGCGACGATCACAGCCACGTAGCTCGCCGCGTTTGCCAAGAAGCACACTCCGAGGCCGACGGTGGCGATCAGGACGCCGCCGATGGCGGGCCCGATGACGCGGGCGCCGTTCATGACGATGCTGTTCAGACTCACGGCGTTGGGCAGGTCGCTTCTCCCCACCATCTCGATGACGAAGGTCTGGCGGGCGGGGTTGTCGAACATGTTGACCACTCCGAGCCCCAGCGAGAGCAGGTACACCTCCCACAGATGCGCATCCCCCGCCGGGCCGTGGCCCAGCAGCACGAGGAGCCCGAGCACGAGGGCCAACAGACCGGCAGAAGCCTGGGTGATGACCAGCAGGCGCCGCTTGTCGACCCGATCGGCGATGAGCCCGCCCCACGCACCGAAGAAGAGCATGGGGAGGAACTGCAGGGCCAAGGTGAACCCCAGGTCGACGCCGCGTTGGCTCTTGGGAGCGAGATAGTGGACCACGAGCCACGCCAGCGCGACGCTCTGCATCCACGTGCCGCTGACCGAGATGATCTGGCCCGTGAAGTAGAGCCGGTAATTGCGGGTGTGCAGAGACTGGAACGTCGTGTCCGCGATGCGCTTCAGGCGGGTCACGGCTGCTCCACGAGGTGTTCGAGGAGCAGGACGGCAGCTCCGAGCGCGGCCCGCTCCTCAGGGGGGAGCCGGCGCAGCCGGCGCACGAGGTAGGCGTTGCGCAACGACCGGCTCCGTTGCAGGGTGCGACGGCCCTCGGCGGTGAGCTTCACCCGCGCGATACGCCTGTCGCTGTCGTCCTCCTGCCGGGAGACGAGCCCGGCGGCTTCGAGCGCGACCACGATCTTGGTCATGCTCGGCGGCTGCACCCGCTCCGAGGAGGCGAGCTCGCCGAGGGTGGGCGTACCCAGGCGCTCGACGGTTGCCAAGGCCGACACCTGTGACGAGGTCACCCCGCCCGCGACCTGCTGACGGAGCCGGCGCGACAGGCGCAGGATCGCCAACCGCATGCGGGCGGCCATCTCGGCGTCCGAGCCCTGGAGCTCGGGCCACCCCGGCCCACCCTCCTCCGCCGCCACCCCGGCGCCACCCGGGGAAGGGTCGTCGGTGCCCCCCGGCCCGAGGGCGGGGGCGGGCTCGGACCCGGGCGGGTCGGTGATTCGGGCTCCCTCGGAGCCGGCGGAGTCGGTGGCGATCGTGCCCATCGTTCACCATTCTAATTAGTTTTCCTAAGTGAATGGCCGGCCCGGGCCGGCGGCGAGCCCGCCCCAGCGCCGTAGCATCGGAGGATGCTTCCCGACTACGCCGAATACGACCAGGCTGCCGGACTGGACTGGTACTCGCTCGACCCCAACCTCGGTGCCCTCCTGGACCGACACCTCCCCGAACCCGGCGACCGCGCCCTCGCCGAGGAGCACGTGGGCCGATTCGGTGCCCTGGTGGGCCAGGTCATCGCCCCCCGCGCCGAGGAGACCGACAAGCACGGGCCGGTCTTGCGCCGCTACGACCGGTGGGGGGAGACGGTGGACGAGGTCGTCCACCATCCGAGCTGGACGAAGAACAAGGCGGACCTGGTGCGCAATGGGTTCGTCAGCCTGGAGACACTGGCCGGGCGCCCCGTCCCCGGCGTCGTGACCGCTTCGGTGTCGTATCTCGTGTCGCAGGCCGAGACGGCGGTCTACTGCGGTCTCGGCATGACCTCGGGTGCCGCCGACATCGTGGAGCGCTACGCCCCCGCCGCCGCCCGTGACGACCTGCTCCGGCGGCTGCGCTGCCTCGACCCCGACGAAGCATGGGAAGGCGGGATGTTCCTGACCGAGCGCCAGGGCGGAAGCGACGTCGGGGCCAACACGACCTGCGCCGTGCAGGACGGCGACGAGTGGCTGCTCTCGGGGGAGAAGCACTTCTGCTCCAACGTCGACGCCGAAGTGTTCATCGTGCTGGCGCGACCCGAGGGCGCCCCGGCGGGGAGCCGGGGGCTGGCCACCTACATCGTGCCTCGGATCCTCCCCGACGGAAGGGCCAACGGCTTCACCATCAAGCGCCTCAAGCCCAAGCTCGGGACGGTCGGCGTTCCCACTGGAGAGGTCTCTCTCGACGGTGCGAGGGCGTGGCTGGCGGGAGGCTCGGGGGCGCTCGACGCCAGTGACGTCACCGACGCGGCCCGAGACGGACGCGGGATCAACCGCATGATGGAGATGGTCAACGGGAGCCGATTCGGCGTGGCGCTCATGGGACTTGGCATCCACCGCCGTTCGTTCCTCGAGGCGGCCATCTACGCGGCCCGGCGCTCGCAATTCGGAAACCGCATCGACAGCTACCCCCTCGTGCGCGAGACCCTCGTGGACATGCTCGTCGACCTCGAAGCGGGAATGGCGGCGACCTACGAGTGCGCGGCGGCGACCCGCGGCGCACAGGACGCCGAGTCGGGCCGTCTGGTGCGGCGCATCCTGATCCCGTTGGCGAAGATGCGCTGCACGCGCACCGCCCTGTGGGCGGCCTCCACGGGTCTCGAGGTTCTCGGCGGCAACGGGTACATGGAGGACTGGCCCATGGCCCGCCAACTGCGCGACGCCCAGTGCCACACGATCTGGGAAGGTGCGGAGAACATCCTGTGCCTCGACGTGCGACGGGCCATGCGCGGCGAGCAGGCCCACATCGCCCTTCTGGCCCGGGCCGAACAGGCGCTCGAGACGGCCTCGGGCCACAAGGTCCTGGCCGGCGCGTTGGACGCCGTGGCCCAGTCCCTGCGCGACACGCGCCAAGCGATCTCCTACCTCGAAGGAGCACCCGATGACATCGGCTTGCTTCAGAGCCGGAGGTTCGCGGAACTCTTCGCCGACACGGCGGAGGGCGCGCTGCTGGTCGAAGAGGCGGCATGGGCCCTCGATCGCAACGGGGATGCCCGCAAGGCGGCCGTGGCCCGGCGCTTCGCCGGCCGGCGGCTTGCCACCCCTGCACTGCGGGGGATCACCGATCCCGACCGGTCGGTCCTCGACTTGTTCGAGCCGCTCGTGCGCTACGGCTCGATCGAGGAGTCCGACCTCGCCGCCTGAGAGGGCTTTCCCCGACGACCCTGCGGCACAATGGGTCATGCCGATCCCAGCCAGTCCGACAGGCCGTTCCGACGTCACCTCCACCGTGCTCACATTGTTCGGGCAGCTCCACGATCAGATCCGTGGGGAGATCACGGGCCTCGACGACGATGGCCTCAATTGGTCACCGGGAGAGGGCGCCAACACCATCGCCACCATCGTGACCCACGTGCTCGGCGCCGAAGCCGAAACCCTCCGATGCGTGGCGGGGGTCGCGTCTGTTCGCGACCGTGACGGGGAGTTCGTCCGTGGGGCGCGTCCTCTGCCCGAAATTCTCGGTGAGCTCCAAAGGGCCGACGAGCTGCTGAGGGCGTTGCGGCCGGAGATCGGCGCACACCGCTTGCGGAGCATGCCGGCCTTGCCGACGCTCCCGGACCACGAACGCCGTTCCGGCCTCACATGGCTGGTGGGGAATTACGGCCATGCCCGGGAGCACGTCGGACACATTCAGCTGACCAAACAGCTGTACCGGGCCGCTTCGAGTGCCCCGTAGCCGGGACGAGTCCACCCGGCACGTCGCTGTGCCGTCATCCCCACCCCAGCTCGTCCAACCGAGGGTCGCTGATCCCGAAGTGGTGGGCGACCTCGTGGATCACGGTCTTGCGCACGAGGGCGACGACCTCCGCCTCCGTCGAGCACACCTCGCAGATCTCGTCCTGGTAGATGGTGATGCGGTCGGGCATCGCCCCGCTGTAACTGGCGGGCCCCCGTTTGGTCAGGGGGATCCCCTGGTAGAGCCCGAACAGCGGGTGGCCCTTGGCCCGGTCCTCGACGAGGACGGCCACGTTCTCCATCTCCGCGCCGAGATCAGGGGGAAGGGAGTCCAGCGCATCGGCGACGAGTTGCTCGAAGCCTTCGCGGGAGACGACGAACATGTTTGCAGGGTAACGCTTCTCTCGCCACGGTCGGTGAGGCGGCTTCCGGCGCCGACCCTCCATCCGGGACCTACGACGTCAGATGGGTGTCGAAGAAGGTGACGATGCGCTCGCGGGCATCCACTGCCGACGGGTCATGGTACCCACCACCCATCAGCGTTCCGAACACCGCGAAGAGGGCGCCCTGGTGGTCGTTGAGGAACGAGTGGCCGGCCTCGGCGTACTCCTTCACATCGTGGTCGACACCGTTCACGGACAGTGCGCGCTCCAGCTTGCCTGCCGCACCGCGCAGCGTGCGATCCTTGGCCCCGAAGCTGCCGACGATCGGACACGCTCCCGACAAGAAGCTCTCGGCGTCCTTTGGGACTTGCCCGTAGTTGACGCTCGACACCGAGAACCCGTGTCCCGGCGCGAGCAGCAGGGCGAAGCCCCCTCCCATGCAGTAGCCGATGACGCCGATCCGGCCCGTGCAGTCGTCGCGTGCTGCCAACCAGGTCCGCACCGCCTCGACCTCGTCGAACGCCCTCCCCATCCGGGCGCGCAGGTCGCCGAAGATGGACCGCAGGCACGTCATCTTCTTGCCCCAATAGAACAAGTCCGGAGCGATGGCCAGGAACCCCTCGCCCGCCAACCAGTTGGCCTGGTTCCTCACGTCTTGGCTCATCCCCAGGGCATCGTGGATGACAACGACACCCGGCCACGGGCCGGGTCCGGGCGGAGTCGCCAGGTAGGCCGGAATCTCACCGTGGGTGGGAACCTGCACCTCGGGCATCGCACACCTCCGACAACGTCTCAGAAGCGTCCGCACCCTCTCGGACATCCCCGCTCTGAGGCCACGCCAAGGATGCGCGCGCCGGTTGCACCGACGCAAGCTGCTCACCCGGCGCCGCTGAGACCTGTCGTCCTCGAGACCGCCCGGCCTTCGAGCCGCGCACCCGTGGCATCAACCCCACCATGTGCAGTGCGCAGTGTTCGCTCTCGTTGTAGACGGAGAGGCGCGTGTTGCACTCAGGCTCGGCACACACCCGCCCCCTCGCGAACCGCCGTGGAAGGCGGCCGTGGTCGTAAGGCACTTCTCCGCTAATGGTCTGCGTGTGCAGCTGCATATACCCTCCTCCGAGATCGGCGTCATACCTCGGCGACCTCCCAAACATGCAGACGGATCCACCCGGTCCGAGGACGTCACGACGTCCTCGGGCGCGTCAGCACTTGCGCCCTCACCCACCGCGGTCACGTACCCCGTCGTCGGAAATGAGAACGACGCAGGGTCCATGCTCTTGCACCACCTCGACTCGTCCAGCCGGCTCCGTGGCTCCGATTCGAGTCCGCCCCGCTTTGAGCTAGGTGTGAGGCGTCTGTGGAGTGCCTGTGAGAGGACCCGAGGCCGGTGGTCGTTCAGTGACGCAACCGGAGGGCACTCTGCAAGGGGACGGGAGAGAACCCGATCGACGACACGCGCAGGGGGTGGGACCAGACGAGGACCCGGTAGGTTCCCACCGCGTAGGTACGGACGATGGACCCGAATGTCGCAGAGGCGGTCGCGGCGTCGACGCCACCCCATGGCCGGACGGTGTTGAACACCAGGAATGCGAATGTCTGGTCCGTGTACCAACTTGCGTCCGACTGCCGTTGGTAGCGAACCACCTTGCCCTGGGGTGTGGTGATCACGGGACGAACCGTCACCGATTCTTCGGTGGCCACCGTGGTGACAGAAGCGCTCCAGTAGTCACCGATGCCGTGGTCAAGGTGATGGGCCTCGAGGAATTGCCCGAGCTGCACATAGGACCGACCCGGCGCCGGAGCAGTGAGGTTGAACCCGAGCGCCGCGACGAAGGCGGCCGCCACCGCCAGGAGGGCGACCCTCCCCACGCGACGGCGGCGGGCCGACACGACGCGGGCGGTGATCCGGGCCATCATCCTTCCGGCCAGCACGGTGCCGAAGACGACGGCGGCGGTGAGGTACCGCATGAACTGGGGATCGTTGCTGCTTGTCAGGACGACGAAGACGACGAGGTCGGCGACGAAGGCAATGACGAGAAGGTCGTCGAGGCGCCACGCCGTCGCAGACGGCTCTGCCGGCGGGATTCCGCGCAGCACCCCGAGGGCGAGCGATCGCGCCCCCGTCACGACCCCCGTCACGACGACGAGCAAGCCGAGGACGTGCACGGCTTGGAGCAACACGGGCACGCCGCCGCTCGTGAGCCCTCCGTTCCCGACACCGAGCATGTTGGCTCCCCACGTCGCCACACGCCCCACGTTCCTCAGCATCTCCGACGCCGAGGCAGTCGGATGGCCGGTGGCGACGACGAAGGTCCCCACCACCATGGCGAGCTCACGGATCACCCCGGCGACGATCAGACTGACGACGCCCGCGCTCACGGTGGGGAGACCGCGCCGCCAGTTCCTCGTGCGCAACATGGCAGCCACTCCGGCGACACACGCGGGAGCGATGCCGAGCGCGAGCATCTGGAAGTCCCCCAGAGCGCCGGCGGCGAAAAAGGCGACGGCGACGACCCAGCCCCATCCGAAACGTCCCGACCGTAGGCCGGCGAAGGCGACCAGACACCACAGTGCAGTGCCGACATGGAGCGGGCCCCGAAGGAAGAACGTCGACAGGACGTGGCTGGGGCAGCCGAGCACGACCACCACGGTGGCCACCGCGATGACTCCAGCCCTTCCTCGCCGGCCATCTCGTGCCAACCACGCACCGACAAAGATCACCACGGCGGCAATGACGGCCGGGATGAGGTAGAGCAGAAGGTCGCGCACCCCCGTGAGAAACTCGACGAGCATGTAGAAGGGCGCGTCAACCGTCCAGAACGAGTCGAGGGACAGCGCCCAACCGTGAAGCAACACGTTGCCGCCGGCCATCGACTGGCCTTGGAGAGCCACGGTGGCACCGTCGGAGTCGCCGACGACATTGTGAAGAGACGCCGTGTAGAGGAGAGCGACCAGTGCCACGAACCCCGAGACACAGGCGGCGACAAGCAGCACTCGAGGGACACGACGGTTTCTGCCTCGGGGCTCGGTAGGGGCCCTGGGCAGGAGCGACGCTTCACTGATCGCGGTCGACGTCACCTCACCGGTGGCCTTCGGCGCCTGCGGGCGCGCTGGAGCGACGCGTCATGTGGCAACGGTAGCGACTGCTCCCCAGGGGCGCCGTCGTACCGGATCCGGGCCTTCGGCCCTCCGACGGTCCCACCGCCATCTGTCCAGGGCCCCTCGGGCCACGGCGGTGGCCTGTGACCCGCTCGGCCGGTTCGTCGTCGAGGACCACCGGTTTCTCGTCCCGGATGGTCCGTGACGTCGTCTTCGCCCCCGCGTCGCGCCCTCGCCATCCGAGAAGTCGACATACTTAGCGGGTGCTGACGACCCGCGAGAGCGCATCAGGGGTGCACCTCCCCGGCGTGGACGTCACCACCACCCCCTCCCTCACGCCCGACGCCCGGGATCTCTACATGGCAGAGCGCGGGGGGTGGAGTCTGGTGTGGCTGGCGGTGCTCACCGGGGGGATCAATGTATGGGGCTTTTGGTGGTCGTCGCCCTTCGTCGTCGCTCTCGCCGCCCTGATGATCATGGGCGGCCTCGCCGGGACGGCGGCGTGCTGGTTCACCACCAGTCCTCGGTCCCGCTTGTTCCAGCGCTTGGCCTTCGTCGCCGTGATGGTCACCGTGGTGTTCCCCCAGGCGATAGAGATCCATACGCGCAAGTTCTACACAACGGACGCCGCTGCGTTCGACCACGTGGCGACGCGGGCCTTGCTCCACGGTTCCGATCCTTATGTCGCCTCGATGGCGCCGGCCGCCCGGCTGCTCCAGGTGCCCGACATCTTCTGGACATACACCGTCAATGGCGGTCACGTCTCGCAGTTCTCGTACCCGGCGGGATCGTTCCTTCTCGACTTCCCCGCCATGGCACTTGGATTTCGTCACGCCGTCGTGGACTGGGTGGACCTGCTGGCGTGGCTGGCGTCGGGCGTCCTCCTGTTCGTGCTCCTTCCCACATCGCTTCGTTGGTTGGCCGCACTCGTGACCCTGACCCCGACCCTGTTGGGGTCCTTCAGCTCAGGGGAGACCGACGCCATCTTCGTGCCGTTCCTGATCCTGGCCGTGTGGCGGTGGGACCGGTTCGGCCAGGGCCCCGAAGCGGGGCCGGCCCGTTGGATCGGACCGATCGCCCTCGGACTGGCCTGTGCCATCAAGCAGACCCCGTGGTTCTGCGTGCCCCTGCTGGTCACCGGCGTCTTCCTCGAAGCCCGCATCGCCGGCAGACCGGCCGCTCGCCTCGCCCTGCGCTACGTGCTGACGGTGTTGGCGGTGTTCGGCGCGGTGAACCTGCCCTTCGTCGTGTGGCAACCGTCGGCATGGTTCCACGGCACGCTCACCCCCCTCGTCGGTGGGCTCGTCGCGGATGGCCAAGGACTCATCAGCCTGGCTACCCACGGGATCACCGGCGGGGCCGACCTGATCATGCTCAGCCTGGCCGGCGGCCTGGCCCTGGTGACCGTCGTGACCGCCTTCGCACTGTGGTACCCGCATCTCAAGCGCATCTGGCTCTTGCTGTTGCCCATCCCGCTGTTCTTCTCGCCCCGAAGCCTGTCGAGCTACCTGGTCGATCTCTTCCCCGCCGCCGTGGTTGCCGCACTCTCGGTGCGTGGCGTCGCTCAGGGCACCTGGGCGCGCCGTCGCGCCACTCAGGAAGGGCGGGCGCGGCCCTCCGGATGGAAAGGCGTCCAGGTCGTGCCGGTCCTGACGGTCGGCGTCCCCGCGCTCGGGGTGGTGATCGCCTGTGTCCTGGCCTTCATCGCACCACCGTTGCAGCTGACGGTGCGCAGTGTGGCACTGTCGCACGGGGACAGGGTGGTCGATGCGGTCACGGTCTCGGTGCGCAATCGAACCGGATCTGCAGTCACACCCCGTTTCATGGTCAATACCGGAGACAATCCCCACGGGTTCTGGGTGCCCTCGGATCATCGACGCGTGGTCCTGGGTGCACGAGGAACGCAAACGCTGACCCTCTATCCGCCCGTCCTCACAGTTGCTCCCCAGAAAGGCGCCCGGTGGCTCGTGGAGGCCTACACCGGAGACCCGGCCTGGCTGAGCACCTCGGCTCTCCAGGTGTTCACGGGATCGGGTCGACGTCGCTGACCCGTGGTCGATCCCGACATGACCCGGCCGGGTCCGAAACGGCCGGCGAACGGCCTAGGCTGTTGACGCTGCACCGGCGTGCCGCCGACGCGTGTGGACGACAACAGGGACCGGAGTGCCAGATTATTTTCCGCCGACCCGCCAGATCAGACAACGGCGGAGGACCGCTTGGATCGTCGTCGGCATCCTCGCCATCCTCGCGGTCATCTTCGTCGCATTCCCTTCCTCGCTCAGTCCCGGCAAGCACCCCGACCAGAGCTCGAACGGGCCGTCAACCACACTCGCCCTGTCGCACGTCGTGAGCACCTACGAGGCGGTTCTCTCTCAATACCAGGCCGCCCTGGCCCCCCCCAATGCGGTGATCGCCGACGCCACCACCGACCTCGCCAAACAGCAGGCGCGCGCCCAGAACGACGCCGCGGCCTACAGCGCTCACGAGTCCGGTAGCGCGTGCGCGGGAAACGCCCTGAACCCCGGCCTCTACCAGAGCTGCCTGACCTCGGAACAGCAGACTGCCGCAAGTGTGCTCAGCGACGAGAACGTCGCCAACGATGCCGCCAAGGCAGACGTGTCCCGTCAGGTCGCGGGCGTCCAGCAGATCGAGGCTGCGATCACCGCATTAACGCAACAGCTCGCCGGCATCCCCTGGCCGTCGTCTGATTCGACTGCGGTGTCGAGCTTGACGCGTGCTCTGGGCAACTACGGAGGTGCGTATGCACAGACCGCCACCGACCTGACCAACGGCAAGCCCATCTCCACAGGCAGCGCTGCGATTGCCGCGGCCGGATCGGCGGTGGCCACCCAGCTCGTCAACATGGCCACGACCCTGGGCATCGCCCCGCCGTCATCGCCTCCGACCAGCTGAGCTCCTACGGATTGGGGGGCCGACGCAGTTTGAACTGGGCGCCGGCGGGGTCCGCGACCGTGGCCAGGCGACCGTAGGGGGTGTCCACGGCATCCATCACGACCGAACCGCCGAGGGCCTTGACCTTGGCGACGGTGCGGTCGGAGTCGTCGACCTCCCAGTAGACCGACCAGTGGGCAGGCGCGCCCTCGGGGAGGAAGGCCGAGGCGTCCATGATCCCCGCCAATTCGCCGTCGCCGGAGGGATCGCGCATCGTCGTGTAGCGGAACTCGTCGCTGTCACCGACCGTGTCGGTGTCCCAGCCGAACACCGAACGGTAGAAGGCGACGGCGGTGGCATGGTCCCGGGTGTGCAGTTCGAACCAGCTCGGCGCGCCGTGCTCGTTGAGGACGGTGAACCCAGGGAAGGTCCCCGGCTGCCACGCGCCGAGGTCGGCGCCGGTGGGGTCGATGAGCACGGCCTGGGTTCCGAGGTCGGCGACCGGCATGGCCGGCGCGACGACCTGGGCGCCCTCGGCCACGGCCGCCTCCAGGGTCTTGGCGACGTCGTCGGTGTGCAGATAGACCTTCCAGGTGTCGTTGGCGGCCATGTCGCCCATGTCACCCATGGCGCCAGCGACGGGCACACCGTCACGGGTGAACATGAAGTAGCCGCCGAACTCCGGGCTGGGCTCTTGGGCCTCCCAACCGAAGAGCTCGCTGTAGAACGTGCGGCTGCCTTCGACGTCGGAAGTCCAGAGATCGACCCAACACGGCGATCCGGTGGGGGCGCTGTGACGGGTGGGCATGGCTCCTCCTTGGTGTCATGGTGGTCCTTGCTGTCCTGGTGGACCGGTCACCTGTTGCGACGGGTCCGGGGCACCAAAGTCATCGGTCCGACGTAGGCCTGCCTCGCGGAGGCCCTTCAGCAAGCACACAACGAGCGGGCCGGCTCGCTAGTAGCTCTCGCCCCGACGCCCCGCTGCGGCCGACGGCCTCTTAGGAGCTCACGCTCTGGGCTTTGGGGAACTCACACCCTGGGAACGTAGGCGCCCCGGCCCATGGCGGCGCTGTCGAAGGGGTCCGCGCTCTCGTCGACACCACCGACGACTTCGGTCACCCAGTCGAGGCGCCCCCGCAAGATGCGGTCCACCCCGCCCTGCAGGGTGGCCGACGAGATGGCACACGAGCTGCACGCCCCTTGGAGCTGGACCTCCACCACGCCGGACTCCACATCGAACCAGACGAGCTCGAGGTCACCACCGTCGGCCTGGACGGCGGGTCGCATCAATGCGATCAACGACCGTAGGTCTGCCTCTCGCTGGGCCCGTACCTCGTCGCTCACTCCGGGCTCGGGCACGTCGGGCCCGTCGGGCCCGTCGGATCGGTCGAGGGCGGACCGGTCCTGCTCGGGAGGTCGCAATCCGGGTTCGCTCGCATCGGGCACCTCTCCATTGTGCCGTGCGCCGACCCGTGTCGTGCCTTCTTCGCGCTCGGACCGGACCCACGCGCCGGCCCGGTGCCGGATCCGGGCTCCCGGCACCGTCCTTCCCTGCTCAAGACGCCCGGGGCGACCGTGCCGACCCAGATCTGACGGACCGTCACAAACCCCGACGGATACCATGCGGCGTGCCCTCCGACACGCCGGCCGCGCCCTCACACCGTGTGCCGGCTCCGGCCACGGGGGGGATCGGCCTCATCCTCCCGACGTTCCCGCAACACAGCGCCAAGCTCCCGAACGCGGCCGTCCTGGCGGAGGTGTGCCACGGGGCTGAGGTGGGTGGGGCAGGTGCGCTATGGGTGTGCGACCACCTCTTCTGGCACGGGCCCGCGCTCGAGGCGCTGAGCGCTCTCGGTGTCGCCGCCGCCGCCACGCGGCATGTGGCTGTCGGGACCTGCGTCTTGCAACTGCCACTGCGCCATGCACCGTCGGTCGCCAAGGAGGCGGCTGCGCTCGCCCACCTGTCGGGAGGCCGGTTGGTTCTGGGTGTCGGCGTGGGCACCCACCGCGGTGAGTACGCCGCGGCCGGGGTCCCCTTCGACAACAGGGGGCGACGCCTCGACGAGGGGATCGATGCGCTGCGTCGCGCCTGGGCGGTCGCCCCCGGCGAACGGTATGCGCAGCTCCCGGCGGCCGACCCCGTCCCGGTCTGGGTCGGCGGATCGAGCGAGGCGGCGCTGCGGCGCGCGGCGCGCCGCGGTGACGGCTGGATCCCGTTGTTCGTGGCGCCCGACGAATATGCGGCGGCCCTTGGTCGTCTCGCCAAGGAGGCGGAGCGGGCCGGGCGCGACCCGGCGACCGTGGCGCGCGCCGCGGTGGTCTTCGCCTCGGTGGGGGGACCCGATGCGAAGGCGCGGGGACTGTCGTGGATGGCGTCGCTGTACGGGCTCCCGGGGCGCTCCTTCGCGCGGCACCTCGTGGCCGGAACGGCCCGTGCGGGCGCGGCGGCGCTGGCACGGTTCAGCGAAGCCGGGGCGCAACACGTGGCGGTCTTCGTGACCTCCGACGACCCGCTGGTACAGTTCGAGGACCTGGCCGGCGAGTTCGCCGGCCTCGTCGCGTCGCCGAATGCCTCGGCGGACACGTCGGACGCGGTCAACGGCGCCGGCGCCCCACGACAGGTCGTGACGAGCAGTCCGCAACGGTTGGTCGATGTCGAGTCGACCCCCGTGGGTATACAGGGCGAAGACCCGGTTCGGAGGTGAGGTCGTGCGACAGGACGTGAGCATCGTCGGGATCGGGATGACGCCGATGGATCGGCGCGACCTCGCCCCCGAGGCCATGGCCAGCCAGGCGGTGCGCGCCGCCCTCGCCGATGCCGGCTTGTCGGCGACCGATATCGGCCTCGTCATCTCGGCCAATGCCCTCGGCGGTCGCCTGTGCGACCAGGGCTGCATCCGGGGCCAGAGCTGGCTCCGGGACGTCGATCTCGGCACCACCGGCGTCGTCAACGTGGACAACTCCTGTGCGGGGGGGTCCTCCGCCATGCACCTCGGTGTCCTAGCGGCACAAGCGGGCCAGTCGCCCGTACTCGTCGTGGGCGTCGAGAAGATGTGGACGGGCCAACGGGGCGAGACCATCGCCGGGATCGAGGACGGGCTGCCCTCCGACGAACGGGCGGAGCTGCGAGTGAGCCTCGAGAACGATGCCGGCAGCGTGCTCATGGCCCTGAACGCCACCTGGGTCCGTCATCAGATCGAGGCCCGCGGCACCACCCCCCAGCAGATCGCGGCGGCGGCGGCCAAGGCCCGTCGGTGTGGATCTCGGAACCCACTGGCACAGTTCAAGACCCCGGTGACGGCGGAGGAGGTCCTCGCCTCGCCGGTCGTGGTGGCCCCGCTGACCCGCCTCATGTGCTCGTCGTTCACCGACGGCGCCGCGGCAGCCGTGCTGTCGGCCGGCGCCGCTCCCGGCGCGCCCCGGGTGCGTACCAGCTTGCTGCGATCGGGGAACGGCGAGCTCGATTACCACGACCGGCTGCGTGAGACGGCCGACGAGGCATGGAAAGATGCCGGGGTGGGCCCCGAGGACATCGATGTGGTCGAGTTGCACGACGCCACGAGCGCCGAAGAGCTCTACGCCCTCGAATCCCTGGGGTTCTTCCCCGCCGGGGAGGCCGGGGTGGCCACCGCCGCCGGCGCCACCGACGTGGGCGGACGCGGCGTGTGCGTGAACCCCAGTGGCGGCCTCGTCGCCCGCGGGCACCCACTCGGTGCGACGGGCATCTGTCAGATCGCCGAGCTCGTGGCTCAACTGCGGGGCACGGCTACGGGCCGGCAGGTCCACGAGCCCCGTCTGGCCATGGCCGTCAACACGGGCGGGATCATGTCGGGCAAGGACACCGCCCTGGTCGCCGTGCACGTCCTCGAGCGAAGCTGACGCCCCGATGCCGGGCGCAGTCGTCACCGGGTGGGGCATCGCCGTACCCGACAAGGTCGTCACCAACGAGGACCTTTCGGCGCGCCTCGACACGAGTGACGATTGGATCACCGAGCGCACCGGGATCCGCGAGCGCCGGATCGGGGGCACCACCGCCGAGCTGGCCATCGCGGCCGGGGCCCAGGCACTGGCACGCGCCGGGCGCAGCGGTGCGGACGTCGACGTACTCGTGCTGGCCACGTCGACACCCGACGCCCTCGTGCCGGGGACGTCGGCCACCGTCCAGGACGGACTCGGCGTCCGGGGTGGCGCCTTCGACGTCAACGCGGCGTGCTCGGGCTTCGTCTACGCGCTCGTCGCCGCCCACGGGCTCGTGCTAGCAGGAGCCCGGCGCGTGCTCGTCATCGGCAGCGAGACACTGTCGCAGATCACGGACTGGGACGACCGCAGCATCGCCGTCCTCGTGGGCGACGGGGCCGGCGCCGTGCTGCTCGAAGCCACCGAGGGGCCCGGCCAACTGCTCGCCTGGGACCTCGGCGCCGACGGGTCGTTACGCCACCTTCTCAAGTGCGAGCACGGCGGCTACCTCTACATGAACGGCAAGGAGATCTTCCGCCACGCGGTGCGGGTGATCGTCGAATCGTCGCTCACCGCCCTGGGCAGGGCCGGGCTCGGGCCCGGTGACGTCGATCTCTTCGTACCGCACCAGGCCAACGCCCGCATCATCACCGCCGCCAGCCATCGCCTCGGAATACCCGACGAGCGCTGCGTGGTGACCATCGACCGGTACGGAAACACCTCCTCGGCGTCGATCCCCCTGGCGCTCGCCGACGCACTCGACACGGGTCGTCTCCGCCCCGGCAATCTGGTCCTCCTGTCGGGATTCGGAGGCGGGATGACGTGGGCGAGCGCCGTCCTACGATGGGGCGGATGACGACACGGGGGTCGGACGACCGGCCGGTCCTGGTGGTGCTCGCCGCCGGCATGGCCAAGCGCTACGGAGGGTGCAAGCCGCTGGCGCCCGTTGGCCTGCACGGCGAAGCCGTGATCGACCTCATCGCCGGCGACTCCGCGTCGGCCGGGTTCGGTGAAGTCGTTCTGGTCCTGGGACCGCAGACGGGTCCCGCCATCCGCTACCACGTGCGCCGTTGCTTCCCGTCCTGGCTCGGAGTCTCCTTCACCGAGCAACGCGTGCCACTGGGCACCGCGCACGCGGTGCTGTGCGCCCGCAAGCACGTCGGTGACGGCCCCTTCGCCGTGGTGAACGCGGACGATGTCTATGGTGCACCGGCGATGTCCCTGCTCGCCGGTCGACTGGCCGTGGGTGACGAGCACGCCATCGTGTCGTACCGGTTGCGCGACACCGTCGTCGCCGATGCCCCCGTGACCCGCGGCACCTGCGAGGTGGGGCCCGACGGCCACCTGGTTCGCCTCGTGGAGCGACGCGGGGTCGCCCGTCGCCCCGACGGGGCCTTCGACGTCGGTGACGGCCTCGACCCCGGTGTGCTGTCGGGCACCACGCCGGTGTCCATGAACTTGTGGGGGTTCCAGCCCTCGATCTGGCCCGTCCTCGAGACCGCCGTCCTCACAGCCCACCCGTCGGTGTCTCCCGACGGTGCCGTGCCCGACCCGGCCGCGCTGAGCAACGACGCCGAAGTGCTCCTGCCCGAGGTGGTGGGCGACATGATCGCGGGGCGGACGGATCTGCGCGGCGGGGACGCCGCGGTGTGCGTGCTCGACGGGCCGGGACGCTGCATCGGCGTGACCCACGCCGATGACCTCCCCCTGGTGCGAAACGAGCTCGCCCTCATGGTGGCGCAGGGGCTTCGTCCCGAGGGCCCCTGGGACCAGGCGCCCTGAGCTCTCGCCCGGGCCGCCGACTCCGCACCGACCCGTGGCACCCGAACCCACGCTGCTGCCTCGGCCCCGCTCGTACCAGGGCGACCCCGAAGGCCGCCGCGTCCCCGACCGCGAGCCGGTCGAACACCTCGACGCCGCGTTGCCGGCCCAGGGATACCGCCTGGAGGTGACCGAGGGCGCCGTGCGCGTCGTCGGCGGGGACGAGGCCGGTCTGCGCCACGGGCGCGCCACCTTGGCCCAGCTGCGCCACCCTGCCAACGCAGCCCACAGACCCGGTGACCGAACCATCGCGGCGTGCCGGATCGAGGACTGGCCCGACTTCGCGGTGCGAGGGGTCATGCTCGACGTGTCACGCGACCGCGTGCCGAGCATGCAGACGTTGCGTGACCTCGTGGACCGGCTCGCAGGGTGGAAGATCAACCAGCTCCAGCTGTACATGGAGCACACCTTCGCCTATGCCGGTCACGAGGACGTGTGGCGCCACGCCGACCCGTACAGCGGCGACGACATGCGCGCCCTCGACGACCACTGCCGGTCACGTGGCGTGGAGCTCGTCGCCAACCAGAACACACTGGGACACTTCGAACGGTGGCTGCGGTTGGACCGGTACCGGCCCCTCGCCATCGCGCCCGACGGGTTCGACTGGATCATGGGGATCCATCGCCCCCCGCTCACGCTCGACCCCGCCAATCCCGACGCGTTCGCGCTGGTCTCGGACCTCCTCGCCCAGCTGGTCCCTCACCTCCGCAGCACACGCGTCCACGTCGGCATGGACGAGCCATGGGAGCTCAGCTCCGAGCGTCGAGGCGAGTGGGTGCAATGGCTGCGTGCCCTCCGAGATCTGCCTGTCCTCGCCGGTCGTGAACTGCTCGTGTGGGGAGACGTCCCCGCCGCCCACGGCGACCTCCTGGCACAGCTCCCCGGCGGGGTCACGGTGTGCGAGTGGGGCTACGAGGACAACCACCCCTTCGACCAGCGCACGGCGCGCCTCGAGCACGCGGGGGTGCCCTTCTGGGTGTGCCCGGGCACCTCGAGCTGGATGTCGCTCTCGGGGCGCGTCGACAACATGATCGGGAACATCGAGGCGGCCGCCACGGCCGGTGTCGCCCATGGCGCGGGCGGGCTCCTCGTCACCGACTGGGGTGACATGGGCCACCACCAGCAGCCGTACGTGAGCGATCCGGGTTTCGCCACCGCTGCCGCTTTCGGCTGGTGCGTCGACTCCCACACCGGCCTCGAGTCCGGCGCCCTCGCCACGCTGCTGGACGTGCACTGCTACGACGACCCGGCACAAGAGATGGGACGGGCCGTCGTGGGGCTGGGCCATGCCTGCCGCATGGTGGGGCCACAGCTCCCCAACATGTCGGCACTGGCCCTGCCCTTCCTCCTCCCCCAGTGGCCCATGGGCAAGGCCATGACCAAAGGGCTCACCGCGGCCGACCTCCAGGCCGTGCAGTCGCTGCTCGACGACACCACGGCCGCGCTCGGGCGCGCCCGCCCCCGGCGTCCCGACGGACAGCTCGTCGTCGAGGAGATCGCCTCCACCGCGGCCCTCCTCCACCTCGCCTGCCGCGACGCCGGCTTCCGTCTCCAGGGCGACGGCACCCTCGGGTCGGTGGCACCCAGCGACCGCGACACCCTGGCGACCGAGCTCGGTGACCGCATCGAGGAATACCGCCGACTCTGGCTGGAGCGATTCCGGCCCGGTGGGCTCTCCGACAGCACAGCCTGGTTCCAACACCTGCTGGGCTGCTACCGCACCGGCACGACCGACCCCTCCTGGTTCGGCCCTTTCGGTTGACCTGAAGCGGGCCGGCGCGGCCCGCACAGCCTGGGGTTGCGAGAGGCCCCCGGTAGGCTGGGTGGACGCACACCGATCGAGGAGCCACCCCGTCGATGGACCGCGCCGCCATCCGCACACGACGTCTCGTGGCCGCCCTGGGCCTCAATGTCGCCCTGGCCGGTGCCCAGCTGGTCGGCGGCCTGGTGGCCCACTCCATGGGCCTGCTCTCCGACGCCGGGCACAACGTCACCGACGTGGCCGGTGTGGGCGTCTCGCTGCTCGCCGTCCGGTGGGCCACGCGGCCCCGTAGCCCGTCGCGCTCCTTCGGGTACCACCGGGGGCCGATCCTCGCCGCCCTGGCCAACACGGCGGTGATCGCGGTGGTGACCGTGGCCATCGTCGTCGAGAGCGTGGTCCGTCTCCTCCATCCGGGACCGGTCCACGGGGGCATCGTCGTGACCGTCGCCGCCGTCGCCTTGGTGATGAACGGCCTGGCCGCGCTGATGCTGCGAGAGCGGAGCGGGGACCTCAACATGCGGTCGGCGGCCCTCCACATGGCCGGCGACGCCTTGGGGTCGCTCGCCGTCTTGAGCGCGGGCGTCGTCCTCCTCGCCGACCACTCCCTCGAGTGGGCGGACCCCCTGGCCTCTCTCGTGGTGGCCGCCATCATCGTGGTCGAGGCCTACCGACTCCTGCGGGCGAGCGTCGACGTGCTCTTGGAGTCGTCCCCCGCCGACGTCGACCTGGTCGAGCTCATCTCCGTCATGGGCCGGGTCCCCGGCGTGGCTGAAGTGCACGATCTCCACGTGTGGAGCCTGTCGAGCGACGTGCGCGCCCTGTCCGCCCACGTCGTGCTGTCAGGTCACCCCACCCTCGAGGAAGCCCAGGTCGTGGGGGACCGTGTCAAGGCCGCCATCGGCTCCCCCTTCACCATCGCCCACAGCACCCTCGAGCTCGAATGCGAGCGGTGCATCGACGGGGAGCTCGACCCGTGCCTGATGGACAGCGTCGCCGACGCGAGGGGCACCTCCTCGAGGTGACCACGGCACAGGGGGACTCGGCCACGGTCCGGCGGCGGGTCCTGGTGCACGGGCGGGTGCAGGCCGTGGGCTTCCGGGCCTCGTGCGCGCGCAGGGCCACCGAGGCCGGAGTCCGAGGGTGGGTGCGCAACACCGAGCACGGGGACGTGGAGGCCGTGTTCGAAGGCCCGTCCCGGTCCGTGGACCCGCTCGTGGCCTGGTGCCGGGAAGGCCCGCCCTGGGCGCGGGTGGACCACGTCGAGGTCAGTGAGGAGCCGGTCCAGGGCGAGGCCGCCTTCAGGATCCGTTGACCGGGATCCGTTGACCGGGATCCGTTGACCGGGATCCGTTGACCGGGACCCGTTGACCGACGCGGCATCTGGGCCCGGACGCGACGGGGCCCCGAGTAGCCGGTTCGACCGAAGTCGCCCGCACTCCTCGGGGCCGCGCCCTCGGCTGACAGCTCGCCCTTTCCAT
>Ga0209415_10002840_pt1 | contig 32382 bp, 36 predicted proteins | sample PeaSoiSIISIP2007_FD_187696 | JGI IMG/M metagenome (GOLD analysis project Ga0209415, IMG submission 187696) | Peat soil microbial communities from Weissenstadt, Germany - SII-SIP-2007 (SPAdes) (version 2) | ecosystem: Environmental > Terrestrial > Soil > Wetlands > Peat | place: Germany... | reverse complement strand
GCGTGCCGAGGTGGCTCAGTCCGGTACGGCGCGAGTCTGGAAAGCTCGTGGCGGAATACGCCTCGGGAGTTCAAACGTCGAAGACGGCCGACCCGTCGCGACGGAGATTCTCCCCCTCGGCGCTCCCCTACCCTTCCCGAAGGTTTCCGCGGTCTCGGGGGAGGAAGCGTGACGGTCCCCGACCGAGCCCAACGGCCGGCGTGGCTGCAGGTCGACGCGATTCTGACCCGTCTTTCGGGGAAGCAGGCGTTGCAGGAAGTCTGTCGATTCCTCCGTCACTCCTTCGACCATTACCCGTGGGTCGGGATCTATCGGTTGGAAGGAACGACGCTCGTCCTCGATGCCTGGGAAGGAGCCCAACCGACCGGACATACCCGGATCCCTCTCGAGCGGGGAGTTTGCGGTCAAGCGGCCCGAGAGGGTCGGACCGTCATCGTCGACGACGTGAACGCAGACCCGAACTACCTGGCCTGCTTCCTCGAGACCCGGGCCGAGATCGTCGTACCGATCCGGCATGAGGGAGCGGTCGTGGGCGAGATCGATATCGACGGAAATGCCGTCAAGGCGTTCGACGCGTCCGACCGCCGGTTCCTCGAGGGCGTCGCGGCGAGGCTCGGCTCCGCCGTGGAGCGGTCGGGCGCCGAACTGCCGCCCGCGTGAGTCCCCGGCCCATCGTCGCGAGGGCCGAAGAGAGCGCCGCTCGGCGGTCGAAGGGCGTCAGCCGCGGTGTGCGCGAAGAATTCTGCCACCGATCGGCTTGCCGGACGATTTCGTCGAGGGCTCGGGTGACCTCGTCGACGATCGGAAGGTCGGCCGCCCGGCTCGTGCGGGAAAGGGGATTCAGGTCGACCGATATGACCCGTTTCCCGAGGGCCCGGAGCGCTTCGGTACGGTCTCCGTCCTCGAGCGGGACGAGACAAACATCGGCGTCGAAGATCCCTCGTCGGTCGACTTTCGCTCGGTCGGATGGCAATCCGGGGATGATCGCCGAGGGCCTCACTCCGAGGATCCGCCGCACTCCCGCGGTCCGCAGCGCTTGGGCTACGAGGAGAGCGCGCCGGCCGGACCGATGGAACAAGTTCACCTCCACGTCCAGGCCCGAGATCGTGCGTTGGAGCCGCGCGACCTCCTTCGCCGCGAGTGCCGCGACGTTCCCGTTCACGCTCACGACCGGGTGGCGCGCGGCGAGCAGCCACTCGGCGGCCGCTCGTTCGGCCCGCCGCGCCCCGGGGGTCGTTCGTTCTCCCAGGAAGTAATCGAACGCCTCCCCTCGTCCCTGGGCGATCAGTCCCTCGGGTACGACGAGCCCGCGCTCGTGAGCCGAAGCGAGCGCGCGGCGCACTTTCAGACTGGCGAAGCGAGGATGGCGAGGAGAGAGGCGCATCGCGTCGACGACTCAGTGTTGGTCGGGCGGAGGGTCGGACGCCGCCTCTTCGGCGGCCGGCAGGCGATTCTCGAGGGCCGCGATCCGCTCCGCGAGCGGAGCGAGGCCCTCCTCGATCGCCTTCGTAAGGGTCAGTTTGAGGCTCTCCTCGAGGGCGACCAGGTCGCGGCCCAGGTCAATGATCCGGCGCGCGTTCTCGTTCAGGAGGAGTCGGCTCTGGGTCGAGACTCGGTACGTGTCGGAGAGGTCCTTCGTCAGCTGATGCGACGATTGGGCGAACGTCTCGATCGATGAACCGACGGGTTTCCACTTCTCGTCGAGGTTGGAGGTGAGATTGGCGGAGAGTTTCTCGCTCGCGGATTGCACGCCCGCCGACACCTCCCGCGAGACCCTCTCGGCGAGCGAGGTCTCCATCCCTTCGAGCCGGGTCTTGACCTCCTGGTCCGCTTGCTGGCTGCTCGTCTCCATTCGCTGTAGCCGGTCCTCGACCGATTGAAGGCGGGCGAGCGTGTTCGAGTAGGCGGTCCCGACCAGGGTGTCGAGGTGCTGCTGGCTCAGCTCCTCGCTGCGCAAAAGGAGGTGGAGGACCCAATGCTCCCGACCTTTGGTCTCGGAAAGCGGCCCCTTGTCTATCCGGTCGCGAACCTCGCGGTCGTCGATGAGCGCCTGCAGCTCCTTCAGGACCTCGACCCGGGAGTACGAGGTCGACCCCCCGGTGGTTGCGGGACGCCCAGCCATCGCCGGAGGATGGGCTTCCCGAAGCTATATACATTGGCCGGGGGGAAGCCCGTGCTCGCCGGTCACTCCGCGAACTCGCGACCGAGCAGCTCGCGCGCGACGATGAGGCGTCGGATCTCGGAGGTACCGGCGCCGATCTCGAGCAGCTTCGCGTCCCGCGCCAACCGTTCGAGGGGAAGGTCACGGATGTACCCGTACCCACCGTGCACCTGGATCGCTTCGAGAGCGTTCCGGGTGGACGCCTCGGAGGCGAACGTCAGCGCCGCCGCACTCGCCCGGAGGCTGCGCGGGTCCGTCCGTACGGCTTCGAGAGCGGCGTACATAAGCCAGCGAGAGGCTTCGAGGTCCGAGTACATCGCGGCGATCTTCGCCTGGATGAGCTGGAACCGGCCGATCTTTTGCCCGAATTGCTCGCGTTCTCGAGCGTAGGCGACCGACCGGTCGAGACACTCGGCCATGATGCCCACGGGGATCGCGGTCAGGATGGCCCGCTCGACATTGAGGCCGCTCATCATGATCCGGACGCCCTCGTTCTCTTTTCCCATCAACTGGTCCCGGGAGACCTCTACGTCCTGGAAGGCGAGCTCCCCCGTCGGGGAACCCCGCATCCCCATCTTGTCGAGACTCTTCGTCACCGAGAAGCCCGGGGATTCCCGGCGCACGAGGAAGGCGCTGATCCCCCGGGGACCTTTCTCCGGAGCGGTCTTTGCATAGACGAGCATCGAATCGGCGACCGGTCCGTTCGTGATGAATTGCTTCGTGCCGTTCAAGATGTAGTGGGTGCCCCGGCGTTCTGCCTTGGTCCGGATCGAGACGGCGTCCGAACCGGCCCCGGGTTCTGTGAGCGCGAGAGCTCCGATCGAGTCCCCGCGGACCGCGGGCGGTAGGAACGCCGCCTGTTGATCCGAGTCCGCGTTCCGCGAGACGTTGTCGGCGAACAGGTTCGAGTGCGCCCCGACGCTCAGAGCGAGCGCCGGGCTGACCCGAGCGATCTCCTCGAGGACCAGCGCCTGGGGGATGTACGAGAGTCCGAGCCCTCCGTACTTTTCGGGGACTGTGATGCCGAGAAATCCCTGGGCGCCGAGGCGAGAGAAAATGTCCCGGGGGAAGTAGTCCTCGCGGTCCATCCGGTCGGCGACTGGCGCGACCTCCTTCCGGACGAATCGGCGGGCGGCCTCCTGCAGGTCCCGGTCTTCCGGGGAGAGGCTGAAGTCCATGTCGGGGCGACGGTTCCCGAGGCATAACGGTTGTCGGAGGAACTAGCCGGGGCGGCCGGGGGACTCTTTTCGCTCGAGTCCGATGTGGAGGAGCCACGCGGGGCGGCGTTTCGGAAAGTCGGAGCGGAAGTGCGCTCCCCGACTCTCCGTCCGAGTGAGGGCCGACCGGGCGATCAACGAGGCGGTCAGGACGGCGTTCGCGACGGGGCCCGGGATCTCGGTCGCGCGACCCGGCTCGGTGGAACGAGCGAGTTCGCCAAGCTCCTCGAGAGCGGACCTCAGTCCTCCTCCCGAGCGCACAATCCCGACGTCGTCCCAAAGAATATCCCGGACCCGGTCCACGGCCCCCGGGACCCGGTCCCGGCCGGCGCCGGAGGGCCAGTCGAGGCGCACGACACGTTCGGGTCGAGCCGGCTGGGCCGCGACCGGATGGACGAGTTGCCGCGCGACGCGTTCCCCGAAGACGAGCCCTTCGAGCAACGAGTTGCTCGCGAGGCGGTTCGCCCCATGAACGCCGGTGGAAGCTACTTCGCCGCACGCGTAAAGCCCCCGAAGTGTCGACCGTCCTTCGAGGTCGGTCGTCACTCCCCCAATCATGTAGTGAGCGACCGGGGTGACCGGAATCCAGTCGCGCGATGGGTCGAGGCCGTATGTCGCGAGGAACCGGCAGACGGAAGGGAATCGAGCGAAGAAGCGGTCGCGCGGGATCCCGGTGGCATCGAGATACACGCACGGGTGGCCCGTGCGATGGATCTCCCGGTCGACCGCCCTCGAAACGACATCCCGGGGGGCGAGCTCGGCGTCCCGGTGCTGTCCCACGAGGAATCGCTCGCCCGCCTCGTTGCGCAGGACCGCGCCCTCGCCGCGGACCGCCTCCGTGATCAGGAATCGCGGGGCTCCCTCCCGCCAGAATACGGTGGGGTGGAACTGGATGAATTCCATGTCGGTAAGGAGCGCCCCGGCGCGGAATGCGATCGCGACGCCCTCCCCCGTGGCGACCGAGGGGTTCGAGCTTTGCCGATACAGGCTCCCCGCGCCGCCGGTCGCGAGCACGACGGGACCCGCGTCGGTCTCCTCGACGTTGCGTCCGTCCTCCCCCGATATTACGGCGACCGTTCCCGGCCGACCCCCCGACTTGAGCCGCCGCAACGCGGTCCGTTCCCGAACCTCGATGCCGGCGTCCAAGACCCGACGTTTGAGGGTCTCCTCAATGGAGAGGCCAGTGGCGTCCCCGCCCGCGTGCAGGATCCGCGCTCGGGAGTGGGCGGCTTCTCGCCCGGAGGCGATCTGGCCCTCGACCGTATCGAACGGTACACCGTAGCGAACCAGGTCCGCGATCCGGGCGGGGGCCTCGTAGCAGAGCGCTTTCGCGGCGGCGGGGTCCACCAGTCCGGCGCCCGCTCGAATCGTGTCCTTCAGGTGGAGCGCCGGAGAATCGTCCGGCCCGATTGCAGCGGCGATGCCGCCCTGGGCGTACCGCGTAGTCGCTTCCTCGAGCCGGGACTTGGTGATGAGCGTCGGTCGTAAGCCGAGTTCCCGACAGCGAAGCGCGACGTACAAACCCGCGATGCCCGTACCCACGACGAACGGGCGACTTGCGGGGTCGCGCACGTTCCCCGCGAGCGGGCCACGGGGTATAGCGACTTCTCCACCCGTGCGGACCGTCGTATACCCATTCGGCCTCCGGTGACCGTGCCCGAGGGCGAAGGGAGATTGCCGCGCTCCTGGGAGAGCGTCGTCTCCGTCCGGGCGGACGTTCCGCTGGAACGAGAGCTGCAGGCGCGGCTCGAGAACGAGACCGGCCTGCGGTCCGTCGGAGTCACGGACCTCATCTCGCTGCGACGGGCGTACTACCGGACCGTCGGTCCCCCGGTACCGATCCTGCCCGAACGCCAGATTCGTCTCGACCGCGGACGATCCGTCCACCGGAAGCTGGGGGCACAGTTGGCCCGCGAAGGGATCCTTGAAGCGCGGGTTCGCCGGGACGGACTCGTGGGGAGAATCGACATCCTGGCCGACCTCCCGATCGAGGTGAAGACGTCGTCCGCGATAGTTTCCCCTGCGGAGTTGCCCGCCTACCGCCCTGACCACATCGAGCAGCTCGGCATGTACTGCGGTCTTCTGGATCGTCCGGTCGGTCGCCTGCTCACGCTGGTGGAGAGCCCGGCGAAGACCCCGGAAGTGCAGGCCGTAGATGTCGCGTTTCGGTCGCCGCCCCGGATCCGGGAGGAGATGGTCCGGCGCGCAGGCATTCTTCGGACGGCTTGGAAAGAGGCTCGCGTCGATGACCTCCCGCGCTGCGCGTGGTACGGGAAAGGGTGCGAATATCAGGAAGCCTCGGTGTGCGCTTGCACCGGAAGGGAGAGTGGGCCTGCACGGCCGTTGACCGACGAGGTAGAAACTCTCACGGCTCGGGACGATGTACAAGATCGACTACGGACCGAGCTCTCGTCGTCGTCTTCCGTGGAGGATGAGGCAACGGTCGGGCGGTTTCGGGAGATTCTCTATCCCCGGCGCGCTTACTTCGAGCGGACCGCGCCGGCATCCGCCGTCCCTGAGCAGGCTTCCCTACCCTCCCTCGAGCCCGACCTCTACGCGCGGTTGAGCGAGGCGGTCGAAAGCGGTTCGCCCGGGGAGGTCGCTCGATTACCGGCCCGGACGCTCGAACCCGAAGAGGAGGTCGTGGGTTTCCGCGGTGTTCCCATGTTGCTACGGACCTCCCGGGCCTGGGCCCGCTTCCGGGCCGAGGAGCTCGTGGCTCGGTTTCCTCAATACGCCTTGGACCTCGGGTTACGATGCGCGGTCACCGGGACGGACTCGGGTCTTCTCGTGGTCGGATTTGAACGCGCCGAGTCGAACCGCGACCGTCTCCAGGTCCTCGAGCTCCGTTTCTCCTCCCTCACTCCGTTCTCTCGGATGTATCGAGAGCGCAGTCAGGGGCTGGCGGATGCGGTCCGCGACCGCGCGCCAGCCCGTTTGGCTTCGTGCCCGGGATGGATGACGGCCGACTGCCCCTACCGATCGGAATGCGGCTGCGGAACCCCGGACGTTCGACTGACCCGGTAGATCGTCGAGCGGACCGTTGGCTCGAGGTGGAACTCCTGATACAACCGGCGAGCGGGCTCGTTCGCCGCCGTTACCCACAGGTGGACCCGCTGGTAACCCAGAGCCCAAAGCGCCCTCAACCCCCAGCGGAACAGATATTTTCCGTAACCGCGGCGGCGGAACTCAGGGTCCACCATGAAGTTCACGAAGATCGCCTTGCGCGGCGACCGTTCGGCCGAAAGGATCGCCCCCACCAGCCGGGGAGGGTCGGGAAGAAGGAGAGCGATCGACGCCTCGTCCAGGAACCGTCCGAGGCTTCCGGCCAGGAGCGCCGCGGTCACGCGGCGATACTCCTCCCGCCGCTCCCCGATGAGGAGCGCGTCGACGGTCCCTATGACCGACCGGAAGTCGAGGTCGGCGAGCGCGTCGATCGTCACCGCCCGAATCGGGACGAGCGTGAGCCCCTCGGGCACGGGACCCGGGGGCCGGCCGTCGTCGTTGCCCAGCGATCGTTCCATCGCCATTCGTTCGATGACGGTGGACCCCGTGCGCTGACCGAGTCGACCGAACAGTTCCTGTTCGGGCGCGGGCGAGAGGCCGGTGAAACCGACGTTGATCGAGCGGATCTCGGAGGGTAGGTGGTCGAAGAGCGCGTTCGCGAGGCGCTCGCCGCGGTCGACCGCCCCGGGTTCGTCGGCCACGTGGACGTGACCGTACGCCTCCGAGCCGCTGGACGAGTAGAAGGCAAGGCCCGCGCCCCGGTCGATGGGATAGTACCATCCGACCGTGCCGCCCGATTTCAGGCCCTCGGCGGTCCGTTCGACCCAATCGCCCGCAGGGGACTCGTCGCGAGCCAGGAGCGCCTTGCGGACCTGGTGGACCACCTCGACCAGTTCGTCGAGGCGCGCCGCCTTCGCCGGGAGAGGATCGTCCACGGACGGAACCTCGACTACGCCGCGACGAGGCGTTGGAGGATCTGGGCGATGTCGGGAGCGACCGAGGCTTTCTCGGCCGGATTGCCGAGGGTATCCGTCGAGTAGACGTCGCCGACGACCACCTTGATTCGTTCGAAAGCGTCCTTGAGGAAGAGACCGTGAGTGCACGCCGCGCTGATCCCCACGGCCCCGTTCTTCTTCAGAAGTTTGGCCGCCTCGACGATCGTGCCCCCGGTCGAGATGACGTCGTCGATGAGGACCACGTGCTTTCCTTCGATCGGGGCCGGCAAGGTCGACGGAAGTGAAAGTTCGACGTGCTCGCTATCGATACGGCGTTTTTCGAGGGCGAACCACGGCTTGTCCAGGAGTTGGGCCATTCGACGCACTCGGTCGACGCCGCCCTTGTCCGGCGAGACGAGCAGGTCTAGGGGGCGCTCCCTCAGGAGCCGCGCGATCGCCGGGATGCCGCTGGCTTCGAACGCGGGCTTCGTGAAGTGCGTCAGCGTCTGCGAAGAGTGAAGGTCGACGGTCACCACCGCGTCGGCGTCCAGCTCGACGTGGCGGCAGAGCGCCCGCGCGCTGACGGGTTCCCCCGGAAAGAACCGTCGGTCCTGTCGACCGTACCCGAAATACGGAACGACCACGAACGTGCGACGAGCTCCCGCTTCGCGGACCGCGTCCTCCAGGAGGATCAGTTCGAGGAAGTCGGAGTCGGTCCGGGTCGACTGCACCAGCACGACGTCCTCTCCTTCCAGACGTCCGCCGACCCGGACGTAGAGTTCGTCGTCGGGGAATCGCTTCGTGAAGGGGATGCCGAACGGGGCATTGCCGAGCTCGCGGGAGATCCGCTCCGCGAGCGCGGTAGACGCCGTGCCTCCGATGACGTGCATCTAAAGCCCCCGGAGTTGGGACTCGGGGTAGGACTATAAGATTGCGCGACGGACACGGGTCCCGGACTCATTCCCGAGCGGTCTCGCTCGGCCGCGGCGGAAACCGGATCCCCGGTACTCTCAGAGATCGTCGTCCGAATCGCTCTTCTTGGCCGGCTTATGGTTGCGCCGAACGTGAGGGACCGGCCGCCCGCGCCGGGAGGAAACATGGGACGGCGGTGGCCGAGTCCGTCGCCGGGGAGTGACCTCCTCGTCCTCGTCCTCGTCTACCTCATCCTCCGAAGGACGCCGGCGCAGATGGGATAGCCATCTACGCGGAGCGGACTCGGGCGCGGCCTCGGCCTCCTCACGGGCTTCCTCATCCTCCTCGCGACGCAGGGGGGTCTCGATGCCTTCTCGGCGGAGGGCATAGTGGATTCCGAAGGCGACAAGGATCAATCCCACGATGGTCAGGCCCAGGAACTCCCACGATTGGGCGGGAACCTCGCCGGCCTGTCCCTGCAAGAGCAGCTTTACGGCCCCGAACCAGGGGATCATCCCGCGCGCAACTCCAATGATCCAACCGGGTTCGACGAGCGAGCTGATCGTCGCTACCCCCGCGCCCGTTTGATCCGGGGCGGTGTTGTTGTCGCCCATCGTGAGGAAGCCCGAATGGTCTCCGAGGGCGGGCGCGGAGAGGGCCAGGGAAATGTTCACCGATTTCCAGCCGATGTCGTACAGATTCAGCCCTCCCGTGAGCCGCGTTGTGTTGCAATTGGCGGGCCCGTGGGCAGGGAGGTAGGCGTACACCGCGTTCGACGCGGTCCCGCACGGGAGTCCGGCTAAGTCCGTGATGTTGTAGAACCCGTGGGGGTCCCACTGCATGTACAAAATGGCCCGGTGAATGACGGGAGTACTCCCCTGCCCGTTCGGCCAGTAGAGCAGCACATCCCCGTACTCCCCGTAGGTCGTGTACCCGGTCTGGAGCCCCGAGACATAGGGCGTGACCCCCGAGAGCGAGGTCTTCTGGGCGAGAACGAGGTCACCGGTATTGATCAGTCCCAGCTGATCGTTCGAACCGTGCTGCATGCTCCCCGATTCCACGACGTAGATCGGAGGCCAGTTCTGCGTGTACGCGAAGAGCGAAACCAGCAATACGACGACGATGGCAAGGGCGACCAGGGGTTCGAAGAACAGGGAATCCCGAGCCCGCCAATAGATCGGTTTCTTTTGCGGGGGAACAGCGCCGGAGGGTTCCGCATCCTCTTCCTCCTCGCTTCCGGGGGCGCGCCAACGCCGCACCGGAGGGGGACGCTCCCGGCGGGTGCTTCGTCGCGGGCGAGGATGCGTTCGCTTTCGAGGAGCCGGCTTCTCCTCCTCTTCATCGGCCTCGTCCTCGTCCTCCTCATCGTCCGGGTCGTCGTCCTCGTCCGGCCGGACGTGGGCGGGGTGGGGCATCGGGCGCGTCTCTCCCGGACACTCCTTAACCCTTCGTTTCGACCGGCAGCCCGGAGGTAGTCCGGAGGGTGCGCGCTCGGCGATACTTTCGGGAGCGAACACTTAAGCGACCCGAGGTCCACGACCCACCACCGGGACGCGGTCGGCGGCGGTCATGCGACGGATCGACATCTCGATGCCTCTTTTCCCCGGAATGCCGTCGTTCCCGGGAGACCCGGAGTTCGAATCGACCCCGGTCCGGTCTCTGGCGCGAGGGGATCCCTACAACCTCTCCGAACTGTCGCTCGGGTCTCACGCGGGGACCCATGTCGACCCGCCCTCTCACTTCGTCCCGGACGGCGTGCCGATCGATGGACTCGACCTCGAGGTCCTCAACGGTCCGTGCCGGGTCGTCGCGGTCGGCTCTCGAGCCTCTTCCGTGGGAGTCGAGGACGTGGCGCGAATCCCGGCGCAGACCCGCCGCGTCCTGTTCCGAACGTCCAACTCCGCCCGATGGTCGTCCCGACTCGCATTCTTTCCGGATTATGTGGGCCTCACGCCGGCCGCGGCGGACGCCCTCGCCCAGACGCACGTTCGGTTGGTGGGTCTCGACGCCTTGTCGATCGAGAACGACCCTACGGGGGCGTTCCCCGTTCACCACGCGCTCCTTGGGCGGGGGATCCTAATCTTGGAGGGGCTTCTTCTCAGTGACGCTCCTCCGGGTGAATACACTCTGGAATGCCTTCCGCTTCGACTTCGGGGCGGGGACGGTGGCCCCGCCCGGGCCACGTTGAGTGCCCGCTAGGTCCGTTCCTATGGCGCCTGTCCCTCCCGGTCCCGGGGTCCACGACCTTTCCCTGGCGACTCCCGCATTCTACCTTCTCGCCGCGACCCTCGCACTGTTCGTGGCGATGCTCTTCCTCCTCCGTCACTACTATCCGAATCGAAAGCGAGGTCTCGAAGGCTATCTCGACGCGGCCGGAGTGAGCCTCGGATTCCTCGTGTTCGGAGTGATCCTCGTGGTCCTCCTCGCGACCCAGGACCCCCAAGGGAACGGGACGGCCTACGCCCTGTCCGAAACCATCCTGACCGGTTACTGGCTCGCGTTCGCGATTCCGGTAGTGACCGTCGGAAGCTCAGTGCAAGCCCGGTCGCGCGGGACGATTCACTGGCTGTTGCCGTCGATGCTCATCGCGATCGCGATGTTCTTTGGGATTTTCACCTACTACTATTCGATGACCTGAGCCGAACCGCGCCGGCGAATTAGTCCCGCTCGTCCGGCGGAAGCAGGTCCGGGATCCCATCGGAGATAGGGTACTCGACGTGGCACTTGCCGCAAGTCAGCGTCCCTTCGACGATTTCGGCCCCCTCGGTCTTCCGGGAGGTCAGGGCGAGCTCCCCTCGACAGAGGGGGCAACGCAGAATATCGAGGAGGTCGCGCTTCACTTGGCCCCGCCTTCCACGATCCCGTACCCGATGAGCCGCCAGGCATTCAACTTTCGGGAGATGGCGACCCGGCTGCCGGGGAATACCGTGACCGCTCGATTGAGCGCGAGCTCGATGTCGTCGCCGCGGGCACTCGTCACCTTGCCGGCCGCGATCGTGGTCCCGACGGTGACGGCGAGCATCTCGCTAGTACGGATCTTCTCGACCTTGATCTCGCGCTGGGCGCCGAGGACCCGGTCGAGGAGCGTCGCCTTCAGTCGCATCTTCTGGCTAACGGGAGGAAGGGTTCCGGCGGTTCCGACCAGCCGTCCCGTGAGCCCGTCGCCTTTCGCGAGCGCGGGGTCGAGGCTCGTGCCGATCGCGGCGAGGCCCCCGGGGCGAAGCTCTTCCCACTCCTGACCGCCGGAGACGATCGAGGTGATCTTCGTGGTCAGGGCCTCGAGGCGGCCGGCGGCCGCGCCGGTGGGGCCGGGGCGGATCTCGATCTCTTCTCCCATCTTCAGACGACCTTGTAGGAGCGACCCCCCCAGGACTCCGCCGCGCAGCGCTGCCGGCCGGGTCCCGGGCCGGTTGATGTCGAACGAGCGGGCTACGTACATGAGCGGCGGCTTCTTCGGGTCCCGGGGGGGCGTCGGGATCGTCTCTTCGATCGCGCCGATGAGCGCGTCGATATTGACCCGATGGTTCGCGCTGACGGGGACGATCGGCGCACCGGCGATCGGAGCCCCCTTCAGGAACTCGGTGATCTCCCGATAGTTCTCTTCCGCGGCCTCGGAGGAGATGAGGTCGATCTTGTTCTGGACCACGACCACCTTTCGGACGCCGATAATGTCGAGGGCGTAGAGATGCTCCCTCGTCTGCGGTTGAGGACAGTGCTCGTTCGCGGCCACCAGCAACAACGCGCCGTCCATGATGGCGGCGCCCGAAAGCATGGTCGCCATCAACGTCTCGTGGCCGGGCGCGTCCACGAACGAGACCGCGCGCAGAAATTTCGCTTCCCCTCCGCAGGAGGGACAGACGGGCTCGACGGAATACCCGGAGGGCTCGGGGCACTTGGGGCATTTGTAGAAGGCCGCGTCCGCGTATCCGAGCTTGATCGAGATCCCGCGCTTCAGCTCCTCGGAGTGACGGTCGGTCCACTCGCCGGTCAGCGCCTGAGTGAGGGTGGTCTTGCCGTGGTCGACATGGCCGACCAGGCCGATATTCACTTCGGGCTGGCGGGGGACCTTCATGCCGCGGCGAACAGCTCCGCGAGAGGCTTGGAGCCTTTCTGCTCGACGATCAGGTTGATCTGGACGGTGTCCTCGCTGATCGTGTTCCCGCGGAACGTTCGGCGCTTACGCATCCCGGCACGAGGAGCCTGGAACCCGAAGCCGTCTCCCACGTAGAGGCGGGTCTGGCGCGCGCCGGGGAGGTCCGGGCGAAGGGGGAAGCCGCTCTTGTCGGTACCGCCCGTGATCCGGAACGTGTAGCCCGTGGCGCCGATCAGCTCGCCTCCGACCGCCTCGCCGATGCGCTTCCCGAGGAACCCGGCCGCTTGCGGGTCCCCGACGGTGCGCGCGACGGACTTCTCGCGCTCGGAGATTACGAGCTTGTACTCTACCATCCAATCCTCAAGAGGCGGGTTCGCGCGAGTGACGGGCCGTTTAAATAGCTTGCCCGAGCGACGGTCCTCGCTCGGCGGTCCTCGACTCGTGCCCAGGGGTGACGGGGAGTCACGGCCGACGGGATTCGTCTGCGGCCGGGCGTGTCCGCTGCGGGAAACGCCCTTATCAACCGGCCCTTCGTCCTCACCTCCCGAGGCGGCGCCCCGGGATGACGGACCCTGCGACCATTGCGCTCGCGGCGGACGTCCTCCTGCTGCTGGGGGGTTTCGGCTACGCGGCCGCATCGGACCTAAGGGACCGTGAGGTCTCGGACCGCCTCTGGCAATTCCTCGGGGTGGCCGGGTTCCTCATCGGATTCGTTCCCGTCGTTCCGGACGGGGCCGGGCCCACCCTGCTTTGGGTGGTGGTCGGGCTCTTTGTGATCCAGCACCTGTTTGCGTGGGACCTACGGCTCGGAGAAAGGGCCGAAGGGTACGCGGACCTGATCGAGGTCGGATTCTACGGCGCCGCCGTCGCCATCGTTCTGATCGCGGTGGCGCATTGGGGCATCGGCCCGATGGCCGTACCCGTCTCGGTGCTCGCGGTCCTGTTGAGTGTGCTGTTCGCGCGGGGGCTTTTCGAGGCCGGGATCCTCTACGGCGGGGCCGATGCCAAAGCCCTGATGATCGCGGCGCTGCTCGTCCCGATGTTCCCGAACCCTTGGATCGCCCAGCCCGCGGGAATCGCTCCGGTCACCGCGATCTTTCCGTTCGCCGTGAATGTTCTGATGAACGCAGCGGTCTTTTTCCTCGCCGTTCCGGTCGTGATCGCGGCCCGCAACATCCGGGCACGTGAGTTCCGGGGGCTCTCGGGATTCGTCGGCTATACGATTCCGGTGGAGGAGCTTCCGCGGAGGTATGTCTGGGTGCGCAACCCGATGTTCGGCGAGGCGCGCGAAGAGGAGAAGTCGATCGAGACCTCCGAAGACGACCGCCTCCGGCGCGTGAAGATCGCCGAGGAACTCAAGTCCAAGGGTATCGCCCGGGTCTGGGTCACGCCCCAGATCCCGTTCCTCGTTGTGATGGCGCTCGGGGTCGTGGGCACCCTACTGGTGGGCAACGTTCTCTTCGACATTCTCTTCCGCTTCTGATGCCCCCGGGCCAAAGCTTTTCTGATGGGTCCCCGTCGGCGAACAGCTGAGGATGGCGAAAGCGCGGGCCTCGAAGAAGACCCCGATCCGGGTCCTCATCGCAAAGCCCGGACTCGACGGACACGACCGCGGGGCGAAAGTGGTCGCGCGGGCGCTCCGCGACGCCGGCATGGAGGTCATCTACGCGGGTCTGCGACAGACCCCCGAGGAGATCGTTCGCGCCGCGCTCGAGGAGGACGTCGACATCATTGGCCTCTCGATCCTCTCGGGGGCTCACATGGCCCTGTTCCCCCGGATCCTCGTGCTTCTGAAGGAGCACCAGGCCGGGAACATTCCCGTCTTCGCCGGCGGGATCATCCCGGACGAGGACGCCCGGCGCCTCAAGAAGGCGGGCATCCGCGCGATCTTTGGCCCCGGCACTTCCCTGGAGGAGATTGTGACCACCGCTCGAACGCTTGCCCGCCATCCGGCATGAAGGCCGCCTCGCGCCTTCCGGCGGCGGCCCGGGCGATCGTAGACGGGGACCGCCGCGTCCTCGCCCGCACGATCACGGCGGTGGAGAACGGGGACCCCTCGGCGGACCGGGTAGTTCGTAGCCTGTACCCACGCTCCGGTCGAGCTCCGGTGGTCGGACTCACCGGCCCGCTCGGCGTGGGCAAATCCAGCCTCGTGAACGCCCTCGTCGGTCGCCTGCGGGAGCTCGGACAGACGGTCGGGGTGATCGGGGTCGACCCATCGAGTCCGTTCACCGGGGGCTCCGTTTTGGGCGACCGGATCCGGCTCGAACGAAGGGCCGACGACACCGGCGTGTTCTTCCGTTCGATGGCGAGCCGCGGGGCGGCCGGAGGCGTGGCCGCCGCGACGCGCGAGGTCTCCCGCCTACTGGACGCTGCGGGATTCGACGTGATCCTCGTGGAAACCGTTGGGAGCGGTCAGGTCGACGTCGCCATCCGGGACATCGCCAGCACGAGTATCGTCGTGGTCGTGCCCCATCTCGGAGACGAGGTCCAGACCCTGAAGGCCGGACTCTTCGAGATCGCCGACATCTTCTGCGTGAACAAGGTCGACCTTCCCGGCGCGGACCTCGCGAAGCGGGACCTCGCTGAACTGGTCACGCTCGGTGGACGTGCGAACGGCTGGGCCCCCCCGGTCGTTGGAACCTCCACCGTGGAACCGTGCGGCATCGACGAACTTTGGGAAGACGTGCTTGCTCACGAGAAGTTCCTGGACGCTTCGGGCGAGCGAACGCGCGGGGAGCGCAAGCGCCTCTCTTCCGAGATCGTCGGACTCGCGCGCGACCGGGTCGGTCGCGAGCTGACCCTGCGCCTCGAGAAGGACCCGGCGCTCCGACGCCTCCTCGATGAAGTGGTCGCTCGAACCATCGACCCGCGGAGCGCGGCGGACCGTCTCGTGACCGGGAGTCGGCGGACCCGATGACGGGGGCCGGTTACGAGATCCCTCTCGCGATCGCGCTGATCGTCCTTTCGGTCGGCATCGCGTACTTCGTCTTCGCGTCGTTCGCGTTCGGAGCCGGCTACCAACCGACGCCGCGTCGGTCCGTGGAGACGATGCTGCGGTTCGCGGAGGTCGGACCCCGGGACACCCTCTACGACTTGGGCGCGGGCACCGGAGCCATTGTCTTTCGGGCGGCCCGAACCTATCGAGCGCGGGTGGTCGGAGTCGAGGTCGAACCGCTGCGCTACCTGATCCTCAAAGCCCGGCGAGCGTCCGGGCCGTTCGCCGACCGCATCACGCTCCGTTGGGGAAACCTCTTCGCTCTCGACTTTCGCCCAGCGACCGTGATCACCGCATTCCTGTGGCCGGGAGCGATGGCCCGTCTGCGACCGCGCTTGGAGGCCGAGCTCCCGGACGGGGCGCGGGTCGTGAGCCACTGCCACGCAGTCCCCGGATGGACGGCCGAGAAGCACGACCCGGACACGGACGTCTATCTCTATCGATGGCCCGCCGCCGGGTCGACGCCGCCTATGGGTGGAAGATGAACCAGATGATCGCGGCCGCCGAGAAGGTCGCGAGCAGGACGATCCCCGCTGCCATCCAACCGACATAACTGCCCCGGTCTTGCGCGGAACCGGTCTCGTTCGACATTGGCTGCTCGCTCCTCAGCGCGAATCCCGTTTATCTGATATCGATACCAACCGATCCGACTCTAAGGGACGCCGGCTCCGATCTGGCCGGTGATCCCGAAATACGCGATCAGCACCCCGACCGCAACGGCGACCGCGAAGGTGAGGACGACGAAGGTGCGCGAAGGCCCGGTGGGTGCGGTTGTCATTGCCGCCCTCAGCACAACGGGCGTTCAAGAGGTCGCGGTTCGTTCCGGGAGGGTGGGGGATTACTGCTCGTCGGAACCGGCCGGTCCTTTGGCTCCGGTATGGCCCCCTTTCGGGGACTTCGGCTTCGCCGGAGGTTCGGGAGCGTCGGAAGGGCTCGTCACCTCGGCCCCGGGCTTCTCCGCGCCCTTGGGGGCCTCGGTTTCGGCCTTCTTTTCCGGGATGGGGGTCACGTACTCCTCGACGACCCGGATCGTCTGGGGATGTAGATGGGTCCGGATCCGGTCGATGACTCGCGGTTTCGCCGCCATCCAAGCGATGTCGAACTTGGTCCGGTCGGGAACCTTGAGCGTGACCACCTTCTCGTGGACTTCGACATGGAATTCGGCCGAGCGGCCGTACTGAAGTTCGATGACCGCGAGAGCCTGCTCGGCGTGTTCGCCGATCTCCTCCACGACCTTGAACTTCCCCCGGACCTTTCGCCCGGCGAACGGCGGGTTAAAGTCGACCCGGACCCGGGCGGCGGTGAGCGACACGACCCGTCCGCGTCGGCCTTCAATCGTCAGCGTCGTGCCGATATCGAGATGGGCATCTTCGCGTCGCATCTCGGGAAGGCGCTCGACCTGGTGCATCGAGAACAGCTCGATCAAGTTGGGGTCCCGCTCGCCGAAGGCATCGGCCGGCGAGAATTCGCGCTCGACCTCGTCCCCGACCTTGAGGCCGACGAGCGAGTTTTCGATGCCCGCCGGGAAGTACTCCCCGCCGATCTCATGCGGTCGCGGACCCCAGGTCCGTCCCTCGGTCCTCGCGTTCTCCTTCTGGGCGAGCTCCTCGTGCGTGGTGTCCAATAGTTCGGTTTTTCCCCCCAATTCGGTCCAGAGGTCGTACTCGAGGCGTACGAGGTCGCCCTTCTCGGTCACTCGAGCGGCGGAACCGTGGTGGGATTCGGGAGACATCGCCCCGCCGAACCGGGGGCTCGGATAAGGTTTTCTCGAGAGCGGACGGCGCCTCGGCCGGGCGACGCCGGGAGAAGCTAGGCATCGCCGGAGCGCTTCGGGGGCGGGGGACGGCCCACGGAGCGCTCGGCGGGGGTCGACACCCGCCGCCAACGGAAACTCGCGTGGAGCAACGCGAAGGGCTTCATCGCCGCCTCGAAGTAGCGCAGCGGGTGGGCCACCGGCGCGCGTCGTTCGGACAGCCGACCCCTTAGCTCGCCGTTCTTCATCAGCGACATCGCCATCGCGACGAGGTACCGGTAGCGCTTTCGGGCCCAGCGCGGGAAGCTCGACTCCTCGCTGCGGTCGTGGTAGACCCACGCGTCGGGAACGAACGTCCCGACGAGTCCCGCCCGCGCGGCGCGCGTCTCGAGGTCATGATCCTCCGCATAGGGGATCCGCGCGTCGAAACCGAGCCGTCGGAGCGCATCGGTCCGCCAGGCGGTATTCTGCAGCGGGAGGTAGGAAACCCGCCGGGGAACCAGGTCCGCGTAGATCGATTCCTCGAGCAACACCGAATAGCGCTCGATCGAGCCGACGGGGGCCCTCGACGGTCTCGTGGGCCCCCCGGAGAAATCGGCTCGGCCGAGCTCGACCGGTTCTACGAGTCGCGCGAGCCATTCTGGCGGAGCCTGTTCGTCGGCGTCCAGGAACGCGGTGACGGTCTCTTGGAGGTCAACGAGACTCCCTGCCCGCGCGTCGACCACACCTCCCGAGAACTGTCGGATCACGAGGTGGAGACCGGCGAAGCGCTCGCGAGCCGTAGAAATCAGCTCGGGCGGGGTGGCGGTGGACGCCGCAATCAGGACCCTCTCCGGGCGACGCTGCTGGAGGTCCAAGGAGGCCAGCGCGTCGAGCAGCCGGCGGTCGTCCCGGACCGCGACCTCGACGCAAATCGTTCCCATCGTTCCGGGACCGTACCGGACCGGTTCGGTCCAGTTCCCCTTCGGGCCTCAATGCGTCAAGACCTTAATCTCACGGGCTCCTCGGGAGGACGTGCGGGTTCTCCTCATCGGAGGGGGGGTCCAGCCGATACCTCCGACGGGGTACGGTGCGGTCGAGCGGATCCTCGACGACCTTCGAAAAGCGCTCGTGGCCGCCGGTCACGAAGCGGACGTAGTGAACCAGGTCCGCCATCGACGAATGCGCGACGAGTACCCGTTTGCCTGGCAGCTTCCTCGGCTTCTCAAGGGTCGACGATACGACGTCCTTCACGCGCATACGCCGGTCGTCGCGAACCGGCTCGCCTGCAGCGGATTTCCGTTCGTCTACACCTCCCACTCTCGCCACTGGTACTATCGAGACCGCCTCTCGCACCGTTGGGGGTACTGGCTCGAGCGCCGCGCCGTCCGACGAGCGAGCGCGGTCATCGCCCTCACCCCCACCCTCGAACGGACGATGATCGGCGCGGTGGCACCCCCCCTCCCGCCGATCACGGTGATTCCGTTCGGAGTCGATAGCGAACGATTTCGCCCCGATTGGACCCGACGGTCCGGACGCGAGGTCCTCGGGGTGGGAGTCGTGCTGCCGTTCAAACGTTGGGAGATCGCGGCGCGAGCCCTGCGGGGTCTCGGAGTCCGCTTGCGGATCGCCGGCCCGATGCCGTCGCCCGAGTACGCCGCCCGGGTGCGCGCCGCCGGCGATCGCGTGGAGATGCTCGGGGAAGTTTCCGAGGAGGAGCTCGTCCGGCTGTACGCGGAGAGCGACCTCCTCCTCCATCCCAGTGCGGTCGAGGTCCTCTCGGCGGCCGTGCTCGAGGGACTCGCCGCCGGTCTCCCTGTAGTGGGGGGGCCGGCGGTCAGGGGGGTCGTAGAGGAGGGAGTGACCGGCTGGTCGATTCCGGACACCGACACCGTTTCGTTCGTCGCCGGGATCCGAGAACAAGCGGGCCGCCTCGTCTCGGACGCTACGGCTCGACGCGAGATGGGGGAGAACGCGCGCCGTCAGGCGCAGAACCGTTATTCCTGGCCCCAGGTGGTGGCGGCGCACCTTCGCGTTTACGATTCTCTGCGGGCGACCCCCGCGGCGACGGGAGCGCCCGGCTCTCCCGCGACGTGAACCCGTCGGGCCTCGACCATCTCCTCGATCGTCCGGTCCACCGCTTCGGCACTGTTCCATCGAGGCTGCCATCCCAGCGCCTGGATGCGGCGGATCGCGAGAAGCTGGAGCGGAATGTCGCCGACCCAACCCCGGTCCCCGCCGGTGTACTCGATCCGCGCTCGACCGCCGTGGGCCGCTACCACTTTCTCCCCGATTTCTCGCGGGGTGATCTGGTCGGTGTTTCCGAGGTTGAAGAGATTCACGGGCCGGTTCGTCCGGTCGGTTGCGAGCAGCATGCCGGAAACGCAATCCTCCGAGCGAAGGTAGCTCTTCGATTGGCGACCGTCCCCGAGGATTTCCAATCGGGTCGGGTCGCGACGAAGCTTCTCGAAGAAGTCCGGGATGATGCTGTGCGTCATGTTCGGTCCGATGATGTTCGCGAACCGGAAGACGTGCACGGTGAGGCCGAAGGTGTGCGCGTAGGCGGTGAGAAGGCCCTCCGCCGCGAGTTTGGCCGCTCCGTAGAGGGATTCGGGCTCGAGCGGACCGTACTCTTCGGGGGTGGGACGGACGCTCGCGAGTCCGTACACGACGCTCGAGGAGGAGAAGGCGACCCGGGGAACGTCGAATCGACGGGCGGCTTCGAGGACGTTCGCGGTGGCGATCGTTCCTTCCTCGAGGTCGAGGCGTGGGGCCTCCGGCCCCTTTCGGACGTCGGGGTTCGTGGCGAGGTGCCAGACGGCCACCGCGCCGCGGAAGACGTTCGTATAGGAGGCGGGGTCCTTCAGGTCCGCGACCGTCAGGATGACCTTGGTGGTCTCCGAAGAGGCGGGAAGGTGTTCGCGACGCCCCCCCGAAAGGTTGTCGATGACGCGCACTTCGCTCGTGCGCCCGAAGAGCGACCGGACGAGAACGGAGCCGATCGCGCCCGCTCCGCCCGTGACGACCACCGGCCCGTTCGCAGAGGTGTCCGCCATCGGTCGATTGGAGTTGGGGAAGCATATATAAACGAAGGCCCGCCTAAACTCGCTGCACCGACTGTCCCGGAGGGGACCGCGTATGCGTACCTACGTTCGGATGACCTTCCACTCCGAGGGCGCGAACCCACTCAAGGTCGTGGAAGCGATGCGGGGCCTCGGCTTTGAGGAGTCCATGGGGATGCACGACTTCGTCTACAAGTGGAAGGAAAAGGCGGCGATCGAGGACGTGATCCGGTTGATGACCGAGATGCACGATCGATTGAAAGGCCTTGACGTCAACTACGAGATTACGACCATCTCCTGAGAAAGTACTGGACCATCACATGCCCTCGGAGGATTTGGACCGTCTGGAACGCCTGCTCCTCCTGCACCTTCTCGAGCACCGAGGGCAGCAGATCCGGTTCGAAGCCTCCCAGTGGACGACCGAGTTCGGCATCATGCGCAAGTTCGCGAACGAGGACGCGGCGGAGATCAAACAGGCCCTTCGAGTCCTGGAGATCGGTCGGATGATCTACCGACGAACCCAGTACGTCATCGGCTACTCCGAACCGAAGCACGTGTTCTCGCTCACTCCGAGCGGACACCGCAAGGCCCTCGAATGCCGTCGGGGCGACGACGCAGACGGGGGGGCCGTCGGAATGCCGGAAGAGCCCGAGGCCGTGGAAGAGTCCGGTCGAGGACCGTCGACCCGCGGACCCCGGGGAACCTCGGTCGGCTGAGTCGGGATGACGGTCCTCGAGGGAACACTAGTACGGCTCCGGCCGCTCGCCCCCCCGGATTACCCGGACGTCTTCGCATGGTACAACGACCCCGAAATCGTCGCGCCATACGACCGGTTCTCCGTCGACACCTTCGATGCCCTCGCGGAGGCTGTGGCCGCGGCGCCCGAGGACCCGACATCGCTCGCGCCGCGATTTGCGATCGAACCGCGGGACGGGGGAAAGGTCGTTGGGGTCGTCGGGTCCTATCGGGCGCATCCGGTGCTCGAATACACCGACGTGTGGTACGTTCTCGGAGACCGGGCCGCTCGGGGACGTGGTTTTGGCCGCGAGTCGGTCCGGCTTCTGACCGACCATCTCTTCGCCTCGAGCGCGGTCGAACGGGTAGGAGCCACTTGCGACGTCGAGAACGTCCCTTCCTACCGACTGCTCGAAGGGCTCGGCTTTCGCCACGAAGGAACGATGCGCTCGGCGCTGTTCCACCACGGGCGCTGGCACGATGTCCGCGTCTACGGGCTCACCCGGGCGGAGTGGGCAACGAAGTCTCCTCCAGGCTAAACCCGATCCGGTCGCCCCCTTGGGCGGGAACCGGCGAACGAAGGGTCACGCGACCGATCTCCCGCGTGGAGCGAAGATGGGTGCCGCCGCAGGGACAGACGTCCGAGGCCTCGATCTCCACGACGCGGACGGGGTCCACGTGGGCCGGTAGGGGAACGAGTCCGGAGCGCTCGGCGAAGGGGTTGCGGTCCCACTCGGCTCGAGGAACCTGTCGCAGCGAGACCGGCCGGGGATGCTCGAGCGCCTCGACGAGATCTCTCGCGAGGAGGGCCACGACCTCGGGAGCAAGTGTTCCCTCGAGGTCGAGGGTCGCCGCCGTCCCGGCGAGCTGCGCCTTTCGGGTCCTCAACCCCGTCCGCGCGAAAACTCGGGCGCTCAAGAGATGTTGACCGGTGTGCAGTCGCATGTGACGATACCGGCGGTCCCAGTCCAGCGTCCCCTCGACCTCGGCACCGATCGCAAACCGGCGGAGTACTTCGGGGGAGCCTCGAATGCGGTGGATGACCGAGGGTCCCGATTTGGAAACATCGACCACCTCCGCGCGCTCGGCCTCCGGGAGACCGAGCGTTCCCCGATCGTTCGGTTGCCCGCCGCCGGTGGGATAGAAGAACGTGCGGTCGAGCACCACCCCTCCCGGAGGAAGCGCGGTGACCCGCGCGCGGAACGACCGGACGTACGCGGCGTCCGAGTCGACCAGGTAGGCGAGTTCGGTCACGCGCGACGAGATTCTCCGGCGGAGAAACGGCTTGCGCTCGAGAGTGCCGCGCGGCAACCTTTTTAGAGGGGACCGATGTGTCGCGCCGAGGCTTTGGATGTTCAAGCTCCGTATCAAGATGGAAAACCTCCGCGAGGTCGTCGAGGTGGTCTCGACGCTGGTGAGCGAGGTCAAACTGACCATCTCGAAAGACGGCCTCGAGGCGAAGGCGGTCGACCCTTCGCACGTCGCGATGCTCGTCCTCAAACTCCAGAAGAGCGTCTTCGAGGAGTTCACGGGGGAGAGTACCGATATCGGCGTCGACGTCGAGAAGCTCAAGGAGGTCCTGCGGCTCTCCAAACCGGGAGACGTCATCGACCTCCAATTCGACGGCAAGAACCGCCTCGTCGCGTCCGTGGGCCGGCTCACCCGTCAGATGGCGATCGTGGACCCCGCGGGGATCACCGACCCGAAGGTTCCCAACGTGAGCCCGCCCGCGAGCGTGACCGTCAAGACGGAGGACATGCGCCAGGGGATCCGAGGGAGCGAGAGCTTCACCGACCACGTGACCCTTTCCCTCGAGCCCGACGCGTTCACCATGCACTCCGAGGGCGACACCGACCGGCTCGACCTCAAGATCCCGAAGGAATCCCTTACTCGCCTCGAGGTCAAGGAACCGGTCAAGAGCATGTATCCGCTCGACTTCTTCTCGGCCATGGTCAAGTCGATCGCGGCCGACGAAACCACGCTCCACGTGGGGAACGAATATCCGCTCAAGATCGAGTTTGCCATGAGCGCCGGCCGCGGCGAGGGTCGCTACCTGCTCGCTCCGCGGGTCGAAGAAGACTGACGGCTCCGCCGGGGACTCGTCGCCTCGGTTCCGGCACGGCCGGTTCGGAGAGCTATCTTGATAATCGGGCGCCGGGTCGCTTTCACATGACGTCCCCTTCGGAGCACTCGGTCGCGATCCTTTCGGCGGTGCGCACTCCCATCGGCCGCTACGGCGGCGCGCTCCGAGGGGTCCCCGCGACCGCCCTCGGAACGCACGTGGCCAAGGCCGCTATCGCCCGGTCCGGAATTCCCCCGGCAGAGATCGAGGAGGTGCTGTTCGGGCAGGCGATCCAGGCGGGCGCAGGGCAGAACCCGGCGCGCCAGGTGCTCCGGGGCGCGGGGATCCCCGACACCGTGGGGGCCGCGACCGTCAACATGGTCTGCGGTTCCGGCATGAAGGCGATCCATTGGGGATTTTCCGCGATTCGGGCCCAGGACTTTGATCGGGTCCTGGTGGGGGCGATGGAGAGCATGTCGAACTCACCGTACCTTCTCCCGGGCAGCCTGCGTTGGGGGAGTCTCCCGGGTCCTCACACTCTTGACGACGCCATGCAGCGCGACGCGTTGATCGATGCCTACGCCGAGCACGAGATCATGGGACTCACCGGAGAGCGGATCGCGAAGAAGTTCTCGCTCACGCGGGCCGAGGTGGACACGTTCGGCCTTCGCAGTCACGTTCGCGCTGTAAAGGCCACGGAAGACGGGACCTTCTCGAGCGAAATCGAGCCGATTCCGGCCGAATTGACCCCGGGGGGGAGCGGCTTGTCACGCGATGAGGCCCCTCGGGCCGACACTACGCTTGAAAAGCTGGCGAAACTAAAACCGGCGTTCGCCCCCGACGGAGTCCTTACGGCCGGCAACTCCTCGAAACTCTCGGACGGCGCCGCCGCGCTCGTCCTCGCAAGCCGCCGGGAGGTGGAGCGGCGCGGCCTGAAGCCGCTCGCGTGGATCCACTCGGCCGGGGAAAGCGGCGTTCACCCCCGTGACGTGATGGAATCACCGATTCCCACGGTCCGCCATCACCTCGAGCGAACCGGTCTTAAACCGTCGGACTTCGATCGAGTGGAGCACAACGAGGCCTACTCCTCCGCCTCCCTCGCGGTCCAACGCACCTTCGCTTTCACCGAGGAGCAGTTCAATGTTCACGGGGGAGCGGTCGCCCTCGGGCATCCCATCGGCGCGAGCGGGGCCCGAATCGTCGTGACGCTCGTCCAGGAGCTGGTGAGGTCGCGAACCCGCCTCGGGCTCGCCACCCTTTGTATGGGCGGTGGAAACGGCCTCAGCCTGGTCGTCGACCGCGCGGGGCTCTGACCGAAACCAACGGGATCCCCGTCCGTTGCTCGATCGAACGGAGCGCCGCGCGCGCCGCGCTTCGCTCTCCGGCGGCGACCCGGTCGCTCGGCTCGCGGGATAGGTCGGCGGAAAACTGACGGAGCCGTTCGATCACTCGGTCGGCGGCCAACCCCTCTCCGAGGTCCCTTCGAATCCCGGCCGAAAGCCGTTGCACGGGGGCAGCGCCCCGCGAACCGCCGGCGCCGGGAGAGAGCCATCCGGTCAGGCGGCGGCACAGCTCACCGTACTCGCGGTCGGCGGCGTCCAGCGCTCGGGCGTCCCACTCGAGACGGACCCGATAGGGGGTCGAAAGGAGGTACCATCGCAGACCGCCCACGCTCGACCGCTCGAGTGCGGTCCGCAGAGGAATGAGATTTCCCGTCGATTTTGACATCTTCGCTCCGTTCTGGAGGACGAACGCGGTGTGGACGAAGAGTCGCGCGAACGGCTTTCGATCGAGAGCGAGCGCGACCTCGTTCTCGGCGTGGTGGTGCGGATAGATGAGGTCCAAACCCCCGCCGTGCAGGTCGACCGGTATCCCGAGGATCCGTCGGGCCATGGCGTAGCATTCAAGATGCCATCCCGGGGCGCCCCGGCCCCACGGGCTCTTCCAGGAGGGAGACGGAGGGTCCTGTCGCTTCCAGACCACGAACTCGCCGACCGCACCCTCCCGTCGGGGGAACGGGTGCTCCGGCTCGTCGACCGCGTGACGGGCGAGCTCCGTATCGGTCGGGAAATTCTCTCCGGGCGGCCGTTCCGGCGGAGAATAGATCCACACGTCCCCTTCGCGCCGGACCCGTCCGGTCTTCGCGAGCGCTTCGGCGACCCGGATGATCTCGGGAACGAACGCGCTCGCGCGCGGGCACCGGTCGGGAGGAAGGATGCCGAACGCGGACATGTCGCGGAAGAACCTCGCCTCCTCGCGCCGTGCGAGAGCCCTCCAGGTGAGTCCCAGTTCCCCGGCCCGGTGGTCGATCTTGTCCTCGAAGTCCGTCACGTTCATCACGTGGCGAACCGCGGTGCCCTCCCCGGTGAGGTAGCGGCGGACGAGGTCGAAAAAGAGGTAGGTACGGGCGTGGCCCACATGCGCCGCATCGTAAACCGTCGGTCCGCAGACGTACAGCGTCACCGGGCGTCCGGGCCGGCAGCGAACGGTCCGGCGCTCCCCGGAGCGCGTATCCTCCAGCCGGAGGGGCATGGCGGAGGAGCCCGGCGTCTCGTGGCGCATAACGCTTTGGGATTCGGTTACCCTTCCGTGCCCTTCGGAAGCTTGATGGGGAGGAAGCGCGCTCGTGAACCTGGGTGCGCCGTTCGCCGATGGAGACCCTATACCTCCTGGTCGAGACCGAGGTCGGACGCCTCGAAGAGGTCCTGAAGCGACTGAAGACGATCCCGAGCGTCACGGAAGTGCAGGCCGTGACCGGGCCCTTCGACCTGATCGTGAAGGTCGAGGCGCCGCACATCAACGCCGCGCTGGACACCGTGGTCCACCGCATCCGCAAGGTCTCCGGGATCAAGTCGACCGAGACCCTCGTCACGGTCGCGACCGGCTGAGCCCGCCCCGCTCGGGCGTCCCCTCAAATAATCCGTTGATTCTCGGCGAGCATGGTAGCCGTCGGCGACACCGCGCCCGATTTCACCGAGCCCAATCAGGACGGAACTCCGTTTCGCTTCTCCTCGCTGAAAGGTTCCCCGGTCGTCCTGTATTTCTACCCCAAAGCCGACACGCCGGGTTGCACGGTCGAGGCGAAGGGGTTTCGAGACTTCCATAAGGAGTTTCTCGCTCAGAACGTGAAGATCGTGGGCGTCAGCGTCGACGACTGTCCGGCGCAGAAGGCCTTCGCCGACAAGTACACCTTGCCGTTCCCGCTGATCGCCGACACCTCGAAAAAGGTGACCCGGGCTTACGGCGTCCTCAACCCGCGCGGAGCCGCCCGACGGGTCACGTTCCTCATCGATGGCCAAGGAAAGGTACTCGAGGTCGTGGATAGCTCCACCGCGGAAGAGCACGTCGCGAAGGCCCGCGCCCGCTTCCTGGCCCACTAAGTTTCTAGCGGTCGCCCGGGCCCTGCGGGGGATTCGCCTCGGGGGCGGCGGGGGACTTCGGGCGCGTCCCGAACCAGGTCCAGGCCCGGTCGCCCCAGGTCTGCAGGAACGCCGGGACCAGGTACGTTCGCACCACCATCGCGTCCAGGATGACCGCGACCGCCACCGAGAAACCGATCGCTCGGATCAACGTGAACGACCCGACCGTGAGGGCGGCGAACGCGCTCGCGAGGATGATCGCCGCCGCGGTGATGATCCCGCCGGTCCGGGCGACTCCCTCCACCGCGGCTTCCGAGCTGGTCCGCCCCCGGGCCCGCTCTTCGCTGACCCGGGTCAGAAGAAAGATGGTGTAGTCGATCCCGAGCCCGAGGACGAGGATGAACAGGATCGTCCGGACGTAGAAGAAGAGCGGGAATCCGAGGATCTGCTGGAAGACGAGGTAGCTCACCGCCCACGCCCAGGCGATCGAGAGCGCGATCGTCGAGATGCCCATGAGGGCGATCACCCCCGAGCGCAGCACGACCAAGAGGACGACGAGGAGCCCGAGCGTTACCGCGATCACGAGGAATACGGTGGCATTGAACGTCTGCTGGGCGAGGTCGTTGATGGTCGGGCCGCCGCCGCCGTACACGGTCGAGACGATCTCGGGGTGGTCGGCGGCGTACGCACCGAACGACGATTTGACCGACTCCACCGCGGTCACGGCCGCGAGGGAAAGCCCGGTGGCCGAGGGCTGCATGTCGAGAAGGACCGTGCGCCCGTCGGTGCCGACGAAGCCGGAGAGCGACCCGATAAGGTTCGCCCGGGTGGCGGGCGGTAGGGTCGAGAGGTTCAGCCAGTTCGAAAGGCTCGTGCCGAACGGCCCCACCGGCGATTTGACCGCGGCGATCCCGGAGGTCGCCACCGCCTTTGCTGTGAGGGCGGCGATGTCGGTGAACTCGACCGCATTGGTCGAGTTTCCCACGACGAGCGGTTGGGAGAAGGTCACCAGGGCAAACGAGGGAACGGCAAACCCGTCGCCGAAGTGGTTCCCGAGCTGGACGAGCCCGTCGGTCGCGGCCTGGCCGCTCGGCAGCTGTCCGTAGAAATCGTAAGCGACCGGGGCCGTCACGGCGACCAGGACGAGAGGGACCGAGATGCCCAGGAGGACGGCGACGAACGTCCAGGGCCGGCGCTGGGTGGCGCGTCCCGCGCGGTAGAAGTAGGTCTCTTCGCGCGCCATCCGTCCCGCGAGGACCTTCGCCTGCCGCTGGAATCGTTCCCGGGTGTTCGGCCAGAGGATCCGCGGTCCCAGGATCTTGAGGAACGCGGGAATGAGCGTGAGCGAGAGCGCGAGGGTGATGAAGACCGCGAGCGAGAGAACCGACCCCCACTGGGCGATCAGGGCGACTCCGCTGAACGTCAGGGCGATCATCGCGAGGATCGCCACCGCGCCGCTCGTGGCGACGGACTTACCTGCCCACGTGACCGCCGTGACGATCGCTTCGTCCGAGGATTTCCCCCGCACGAGCTCTTCTCGGTACCGCGCGACCAGGAAGATCGCGTAATCGGTGCCGATCCCGAGGACGAACACCTCCTCGAGCGCCAGCGCCGACGAGTCGACGTGCCAGACGAGCGTTCCGACGAACACCGTCGCCCCGAGGCCCAGCACGAGCGCGATCCCGAGACCCGCGAACGTCAGCAGCGGCGTCACCGGGGACCGGAAGTAGAGCATCGAGATCGCGAGCAGGAGGCCGACGGTGATCGGAAGGACCAGAGCGAGCGAAGAGTTGGTCGAGGTCTGGGTCAGTAGGTCGAGCGGCGCGGGTCCGGTCTGCACGTAGGAGATCGACCCGGTCGCGTCGGACCCGCGGAGCGTCGACGCGACCAGCGTGTCGATCTTCCCGAGGTCGGAGTAGACCGGTTGGGCACCGGAGGAGTCGGTGTAATCGTCGGCCACGGAGAAGTAGACCTGGACGATCGTCGCCGTCCCGGCGGATGCGAGGAACGAGGCGTAGATCGAGAACGGCACCGGTAAGGGCTCGGACGCGAGGGTGGACGCAGCGACCGTCGCATTCGCCCAGGTGAAGGGCGCGGACGGGCTCGGGAACCCGTGCGGGAAGCTCGCGTTAACGAGGGCTAGAAAGCTCGTCGGGAGTCCGGTCCCGTTCGTCATCCCTTCCGAGAGGAATCGCTCCGCGAGCTCGGCCTGACCGGCGAGGTACGACGAGTACTCGGTGTACACCGTATAGACTCCCGCAAGGTCGGCGAGCGAAGAGTCGCCCGCGAGCGCGGAGGTCACGGTGAGGATGACGCGTTGCGCGTTCGCGTCCGTCAGGTTGGGTCCGTAGAAGAGCAGCGTCGTCGAGGAGGCGCTTTGACTCCCGGGGAAGAGCTGGGCGAGCTCGGCGTTGGCCCGCGCGCTCGGGGAGCTCGAAGGGGTGCTCGTGGCCGAGTTCGTGGTCACCGAACCGAGGAGCGGCAGGAACGGGACCGCGACCACGAGCAGGACGACCCAGAAGACGACCGGATACCACGGATGGCGAACGATCCACCGTCCGAGGGAGCCGAACGCCCCGTCGCCGAGTTGCTTCGGGATTTCGGAGGGCGGTGCCATCGGTCGGTCGGAGGGAGCCTCCGAAATAACCCTATCCGTGGGCGTTCGCGGGAGTTCCGGCTTTGGACCTCGACGACTTCTGCCACAGGGCGGGGAACCGGACCGGGTCCACGAAGACCCGTGTTTCGTCGACGACCCATCCGTGCTTCACCTGGCCGACCTCGTCCGAGCCCCGAAGCGCGACCCCCGTGGCAACGAGCTCGCCGGAGCGGGTCACGAGGGCCACGCGGGCGCCCCGCGAGAACGGCTTCGGCAGGGCGAGGATCCCGCCGCTCGCGAGGCCGGCGCCGTGCGCGAGCGCGCTCGCCGCGGCGTCCTTCACCACGATCGCCGGGAATTCGCGCCAGACCTCCTCGATGGGGTGCAGCAGGGCGAGCAAGGGCGCCGGGTCGCCGGCCGCGCGCGCGGCCGCCGCATCCGCGAGCGTCGCGAGCGCGACCGAATCCTTCTCTCGGAACGGGCCGGTGGCGACCCGCCGCAGCTCTTCCATGTGACCGCCGAGCCCGAGCGCTTCCCCGAGGTCCACGGCGAGCGTCCGGACGTACGTTCCCGAATCGGCGGTCAGGTCGAGGAGCAGGCGTGGCCCGTCCGCTTCGACGAGCTCGAGCCGATGGATCGTGCGGACCCGCCGCTCTCGCTTCACGGCCGAGCGGACCGGCGGGGTCTGGTAGATCGGGCCGGTGAACTCCTGGAGCATCTTCTCGACCTCCTTGACCGGCACCGGTCCGTGAAGGACGACCGAGGCGACGTAGCGCTTCGGGAATTCGAGAACGAGCGGCAGGAGCTTGAGGGCGGGGCCGACCCCGACCCACAGGAGACCCGAGACGTTCGGGTCGAGGGTCCCGGCGTGCCCCGCGACCGAGACCCCGAGGAGGTCCCGCGCCCAGGCCGTGACCTGATGCGAGGACGGTCCCCGAGGCTTGTCGATGAGGAGGAACGCTCCCTCGCGAAGGCGGACGTCGACCGCGTCCTCCGGGTTCATCGGTTCCTCGCCGTTTCCCGCTCCTGAAGGTAGTTCAGGATCGCTTCGGCGACCGCGGTCGGAGGGCGGTCGGTCGAGTCGATGACGAGGTCGCTCGGTTCCTTCCCAAGGTCGATCCCGTAGAAGCGCAGGTACCGCTCGCGTTCGTTCGCCTCGCGCTCGCGGACCTTGGCCCGGGCTACCTCGAGGGACTGGCCGTCCCGCTCCGCCACCCGGCGGATACGGACCTCCTCACCGGCGGTGACGAGCAGGTCGTAGACCGGGAGGCCGGCCCGCCGACAGAGCGCACCCTGGATGCGACCGTCGAGCAGATGGCCCGGTCGCGCGAGCGCCTGCATGCTCTCATCGAGCTCCCGGTCGACCTCGGGGTGCGCGGCCGCGTAGTGGCCGAACGCTTCGAGGTCCATGTGGTGGCGCCGCGCCTCCGCGCGGAAGAACCCTCCCGCCGAGTAGAACTCGAGGCTCAACGACCCCGCGACGATCCGGCCGGCGGTCGATTTTCCGCTCCCGGGCGGCCCCCCGACGGTGACGACCGCGCCGATCACGCCGCGCCCCCGGCCGCTCCCGAGGCGGGGGGGCCGGGCGACAGGTGGTGCTCGTCCGCGTACCTCCGAAGCCAGAGGTGTTTGAGGACCCGGCGGAAGACCAGGGAGAAGGGCACCGTGTAGAGGCTGAAGATGATGAACCAGTAGGGGATCGGCAGGCCGCCCACGTTGTGGATCAGGTTGATCGAGCTCCCGCCGAGGCTCACCGTCTGCTGGACCGCGTTCGCGTTCAGGATCACGAGGCCGACCCAGGTGTAGATCAGGATGAGGAGGAAGTAGGTGATCGCCATCCCCTTGAACTGGGCGATCGAGACCTCGCCGGAAAGTCGGGTGAGGCGCTCCTGGTGCGGCTTGAGCGCGGCGATTCGGTCCTTCTTCCCCGAGCGGATCGCGGCCATCTGGACCTTGCGGAACGCCGAGCTCCACTTCTGGACCTTCGCCGCCTTCACCCAATCGGTCGTGTAGTTGTAGGCCACCGACGTGACGAGCATCTCGATCGCGCCGGCGAGCAGCATCGTGAGGAGGAGGTAGTTCGAGCCGAATCCGATCGCGAGGTAGAGCGGCCCGGAGTTCGCGGTACCGGTCCCGAGGAGGCCGGCGATCGAGTTGCGCGCGCTCTGGTCGATCAGCATCCAGAGACCGAGCAGCCCAAGGAAGACGTAGATGAACGTCGAGATCTTGAAACCGGGCGCCGGCGGCCTCGCGGGACGAACCGGAGCGGCCGCGACTTCGGGCTCCTCGGCCTCGGCCTCCTCCTCCGTCTCGGTCTCGCCGCGCATGATCCGCGCCGCTTCGTCGTCGAGCGGGGCGGAGTTGTCGGAGGATTCCTCGGCGTCCGCCTCGGACGGAAGGGGTTTTCCGGACCCGCTCATCAAGTCTCGCCTCCGAGGAATCGACGCAAGAGCGGGTTCATCTCCATCAGCTGCTCGCGACCCATCGCTTCGTAGAGATTGATGATGATCCCGACCATCAGGAGGACCCCCGTTCCCGAGGCATTCCCGAGGGTCCCGATGAGGTCTGCGCCCGCGGCCAGAGCCCCGACCGCGGCCCCCGAGATGACCGTGATCACGGGGATGTAGCGCTCGAGGACGCGCCGCAGCACCCGAGGCTCCCGGCGGAATCCGGGGATCTGCATACCGGAAGCTTCGATCTGGCGCGCGACCGCCTCCGGACCCATGTTCGTCGTCTGGATCCAGAACTTGGCGAAGAGGATCGACCCTCCCACCATCGCGCTGAAGTAGATGGCGACGTGCAGCAGGCCCTGCCACCACGCGTGTCCGACCAGGAAGACGCCGTACTGCTGGTAGTTCAGGATCGGTAACAGCCAGGATTCTAAACCATTGACCGACGAAAGATAGTACGCGCCGCCGCTAATCGGTGTCGTTTGACTGATCCCTTGCGCCGTCGCCTGGGCCGCCGTCGGATACGAGCCGACCCACCACTGATGGCCGATGAGCGGGAAATGCGTGAGCGTGGGGTTGGTCCAGAGCAGGATCGAGACCATCGAGACGTTGGCGAGTAACGCCGACATCAGGATGACCGGGATGTTGGAGGCGTAGATCAGACGCAGCGGATACCGACCGCGAGCGCCCCGCGCTTCGGCGTGCGAGAGCGGAAGCTCGATCCGGGTCGACTCGGTCCATGCGACAAGGAAGAAGATCGTGGCCGTGCCGACGAGCGCGACGATCGGGTTCGGTTGTCGTAACAGGACCTGCTCCCAGCCGCCGCCGGCCATCTGGGAGGCCGTGAGATGGGTCAGGAACCACAGGGTCTTCGGGATCGTCCCGCTCGGAGGATTCGACGCGGAGATCGCGACCGACGGATTTTGGGGGACCCAGTTGAGCGTTCCTTGGACGATCTGCTGCGACACCCCCGCGGCGATGAACAGCGAGATCCCGCTGCCGATCCCCCACTTCGAGACGACCTCGTCCATCAGGAAGACGAGGTAGCTGCCGAAGACGAGCTG
>Ga0209415_10002839_pt1 | contig 32383 bp, 32 predicted proteins | sample PeaSoiSIISIP2007_FD_187696 | JGI IMG/M metagenome (GOLD analysis project Ga0209415, IMG submission 187696) | Peat soil microbial communities from Weissenstadt, Germany - SII-SIP-2007 (SPAdes) (version 2) | ecosystem: Environmental > Terrestrial > Soil > Wetlands > Peat | place: Germany... | reverse complement strand
TCGGTGCCGCGCACGATCTGGGCCTTCGTCTCTTGCAGGTCGCGGTGGTAGGAGAGCCCGATGCCGCTCGTGCTCGCCAGCGCCCCCGCATAGGTGCCGAGCGTGCGCGCGGCGGCGGCCCGCACCAGTTCGAAGGGGTCGGGATTTTTCTTTTGCGGCATTAGGCTCGAGCCCGTCGCCGCGGCGTCGCCGAGCCGGGCGTAGCCGAACGCCGGCGTCGTCCAGAGCACGAACTCCTCGCTCGGCCGCGACGCCGCAACCACCGCGCGCACCGCGGCGTGCAGCAGATCCAAAGCGACGTCGCGGTCGCCGACGGTATCGAGCGCGTTGCGCGAAGGCTCGGCGAAGCCCAGTTCATGCGCGGCGGCGGCGCGATCGAGCGGCAACGACGATCCGGCGAGTGCCGACGAGCCGAGCGGGCAGAAGCGGGCCGCGTCGCGTGCCACGGCGGCGAACCGTGCGGCAGCCCGGACGAAGCCTTGCGCCGCCGCGTCGAGCCAGAATGCCAGCGAAATCGGCTGCGCGGGCTGCCAATGCGTGGTCGCCGCGAGCAGCGTCCCGTCTTCGAGCGCGTCGCGCGCCCGGTCTTCGAACGCGCGCGCGATGCTCAGCGCGGCGCCGGCGCCGGTTTTAGCGCGATCGCGCGCGTACAAGAGCAGCGTCGTCGCAACCTGATCGTTGCGGCTGCGGCCGGCGTGCAGCGATGCGCCGGCATCGGGCGCGAGCTCGCGCACCCGCGCGTCGATCGCGCCGTGAATGTCTTCGAACGCGCCGGCGCGCGCGAACACGACGAACGTGCCGTCGGCGATCTCGTCGGCCACGACGTCGAGCGCGGCGCGCAGCTCCCCCGCGGCAACGCCCGAAAGCAGCCCGCCCTCGGCGAGCGCCGTGACGTGCGCGCGCGAGCAGCGCACGTCGAAGGGCGCCAAAACGAGATCGTCTTCCAGCGAGGAGCCGAAGGCAAGCAACGCCGCATCGGGAGCGACGGCGAACCGTCCTCCCCATTGCAGCGCCGCCGGCTCCTCGGTGCTCGCCATGATGCTAACTGGTGACGAGCGTCGACCGCTGCGCGGCTTCGGCCGCTTTGGCCGAACCGGCCGCGATCGGCAAGCCCCAGATTTCGATGAAGCCGGTGGCCGCGTCGTGCTTGAACGTATCGGCGTTGCCGTACGTCGCCAGCGATTCGCTGTAGAGCGCGTAGGGCGAACGCGAACCGGTCACGACCGCCCGGCCGCGGATGAGTTTCACGCGCACTTCACCGGTCATCCGTTCGGCAATCTTGGCGTTGAACGCGTCGAGCGCGAGCCGCAGCGGCGAGGACCACTGTCCGTCGTAGATCAGCTCGCCGTAGCGCTGATCGAGCTGCGCCTTGAGGCGCAGTTCCTCTTTGGTCAGCACGAGCCGTTCGAGCGCGATGTGCGCCTCGATGAGCGTGACCGAGCCCGGGCATTCGTAGACCTCGCGCGACTTGAGGCCGACGACCCGATCTTCGATCATGTCGATCCGCCCGACGCCGTTCGCGCCGGCGAGTTTGTTGAGGTCGAAGAGGAACGCCGCGCCGTGCGCGCCGTCCATCGAGGGCACGCCGCGCTCGAACGACAGCACGACCTCGGTGCCGGCGGCGGGCGCTTGGGCCGGGTTGACCGTCCACGCGTAGGCATCTTCGGGCGGCGCGTTCCAGGGATCTTCGAGCACCCCGGCTTCGATCGAACGCCCCCACAGGTTGGCGTCGACCGAGTAGGGCTTGGCCGCGGTGTGCGCGATCGGCACGTTGTGCTGCTGCGCGTAGGCGATGGCATCGGGCCGCGACAGCGGCTTCTCCCGCAGCGGCGCCAGCGCGGTCAGGTGCGGGGCGCGCGCACGCACCCCGACCTCGATGCGCACCTGATCGTTCCCTTTGCCCGTGCAGCCGTGGGCCACCGCGTTGTAGCCATACTGTTCGGCGACCTCGACCAGCGCGTCGGCGATCAGCGGGCGCGAGAGGGCGGCCGAGAGCGGATACGTGCCTTGGTAACGCGCGTTGGCGGCCAGCGCTTTGTAGGCGTAGTCTTGGATGAACCGTTCGCGCGCGTCGACCAGAACGGCGTCTTTCGCGCCCAGGTCGATCGCCTTCTGGCGCACGGCATCGAGCGCGGCTTGCGAGCCTTCGCCCGAGACCATGTCGCTTTCACCGAGGTTCAGCGTCATCGCGACCACGTCGTGACCCGCTTCGATATACTGTTTGAGCAATACCGACGTATCGAGGCCGCCGGAATATGCGAGAACGATCTGCATGGTTTCTTTCTTTACGAGTTGGTGCGCATGTCTTCGAAGCGCTGCATGACCATCGAAAGCTTCTCCGGATCGGCGAGGATCACGAGGACCGTGTCGTCGCCGCCGAGCGTTCCGAGCACTTCGGGCCAGTCCGCCGAATCGATTGCCGAGGCAACCATCATCGCGCTGCCGGGCGGCGTGCGCAGTACGATCTGGTTCACGCTCCCGCGTACGCTGCCGACCAATTCGGCGATGATGCGGTGCAGGCGCGAGGAGAACATCGGCCCGACGTTGGGTTCGATGTACTTGAATTGGCCGCCGGCTCCGCCCTTGAGCGGGACCTTCATCAGGCCGAGTTCCTTGATGTCGCGCGAAATCGTCGCCTGCGTGACCTCGTAGCCCTGCAGTTCGAGCAACGAGCCCAGCTCTTCTTGCGAACGCACGGGGCGCGCGGCGATCAGCGCCAGGATCGCGCGCTGGCGCTTCGTCTTCGGTTGGAGCAGGTTGGCATCGGCCACGTTCACAGCGCATTTCCCAAGCCACGCAGGTCGGTCATCAGGGCGAGCAACAGCGCTTTCTGCGCGTGCATGCGGTTTTCGGCCTGGTCGAAGACGACGCTGTGCGGCCCGTCGATCACGCCGGCGGTGACCTCTTCCCCGCGGTGCGCGGGCAGACAATGCATGAAGAGCGCGTGCGGCGCCGCCGCCGCCATGAGATCTTCGTTGACCTGATAGGGCCGCAGCGCGGCCGCGTTGCGCTCGCTGAATGCCTCGTCACCCATCGACGTCCAGACGTCGGTGTAGACGACGTCGACGTCGCGCACGGCCCGCAGCGGGCTCGTGAACGCGCGCGCCGTGACGTGATCGTGCTTGCCCAATTCGATGACGCGGGCCAGCAGTGTCTCGGGCGGCCGATGCGTGATCGGTGATGCGAAGGTGACCGACACCCCGCTCATCGCCGCGGCTTCGGCGAGCGACGCGGCCATGTTGTTGCGGCCGTCGCCGACGTAGGCCAGGCGCAGCCCGTGCAGCGTGCCGAAGCGCTCCTTGATCGTGAGCATGTCGGCCAGCGCTTGACAGGGGTGCGCGGCTTGCGAGAGGCCGTTGATCACCGGCACGGTCGCTGCCGCCGCAAAGCGTTGCAGCGGTTCGTGCTCGTGCGTGCGCACGACGATCGCGTCGGCGTAGCGGGAGAGCACGCGCGCCACGTCCTCGGGCGTCTCGCGCTTACCCAGCAAGAAATCCTGACCGTGCGCGATGACGGCGTGGCCGCCGAGCTGCGTCATCCCGATCTCAAACGAAACCCGCGTGCGCAGGCTGGGCTTCTCGAACAGCATCGCGAGGCTCTTGCCCTGCAGGAAGCGCTGCTGTTCGCGGCCGGCGCTCTTCAGCGTCGCGGCCGTTCCCAGGAGGCTCGCCAGTTCGTCCGGCGAGAGATCGAGCATCGTCAGCACGTTGCGCCCACGCAGGCGCCCGGCTGCAGGCATCGTTAGCACTGCATAATTATACATCATCTGCATAATTGGTCAAGCCGCCCCCTTGTCATCCCGAGCTTGTCGAGGGACAGCCACCAAGTACGACGATTGCGGCGGTCCCCTTCGACAGGCTCAGGGCAGGCTCTCGACAAGCTCGGGATGACAAGGGGGGCACGGCGAAGCGGCCGGGATGAAGACCTTCGTTCCGCTGATCAGCGGTAGCCAAGCCGGTCCGCTGGGGTTCGTGCACCTGCCGCGCTTCTGGCTGAAAATGCGGGCCCACGCGGCGGGGGTGCTGGCGGAAGGCTACCGCCATGGGGTCGGCGGTAGCGACGAGGCCCTCCTCGACACGCTCGGCGTCACGCTCGACCCGTTCGCCGCTTTCATTGCCGCCGAAGCGCCGGATTACGTGGCCTGCGAGGCCTGGATCCGGGCGAACGCCGCCCACACCTCGCCCGAGACGGCGCGCAAGTTCAACGAGTACACCCTTACGTTTGTGATGCCTGACCCACGCTTGGGCGAGTGGACGCAGCGCTTCGGCCTCGACGGCACGTACACGCTGGCCATCGGGCTCAACCAGCTCGACGATTGGGATCTCTTTCACGCGCAGTTGCTCACCGGTGAAGTGCCACCAGCCGTCTCCGTTCCGGGGATCGGCAGCAGCGTTGCGGGACCGCTCGGCGCACTGCATCTGCCGCGGCTCTGGCTCAAACATCGTTTGCATGCCGCGGGCCGTCTCGCGGCGGGCTATCGTCACGGCGTCGGCGGGTTCGATGAGATGGTCACGAACGCGCTCGGCGTCGACGGCGCTGAGTTTGCATCGTTCGTCGAGGAGCAGCGGCCCGATTATCTCGCCGCTGAAGCGTGGATTGAAGAGCACGCAACGAACCTGACGGCCGAGGCGATCGCCGGGTTGAACGCAACGATCAGCACGACCAAAATGTCGCCGGAAAACGCGGCCAAACGGCGAGCGGAGCTGGGTCCGGCCGCAGACGGACTCGAGCTCGGCATCCCGCTCAACGATCTCGACGACTGGGCCGGACTGCACCGTGAATTGAAAGCCTTGGCCGTCGCATAACATGCGGCGCCTCGGCGCGTTCGTTCGGCTTGCGCGACCGGCGTTTTTGCTCGGCGGCTTCGCCGGCTTTGGTCTCGGCGTCGCGGTCGCGCGCTTCGACGGCTACGCGCTCGATTGGCGCGCCTACGTTTTCGGTCAGATGCTGGTCACGTCGTTTCACCTCATGGTGCACTTCGCCAACGACTACTTCGATCAAGCGACCGACGCGCTCGCGACGCGCACGCCGTGGTCCGGCGGCAGCGGCGTCTTACCTGAGGGCGCACTGCCGGCGTGGGTCGCGCTCGCTGCCGCCCGCGTCTGTGCGGCGATCGGGCTGGCGGCAACGCTGGGCGCGGCGCTCGGCGGCAATCCGGTGCTCGGGTTGCTGGGGGTGGCGATTGCCGCGTTCGCGTGGGCGTACAGTGCGCCGCCGCTGCGTTTGCTCGCGCGCGGGCTCGGCGAAATCGACGCCATCGTGGTCGTCGCGCTGCTCGTTCCGCTGGCGGGCTATGCGACGTTCGCCCACGCGCTCGGCGCGCACGCCTTGTTGGCGACGTTGCCGGGCGCGTGCGCGATGTTTGCGATGATGCTGACGGTCGAGATTCCCGACGTCGCCGCCGACGCCGCCTCGGGCAAACGCAACCTCGTCGTGCGCTGGGGCGTTGCCATCGCGGCGATTGCCGCGCGCACGTTCGCGTCGAGCGCGGTGCTGCTGGTACTGCTCGTCGGGAGCATGGTGTTCGCTGCGCCCCCGCTTGCCTTTGTGGCCGTCATTCCGCCGGCGATCGTGGCTACGGCGCTGGCCGCGCCGCAGTACGTCGCTCACCTGTCGTTCGCGACGTTCCCGTTTCTCGGCGTCGCGCTCTACGGGCTCACGGCGTGCGCCGGCATCGTGCTCGTGCTTTCGGCGGCGAGCTGAGGTGGGGGCGTTTGCGCGGACCGGTTGGGTCGTGATACGCTCGCAGCGATTCCCAGTATGAGGTGTATAGCATGAACACGTATGACCTAGCTCGGTTTTCCAGCGACCTGTGCGCGATCTTGAAGTCCGACGGTCATGCGGGGCTGCCGCAGGTGGCGGAAAAGCTGAAGCAATTGCTGGCAAACCCGGCCTTCGTCGGCGCTACGTTCGACGATTCCATGCCGCCCGGAAAGCGCGTCTTGTTTCACGATCCGGAGACGGATGTGTACGTTCTGGCGCACGTCAATGCGCCGTCGCAGAAGCCCGGGGCGCCGCATAGTCATGGGACGTCGTGGGCGGTCTACGGCAACGCCAAGGGTTCCACCGGTATGACGATCTGGCGGCGGGTGAATCCCGAAACCGACGCCCGTGCGGAACTGATCCCCGCTGACGAATACACGCTCGGTGAGGGCCAGGCGCGCCCCTATCCTAGCGGCGCGATCCACTCGACGCGGCAGCTCGAAAAAACGTGGGTTATCCGGGTCACGGGAACCGATCTCGACGTCTTGCCACGCTATCGCTTCAATCCGAACACCGATACGATGCTCGAGGCGCCGGTCGGAAATCCCTAGGGCTTGATATAGGCCCAGCCCAGTTCTTGCAGATCGGCAAGCCGAACCACGCCGGCCGGCACAAGACGTGCGTCAGGGACGATCGCGATCGGATGCCCTTCGGCTTTTTCCATCGCCACTTTGGTATTGTTGCATGCGGAGAAGATCACGGTGGGGATGCTCTCCTTGATCGAGTGAACGCGATCTTTCACCGGCGACGTGTCTGCGCGCAACATGTTCAGGCCGGGACCGTAGGCCACGACTTCAACCTCGGCCTCTTCCCCGATGCCGGAGTAATACGTGGCTAGGTTTGCGACGTTGTTGAGAACGAGGTTCATGATCGCCGGATCGTTCTGATCGACGTGCAGCGCGATGTGGTGAGTCTTCACGGCGGCGCTTGCCGGGGCGGTCGTTGCGAAGACGGCAGCGGCGGCCGTAATGAATCGGGCGAAGGAGGGACGCGAAATCGTGCTATTCATGGGTTCCTTTCAAAGCAGCGCCCGTCACGGGCGGACGTAGTACCAGCCGGCGGCCTGGAGCTCGACGATTGCCGGAATGCCGTTGGGCGTCGTACGAACGCCCGCGATGAGATCTGCCGCAGTCCGATGGAGCGATTCCAACGTGGCCTCGCACGCGAGGATATCGATGCCGATCGCCAGCAGGCTCGAGATGCGGGCGCGCACCGTCGACTCGTTCTTGAGCACCGCGTGTACGCCCGGGCCGTAGACGACGAGCGCGATTTGAACGTTGTCGGCGCCGTAGAATTTCTGGACGTTCCCGATATTGGAGAGCACCTCGTTCACGCGGGCCGGGTCGCGTTCGGAGAGGCTCAACACGACCTTGCGCGGATGGTCGAGCGATGGTGCCGGGCTTGCAAAGGGCGCCGGCATCCCCGGCGACTGCGCCGCGGCGGGGGCCCACGAAGCCGCCAAGATCGCCAAAGCAAAAAGCACTGCACGCACTATCATCTCATTTCTAGCCGACACGGCCGAGAGCGGGGAATCTCTGCAACAGCCAACCGCCCACCTCGGCGATCGCTCCGGTGAAGATCAGCGCTCCCGTCGCCACCATCAGCGATCCGACCGATACCTCCACGACGCGTAGGCGTTCGCGCAAGCGGCGTATCAGCCGCGTGAACGGCGCAAGCGCGAACGCAGCGACGAGGAACGGCACGCCGATGCCGCTGCCGTAACATGCCAGCAGGATGACGCCGTGCGTGACGGATCGCCCGTTCGCCGCCACCGCCAGAATCGCCGCGAGAATCGGTCCGACACACGGCGTCCAGCCGAACGCAAATGCGAGACCCGTCACGAACGCCCCGAGCGGACCGGCGGGCAAACGTTGCGGGTGGAAGCGCAGGTCGCGATCTGCCAGGCGCACGTGCAGCACGCCCATCTGCAGCAGTCCGAGGGCGATGATGAAGACGCCGCTGATCTTCGCAAGGAGCGAAGCTTGGTCTGTGAGCACGCGCCCGATCAGCGTCGCCGACGCGCCGAAGGCCACAAAGATCACCACGAAGCCGGCGACGAATGACAGCGCCGACCCGACGAGGCGCCGGCGCACTTGGGTCTGCACGTGCGCCTCGACGGCTTGGTCGTACGACACGCCCGCGAGAAAAGACAGGTAGGCCGGGACGAGCGGCAAGATGCACGGCGAAACGAAACTTGCGAGGCCCGCGACGAAGGCGCTCGCATAGCCGATCGCGAGCGCATTCACGGTATCACGGCAAGGGAGCGCCGGCCGACACCCACGCTCCGACAAGCGCGCGTTCCTGGTCGGTCATGTGTGTCACGTTGCCCGGCGGCATCGCGTGCGTCTTCACGGACTGCGCCACGATCTGCGCGCGCTGCGCTTTGATGCGCGCCGGCGAACCGAAGTCGATACCCAACGGCGCCGACGTGAAGCCGGCTTCCGTCGGTTTGGCCGAATGGCACACCGTACAGCGCTGTGCGATAATCGGTGCAACTTGGGCAAACGTCACGACGGCGGCAGCCGGCGCAACCGAGGCGGTCAGGTCGAGCGGCGGCGGGGTCCCGGTTGAGTTCAATTCGACGGTCGAGCCGACGTCTCCGACTTCGCGTTCGTCGGGCGTGACGTGCAAGTTCACGAGATCGCTCGTGATCTTGACCGGAACGGGTTTGCAGGCGCTCATGCAGGCATCGTTTTTCGTGTCCGGCTGGGCTTTGATAAAGCCGCTCCGGTTGGGCATGCGAACCGCGGCCAACGCCTTCGCGTCCATGACCGCCGTCTTCGGAACGATGTCGTTGAGGTTGAGTACGTAGGCGGTCAGCGCGTACACTTCGTCGTCGCTGAGCGACTCGGGCGCCGGGAACGGCATCGCCCGCTTGATGTAGTCGAAGAGCGTCGGCGCGTAGGGCCAGAAGCTTCCGACCGTCTTTTGCGGCACGTCTTCCTTGAGCGTTCCGCGACCGCCGGCGATTACCGGATAACGGCCGGCGCCCTCGCCGAACTCACCGTGACACGACGCGCACTTCGTCTCCCAAATTTGCGCGCCTTGCGCAACCGAACCCGATCCGGGCGGCAGACCCGCGCCGGTCAAACCGTTGACGTCGCTGTTCCACGGCGCAATGTCCGCCGGTGCGATCGGCGTGCCGAACCCATACCGCGTCCCGGCGTCGGCGAGCGCGCTCGCAGCCAGAAATGCGACGGCGCAGAGAACCAGTAGCGGCGCTTTACCCGACTTGAACACTATCGACCGTTCCGTTCGGATTGACGCGCCACGTCTGGAGCGAGTTTTTATTATAGATCGCGTTGCCGCCGCGCGCCTTGAGCAATTGGGCGTGCGTCGGTTGCACGTTCCCGCGATCGTCGACGGCACGGCTCTGCAGCAGCGCCGTTTTGCCGTTCCATTCCCACGGAATCCGGAAGCGCGTGAGCGCCTTGGTGAGGATCGGGTCTTGCAGCCGCGCAGGCTTCCAGTCGACGCCGCCGTTGAACGACACGTCGACGCGTGCGATCTTCCCGTAACCCGACCATGCGAGCCCCGTTACTTCACGGAAGCCGCGGCCGGCCATCGGCTTTTCCGGACACGGTCCGGTGATGACGGACTTGGTGCCCATCACCCAATCGAACTGGCGCGCCAAACCGTTGGGCAGCGACTCGGTGTACTTTGAAGTTTCTTCGCGCGTCTCCCACGGATCGCGGCCGAATTTCAACCGGCGCAGCCACTTGACGTTGAGGTTGGCTTGCCAGCCGGGCAGGATCAGGCGCAGCGGATAACCATTTTCGGGCCGCAACCGTTCGCCGTTTTGCGACCACGCGAGCATCGCATCGTCGCGGACCTTTTCAATCGGCACGCTGCGCGTCATCGCCGCCGCGTCGGCGCCTTCGGCCAGCATCCACTTCGCGCTGGGCGACACGCCGACTTCGTTGAGCAGCACCGAAAGTTTCACGCCGGTCCACTCGCAGCAGTGCAGCATGCCGTGGGTAAACTGCACGCCCTGCATCTGCGCACCCTTATAGTCCATGCCGCCGTTCGCGCCGCATTCCATGAAATAGACGTGGCTTTCGGTCGGGAAGCGCAGCAGATCGTGCATCGTGAACTCGAGCGGCTGCTCGACGAGCCCGTGGATGACGAGCCGGTGCTGCACCGGATCGATGTCCATCGCCGAGCCGCCGTGGTCGCGCACGAAACATAGGCCGTTCGGCGTGATGATGCCGTCAAGGTCCTGCAGCGGCGTGAAGCTGACCGACGATTTATCTTCGGCCGTGAGGAACGGGACCGTGCGCCGCACGACATCGCGCTCGTACTTCGACGGGCTGCCGTAGGGCGTGTCGTTGACGCCCGCGCCCAACACCGTGTTGGACTCCGGTATTGCCAGCGGCGCGGCATCGGCCGGAGCCGCCGCTGAGAGCGCAGCGACAGCGGTCGTTGCGACGGCGCTGCGCAGAAAAGCGCGCCGGTCGTTCACGCCGAGATCCCGCGCGGATCGGCGCCGGTGACGCGCACGGTTTGACGCTCGGGGACGCGCACCACGCGGTGGTTCTCGAGATACTTCGTCACGACATCGTAGATGGGAGGGCCCTCCGTGCCTTGGTTGACCGATGCCCAGCCCGCAACGACGTACGACTTGGCCGGGTCGATCGGTGTATGGTCTGTCAAGCGCATATCGGAGATGCGCGATCCGATCGGCTTCGAGACGTCGATCGCGTACGACATGCCGCCGACGCGCACCATATCGCCCCCTTGCTGGTAGTAGGGATCCGGATTGAACAGATTGTCGGCGACATCTTCGAACACGTTTTTGAGCGTCGCACCGTCCATCGTGGTCCGGTACGCAGCGGGATAGGTGATCGCCGTTTGGTTGTAGACGTCTTCGAGGCGGATGTCGTGGCCCGGCGGCAGCGAAGGTCCCCAACGAAAACCCGGCGAGAGTGCGATCTGCGCGTCGCGTTCGGTCAGCAGCGCCTGGCAGATCACATCATCGAAGGTGCCGTTGAAATTGCCGCGGCGATAGAGCAGCGATTCGGTGCGGGCGAGCACGCGGTCAAGATCGGCGCGATACGGTGCGCGCAGCTCGCGGATGAGCTCGGTCATTGCGGGATCGGGTGCGATCGCATCGGAGAAGACCGGGATCAGGCGGAAGCGATGCCGCACGACGCGCTTGCCGGCGACTTCGAGGTCGAGCCGGCCGAGAAACTTCCCATGCGAACCGGGTGCGGTGAGAATCGTGGTGCCGACCATGACGCTGCGCGGAATCGCATCGTGCGTGTGGCCGGTCAAGATCACATCGATACCCGCCACCCGCGCGGCGAGCTTGCGGTCGACGTCGAAGCCGTTGTGGCTGAGCAGCACGACGATGTCCGCGCCGGCCTTACGTGCCGCATCGACTTCCGCGCGAACGCGATCCTCCTCGATGCCGAACGACCAATCGGGCATCAGCCAGCGCGGATTCGCGATCGGCGTGTAGGGGAAGGCCTGCCCGATCACGGCGATGTGGATGCCGCCGCGCTCGAACATCTTCGTACCGTCGAAGATCCGGTCGCCCCACGTCGCGTCCTTGACGTTGCCGCACAGAAACGGCGCTTTGAGCTGCGCCTTGAGTTCCTTCACCCGCTGCTGGCCGTAGGTGAACTCCCAGTGCGCGGTCATCGCTTCGACCCCGAGCAGGTTCTGGGCGGCCACCATATCGGCGCCGCGCTCCTGAAGCGACGCGTACGAGCCTTGCCACGTATCGCCGCCGTCGAGCAGCAGGGTTTGTGTCGGCCGCTCGGCCCGAATCGCCTTGATGAGCGTGGCCATGCGGTCGAGTCCGCCCATGCGGCCGTACTCCGCAGCGAGGGCCGCAAAATCGGCCGAGGTCAGCGCGTAGGCGGAAGCCGTGTCCGGCGCGATCCCGAAGGCGTGCAAGAACGCCTTCCCGGTGAGGTGCGGGGCGAGGCCCGCATCCGCGCCGACGCCGATGTTGACCGACGGCTCGCGAAAATACAGCGGCATGAGTTGCGCGTGCAGATCGGTGAAATGAAGCAACGTCACTTGGCCGAGGGGTTCGAAGCGGAGCAGATCGGCTTGCGTGAGCGTTTGGCGCGCGGCCGCGCGCGCGATCCCGCCCGCGCCGCCGGTCAGCACGCTCGTCGCGATGGTCGCCTGCACGAAGTCGCGTCGGGTGATCAAGCTATTTGCGTACCGACGGCGTCTCGACCGGTAGCCCCTTGCCGACCTCGGCCAGGTACAACTCGAGCGCGACGTATTGCGGGGATCCGTAGGCCAACGGTTCGGCGCGAATATTGGCGTTGCACTCGCGGAAGCGGCGCTGCACTGAGCCGAGCGCCTGCCAACTCAGCCGGTAGGTCGGGAAGCCGTTGGTCTGTCCCTGGCTGAGAATCTCGGTGCGCAGCAAGTGGTTGTTATTCTGCACGTGACACTGCTGGCACGACATGTCGAGCTGACCGAGCCGTGTCTGGTAGAAGGTCTTGCCGGCTTCGTACGTCGCGCGCGCCGGTCCGTCGATGCTGACGTTGACCGGCATGCCGCGCGACTGCGTCTTGATGTAGGTCGTCATCGCCAGCAGTTCGTCCGACTCCCAGGCCCACGGCGTTGCGCCCATCCGCTCGCGTTCGAGTCCGATGCGCTGTTCGAGGTCGATCACCCGGCCGATTTTGGCGTCGTACTTGGGATAGGCCGCGCCGACGCCGCGCATCGACGTTGCCGCCGCGTTGTGGCACGACTGGCACGATTTCGCGGCCGATCCGTCGACCGTACTCCAGAGTGCCTTCCCCTTATCGACCCAGAGCGAGCCTGGATTCTGGAAATCGTCGTCTTCCATCGCGCGCGTCGTCGGCGTCGCATAGACGTAGCCCGATTTCTCTTTACCGACCGTGTACTTCGTGAGATCGCCTTGCGTTTGGGAACGCACGAGCGGTGTCAGCCCGAATGCGGCGGCGCACACGAGCACCATCGCCGTCATCGCCGGGACGAGCTTGCGCGGCACGTTCACGATACCGTGATCGGCGCGGAGTCCTTATACACCTGACCGTTGTCGTCGACCCATTGGAAATCGAATGTCCCGCTCGCATCGACGCGCACCGGAAACGAGATGTACGGGTTGGATGAAATCGCCGGTTCGAGCTTCATCGCGAAGACTTGCTTCCCGTTATAGGTGCAAGTGAACGTGTTGATGATGTCCCGCGGGATCGTCTTGCCGCTTGCATCCTTTGCTTGCCCCGAGACCATCGGATGCGAGATCAGGGTCTTGATGTCGATGATCTCACCTTTTTTCGCCGTCGCGGGTACGCGCAAGCGTGATTCTACAGTTTCAGCCATTTCGATGCTCCTCGCTATCCGCCGCAGCCGCCGATAGTGACTTTGATGTTCTTGGTCGCGCTGTACTTCGAGCCGTCGTTCATGACCGCGACCGCCGTGATGTTCTCCGTCTGCGCGAGTCGAATGCGAAACTCGACATGGGCCCGGCCGTTGGCCGGCGACAGGTCGAAGCGCGCCACACCTGGCAGCGGGTTGCCGTCGGCAACGACGAGGATCGTCTTCACGTAGCTCGCGTCGGTCATCGGACTATCGACGTCGATGACGATCGGCACCGTGTTGCCGTTCTCGGCAATCTCTGGGGCGCCGATCGTGACCTTGCCGGGTTGCGGCGCACCGCCACCTAGGGCCGCAAGTGCGGCCTGCGCGTCGGCCGGCGTGGCCCAGGCCCGTTGCGGAAACAGGCAGGCGGCTACGGCAAGCGCCGTGCCGCGTCCCGCGAGCACGAGGGCATCGCGACGCCGAATGTAGATTGGAATCATGGAGTTGCTCCCGTAGTGGTTGATGTCGCGAGGAACGCGACTACGTCTTCGACTTGCTGTGCGGTGAGAATGGGTTTGCCGGCGAACGCTTTGGCGACGCCGTTCAAGCCGTCGACGCGGTAATAGGCGGGCATGATCGTCGTCGGATCGACGAGCTTCATGTTCACGACGCGCAACCGCAGTTGGGCCGGCTTCAAACGCGATCCCACGCTGTGAAGATCGGGCCCGACGTTCCCCTGGTCGGCGTCCGGCAAGGCCATGGCATGACAACTGAGGCAGTTGCCGAGCTTGCTATCCTCGATGACGAGTTTGCCGGCCGCGGCGCTGCCCGGCTGGGCGGTGAGCGGCGCCGGAATGGTGTCGCCGGCGACGGTATAGGGGGGCAGTCCGCTATCGGGCGAGGTCGCAGCGACGGCCCGCGGTGACGCGAGCGCACCGGCAGCAATCACTGCGGCGACGGCCACCAAGGATGCGCCGGTGCGAGTGGCGCGGTTCACGAAGCGCATGGAGGTTCGTTCTTGATCGTGGTGATCTCCCGATCGAGCAAGCCCCAGAAATTCGCGTCGCCCGTGTATCCGGTGAGACGTGCGGCTTCATGGCCGCAGTGCATGACGACGAACGTGGGCGTGTAGTGGATGCCGGCGATTGCGCGCAAATCCGCCGGCCGAGAGGCGTGGATGTCAACGCGCCGCAATGGCAGCACCTGCGCTTCATCCGTCTTGGCGTAGATTCCACCGACGTCGTGATTCCACGCCGCGCAATAGGGGCAGCCCGCCTGCTCGAACATCACGAGCTGGTCGGCAGCGGCCGGCGTCACGGCTGCGAAGCCGAACGCTAGGCACAACACTACGCCTAACAGCAACCGTAAGGACGCCTTACCGGCTATATGCTTACAGCGAAAACGCTCCACTACCGGCTTTTTGAAACTTTCTTTCAACATACCTCGCCCCTGCCCAGTCTTCACAACACGTTCGGCCTACGCCCTGTCAAAGCAACTTGACGAAGGTTGCCATCAATTTTTGAATCTCCGCCTCGTCGTTGCCGTTCTTGGCGCTTCGGATGCACTGGGATAAGCTGCTTACCATGAGCTGGGCCGTCGCGCGCTCGAGCGCCGTTCGAGCAGCCCCAAGCTGTTGCACGATCGCGTGGCAATCACGCCGCTCGTCGAGCATGCGTTGCACGGCCCGCACCTGCCCCTCGACGCGCGCCAGGCGAGCCATGATATCGCGTACGGCGCCGTCATCAATCTCAAGGGGGGTTTCGCCGGCGCGCGCGCCAGACTTCGTCACGCGGCGTGGCCTGTCGTCTTTCGCTGTTCTCGGCGCAATCATATCCGAGTAGCAATATACTATACCCGGGAGGGTTTGACAATACCCTGGGGGGTAGTGTATTTTGAGAACCATCATGGGAACAGAAAAAATCAATCCGATGCTGAGGCCCGCACGTGAATCCGGTTGGGTGGTCGAGAGCGCGGTGCGCTCCATCGCCGGGTCGATCATCCTCGTCGGACTGGGGCTGTCTCTGCTTGACAACCGTTGGCTATGGCTGGTCGCGTTCGTCGGCGTGAATCTGCTCCAATCCGGGCTGACGGGTTGGTGCCTCATGTCGAATCTCATCGCTGGTGTTACGAGAAAACGCGCTTCGTGATGCGTCTCGGCGCCGTCGTGATGGCGGGACTTCTGCTGCCGGCATGTGCGCACGCGACAACGTCGCCGGGGACCGCGGTACCGGCGGTTCCCATTACGGTCGCGCCGCTGCGCTATGTTGAGCTCGCGACGCCGATCGAACTAGCGGGTTCGCTCGCGGCCGTGCAATCCGTGACCGTTGGTGCGATCTCAGCCGGACGTGTCGTGAGCGTCAACGTGCGCATCGGCGATGTCGTTCGGAGGGGTGACGTTATCGCCCAAATCGACGCCTCCGGTTCGGTCGCAGCGCTGGCGCAAGCCCGAGCGTCGGCCGCCGCCGCAGCCGCGGCTGAGGATGCCAGTGCGTCGACGATCGCTGCAGCGACAGCGTCGGTGGCTTCCGCCGCCGCACAACTCGAGGCGGCGCGATCGCGTGAAGCGCTTGCGGCGACGACCTCAGCCCGGATGGCAAACCTCTATGCGCAGGGAGCCATCTCGCAGCAGCAACGGGATCAATCGCAGGCTGACGCCGCCGAAGCGCAAGCGTCGGTCGCGCAGGCCCAAGCGGGACTCGCGGGCGCACGCCACAACTTGGCCGCTGCGCACGCGCAATCGCATGCCGCGGCGGAGTCCGCGATCGGGGCTCAGGCCGGCGTCGCCGCCGCGAACGTTCCGTTGCGCGATGCAACGCTTACGGCGCCGTTCGGCGGTACCATCGTCAACAAATTCGTCGCGCCCGGCGCGGTCGTCGTCCCCGGCAGCCCGGTCGTGACCGTGCAGAACGCGCACGATCTCGAGGTTGACGTGGCTGTCCCCGACGAAGCGGCGGCGACCTTGGTGCCGGGCGCAGCGATCGACGTCGGCGTCGAAGCGGCCGGCAGTAGCCCGATACGGGCGCACATTCGCGCCATCGTTGCTTCGCAAAACCCGGCGCTGCGCTCGTCTACCCTCAAGATCGCCGTGCCGACTCGGCCGGGCTTACAGCCCGGGATGTACGCGCGCGTTTCGATCGTCACCCACACGCATTCCGGTTGGGTCGCGCCGCTCGCCGCATTGGTGACGCGGGCTGGGCAAAGCGGCGTATTTGCCGTCCGCGCCGGGGTTGCGACGTTCGTTCCGTTGCAGACGGGAACGGTCGGGGCGACAACGGTCGAGTTGGTCGGCATCAACGGTCGTGGGATGCAGGTCGCGGTTAGCGGTCTCCAACGAATCGACGACGGCAGCCGCGTCGCGGTTACGCGCTGATGCAGCAGAACCTCGCCGGGCGGATAGCGGCCCATTTCTTGACTTCCAAGCTCACGCCGGCGATCGTGCTGGCAATCTGCGCTTGGGGACTGATCGCGATCTTCGCCACTCCGCGCCAAGAGAATCCGCAGATCACGATGCCGGCCGCGACGATCGTGACGCAGTATCCCGGCGCGTCAGCGGCCGAGGTGCAAAAGCTGGTCACCGAACGCGGCGAGCGCGTGCTGCAAGAAATTCCGGGCATCGAGCACGTCTACACGGTTTCCGACCAAAACGCATCGATCATGACCGTACTCTTCCACGTCGGCGATGATCCGACCAAATCGTTCGTCGATCTGTACGATCAAGTGTTTGCGCATTTGAACGAATTACCGCCGGGCGCGATGCAACCGCAGATCACGCCGCTTAGCGTCGATGATATCCCGATCGTCGTGCTGACCCTGCACGGTCGAAACTACGACCGCGGTCAACTCGACGATGCGGCGCAACGCGTGATCACCGCCGTCCGCGCGATCGATGGCGTCTCGACGATCGACACGTACGGCGGACTTTCGCGTCAAGTCAACGTCACGCTCGACCCTGTCCGCCTCGCCGCGTTCGGGCTTGCGCCTGAAGCGATCGCTCGCGCGCTTGGCGCGACGAACCTCACCCAGGCCGTCGGATCAGTGCGCGATCAGACGACCGAACTCTCGGTTCACGCGGGCACCGCGTACACTACGGTCAGGCAGGTGGCCGCGCAGATCGTCGGTGTGAGCGACGGTCAGCCGGTCGCGCTGTGGCAAGTTGCCGACGTCGCGCTGGGCCGCCAAGCTGTGGATTCCGACACGCGCTTTGGTACTGAGCCCGCAGTGAGCATCGCGATTGCGAAAAAAGCCGGCGCAAATGCCGTCAGCATTGCCGATGCGGTTCTGGGCACGCTCAAAACCGTCACCTTGCCGCCGGGCGTCGCCGTTGCCGTTACGCGAAATTATGGCGAAAAAGCCAACGACGCGGTCAACGAATTGATCCAGCGCTTGATCGAAGCGATCGCCATCGTCGTGGTGCTCTTGCTCTTGACCCTGGGCTGGCGCGAAGCGCTGGTCGTCGCGACGGCGATCCCGCTCACGCTGTTTGTCACCCTGGGCGTCGGCATGTTGACCGGACAAACCGTCAACCGGATCACGCTCTTCGCGCTGATCCTGGCACTCGGTTTGCTGGTCGACGACGCGATCGTGGTCGTCGAAAACATCCATCGCCATTACGCCATGGACCCCGCCGGATCCAAGGCGGAAGCGACGATTCGCGCGGTGCGCGAGATCGGCAGCCCCACCGCCCTCGCGACGTTGACGGTCATATTGTCGTTTCTGCCGATGCTATTCGTGACCGGAATGATGGGACCGTACATGCGACCGATCCCGATCAACGTCCCGGTCGCAATGATTGCCTCTTTGGGTATCGCTTTCGCGATTTCGCCTTGGGCGACATACCGGCTCTTGCGCCGCCAAAGGACGAAGCCGGCGCACGGGATCGCCCGCTGGGTCGTCCCGTTTCGCAATGCCCTGGCGGCCCTCTTGGACCGCCCGCGCTGGGGGAGCGTCTTCCTCGCGGCTTTGCTCGTTGCGTTCGTGGCTAGCGCTGCGCTTCCGGTCGTGCAGCTGCTGCAATTTCGAATGTTGCCCGATGCCAACGAAACGACGTTCCTGGTCAGCATCGACGCGCCGCCGGCGAGTCCGCTCGGGAAAACGACCGCCATCGCCGATGCGGTGGGCGCCGAACTCGCGCGCGTTCCCGAGGTCGCCGACTACGAGGTCTTTTCCGGCACGAACTCCACCCCGGATCTTGCAAGCTTGCTTCAAGGCACGGTGTTCCGCAACGCGCCGAACCTCGCCGACATTCGGGTGAATCTCGTTCCCAAGGGCGAGCGCCGCATTCAATCCGCTGCGCTGGTGGGCGAACTGCGCCCGCGGCTCGCCGCTATCGCAGCGCAGTACGGCGCAACGTTGCGCATCCTTCAGACGCCGCCCGGGCCGCCGGTGCGGGCGACGATTCTGGCCAAGATCTACGGTCCCGGCCCGGAGGGAAGGCGCGCAGCGGCATCGCGCATCACCGGCATGCTCGAACGCGAGCGGGGCGTCGTCGACATCAACTCGAGCTTCAAACCGTTACCCGCAACGCTACAACTCGACGTCGATCAACGCCAGGCCGCGATCGCCGGCGTCAGCACGGTGGACATTGCCCAGACGCTATCGATGGCCTTGCACGGTGCGGCCGTATCGACGCTGCACACGTCGACGGACGCCCGGCCGGTCGGTATCTTCGTACGTTTTGCGCCGGAATATCGGCGGAATGCAACGGCCCTCGCCTCGATCCAAATTCCGACACACCTCGGCGGCGCGGTGCCGCTCTCGGCCATTACGCACGTCATAGCGCGGCAGCTCGATCAGCCGCTCTATCGCGACGATTTCCAAAACGTGTCCTACGTTGCTGCCGATATGGCCGGACGGAGCTCGACCTACGCCGTGCTCGATCTGGTTATTGCGCTCGTGCGCGACCCGTTGCCGGCCGGCTATCGCGTCGAGTGGGACGGCGAGTGGCTTCTGACCAACGTCGTGTTCGCCGATCTGGGCCGCGCCATGCTCATCGCGTTCATCTTGATCTACTTTGTGCTCGTGGCGCGCTTCCGCTCGTTCGCCGTGCCGCTGGTCGTGCTCGCGGCGGTGCCGCTGGCCGTGATTGGAGTGATGCCGGGCTTCGCGATCCTGGCACCGTTCGGTATCTACTTCTCGGCGACCGCGATGATCGGACTTATCGCCCTGATCGGCATCGTCGTTCGAAATTCGATTATCCTGATCGAATTTATCGAAGACAAGTGCAAGGAAGGTACGCCGCTGCGCGACGCGCTGGTGGATGCGGCCGCCACCCGCACGCGGCCGATTTTCCTCACGGCCGCCGCCGGCGTGCTCTCGTCGATCGTCATTGCGTCGGATCCGGTGTGGAGCGGTCTTGCGTGGGCGCTCGTCTTCGGGATGAGCTCCTCGGCCGTGCTCTCGGTCATCGCGATTCCGCTTCTTTACGAGCGCGTCACCCGTGCGGCCGCAGCGTCAACTCGAGCGGCGGCTACGGAGATCGAATATGCATAAGCGCGCACCGGCCATCGCCGCATTTCTGCTCAGCCTCGGTTTGGCGCGCGGAACGGCGTTCGCGCAAACGCCCGCGGCCGCCACGCTCTCGCTCGATGCGGCCGTAGCCCTTGCGCTGGACCGCAACGCCGGCTACCGCATCGCGCATACCGGCATCGTCGCGGCGCAGGCGCGGTTACGTCAGGCCGCCGGACCGCAATTACCGAACGTCGCGGTGGGCGACGGCCTCAACTACGCGAGCCCGGTCGCGGTACTGAGCACCCCGTTCGGTGCGTTGCCCTTCAGCACCACAACGACGACGAACGTGCCATTGTTGACGCTCTCGTATCAGCTCTTCGATGGAGGCCGAACAGCCGCCCAGGTCTCGCAGGCTGCAGCCGCTTTGGCCGCTGCGGAAGCAGATGAACGAGCCGCGCGGATGTCGCTGATCGACGCCACCTCGAAAGCGTATTTCGACCTGGTCGCGGCGATGCAGTACGCGATCGTCGCCGATCGTTCCGTTGAGGTCGCGCAAGCGCAAGTGGACGACGCGCAACGGTTCCTCTCCGCCGGGCAGGTACCGCGCGCCGATGTCTTGCGCGCCCAAACGGAACTCGCCGACCAGCGCGTCCAAGACCTGGGTGCGCATAATGCCGTCGCCCTAGCCCAGACCGCTCTCGACAGTGCACTGGGCGTACCGCTCGGCGATCTCCATCAGCCCACGGATCCGCTCGAAGCCGGCGCGCCGGACGTCGCGCTCGACGCACTCTTGACCGCCGCGCGTTCGAACCGCGGGGACATCGCAGCCGCGCAAGCGGCGGTCGACGCGGCGGGATACGCCCTCAAGGAAGCGCGTGCCGCGCGCGCGCCGCGCATCGGCATCGCCCTCGCCGACGGCAACGTGCAGCCGGCGGTCGTACCCGGTTATCGGAATCAATTTTCGGTCGGCCTCAACGCGGTGTGGATGCTGTTCGACGGCGGCACAACCGCCGGGCAGGTCGACGCGGCGCAAGCCGGCATCGACCGAGCGAAGCTGACCCTCGAGCAATTGCGCACCGACGTCGAGCTGCACGTTCGTCAAGCCGTTCTCAATTTGAGCGACGCAAAAACGCGCGTCGAAGCAGCCCAAGCGTACGTCGCGCTGGCCGACGAGAACCTGCGCCTAGCGCAAGTGCGCTATCGCGGCGGGGTCGGAACGGTACTGGAATTGCAAGATGCCGAGCTTCGCGCGTCGGCCGCTCGACAAGCCCTGATCGCGGGCCAGGTGGCCGTTCGCGAAGGCATCGTCCACGTGCGTTTTGCCGCGGGCCTCCTGTGAGGAAATAACATGAAGCCACATATTCTCATCCTTGGTGCGGGGTTCGCCGGTCATACGGCGGCGTTGCATCTCTCCTATCTCGTGCGCGACAAGGCCGACGTCACCGTCGTGGCGCCGAACAACCGCTTTACCTGGTTTCCAAGCCTGGTTTGGGTCGGTACCGGGACGATGCGCGAAGAGGAAACGGTGTTTGCGCTCAAGCCGGTCTACGACAAGATCGGCGTCGCGTACGTCGACGCACGCGCGAAGATCATCAACCTCGGAACACAAACCGTCACGGTTGAAGATGCCGCCGGAACACCCTCGGACATCCACTACGATTATCTGGTGAACGCGACGGGTCCCTACCTGAATTTCGAGGGTACGCCCGGCCTCGGGCCGGCGACCGGGAACACGACGAGCATTTGCACGGTCGAACACGCCGTCCAAACACGTGAACGTTATTTGGAAGTCGTTCGAGCGGCGCAAGCTGGAAAACGCGGACGCATCGTGGTCGGCGTCGGTCATCCGGCGGCGACCTGCGAGGGCGCGGCGTTCGAGTTTCTCATGAATGTTCATGCCGACCTAAAACAGCGGCGGGTCCGCGAGCTGATCGACCTCACCTGGCTCACGAACGAGCCGGATTTCGGCGACTTCGGCGTCGACGGCATCGAGGCGCTTCGCGGTGGCGTCCTGGTACGCGGAGCGAGCCCCGTGCGCATGCTTCTCGACGAGGCGAATGTTCAAGCGATCGCCGGCGCGGGTGTCACGCGCGTCGAGCCGGGCCGCGTTCATTACGAGCGCGTCGGCGACGAGCCCGGCTCGATTGCATTCGATCTCGCAATGCTGCTGCCCCAATTTCGCGGCATCCCGATGCAGTATATCGATGCTACGGGAACCGATGTCACCGCTGCGATGACGCTGCCGAGCGGCTTCATGCGCGTCGACGCCGACTACGAGCCCAAGACCTACGAAGCGTATCGCGCGAACGATTGGCCGGCGCTCTACCGCTCACCCTCGCACGATAACGTCTACGCTGTGGGCATCGCGTTTGCGCCACCGCACCCGATCTCCAAAGGCAAGAAGACGGGCAGCGGACTCGCGGTGGTCGCGAGCCCGCCGCGAACCGGAATGGCATCCGGTATCATGGGCCGGACGGTTGCCGAGAACATCGCGATGCAGGTCGATGGGAAGACGCCGAATCACCATGCGCGTATGTCGGAGATGCCGGCGGCCTGCATCGCTTCGATGGGGAAATCGTTGTGGAGCGGATCCGCCGCGACGATTATCATGACGCCCGTCGTCCGCGACTTCGAACGGTTTCCAAAATACGGGCGCGACGTGTCGCTGTGCGACCTCGACGTCGGGCTCAACGGTGCGTGGACGAAGCGGCTTCTCCACTCCGCGTTTTTGTGGAAACTCCAAGCGAAACCGGGCTGGCAGCTCATCCCGGAGTAAGGCGATCATGGGACTTTTTTGGCGACGTTTTCTCCCGCTCCAAATCTGGCGCTTCCTCACGCTCAACGTCAAAATGTACCGTATCGCACGGGGCTGGATCGGCCCCGGCCAGGGCCCGCACGAAAAAAGCTAACACGGAGAAGTTTTATGAAGACCTTCTTTACCGTCAAGTTCGTTCTGGCACCGTTCGTAATTTTCTGGCTCTTGTTGGATCTCTCTACGGCCGGCAGCGCACTCGCTGCCGGATTCGCGTTGGCGGTTATTTTCGGCGCGTGGCGGATCTATCGGCGCGAGATCACGAGCCTCGAAATCGGCGCGCTGGCGATCTTTGTGGTCCTTGGAGCGGCCTATCTGATCGCGCCTAGTGCCGTTGGTCCCAATGCGGCCGCCCTCTCGTTCGGAACGTTGGGGCTGACGTGTCTGGTCACGGTGGCTCGCAGGGAACCGTGGACGGCAGACTATTCCCGTTCAGCGTTCCCGCAGGCCGCCGCGAGCCCCATCTTTGCGGTCGTCAACATGGGAATCTCGGGCTTGTGGGGCGTGCTGTTTCTGCTGATCGCTGTGGCGCACGTGCTGCACGCGGGCCCCATCGTCATGACGGGCATCGTCGTTATCGGCGCGCTCGTTTCGATCTTTGGGCCGAAGCAACTCATTCGAATCGCGATCAAGCGTCGCATCGCCGCGCTCGAGGCGTACCGCTGGCGTTCCCCGGATTTCGCGCACCCCCGGCGCGAGGAGCAAACGGACGTCGCCGTTGTTGGGGCCGGTATCGGCGGGCTAACTGCAGCCGCCTTGCTTGCCAACGCCGGACTGAAGGTCATTGTTACCGAGCACCAGGACGCGCCGGGCGGGTTTTGCCATACCTACCGGCGGGAGGTGCAATATCACGGCCAGCCTTGCAGCTACCGCTTCGATGCCGGCCCACATGATTTTTCCGGGTTGTGGCCGAGCGGCCCCGTGGACTCGGTGCTGCGGCGGCTGGGCGTTGCGCCGCGACTCGAGTGGCTGCGGCTCGATCATGCTTATCGGCTCGCGGGCGTGACCCTGGACGTGCCTCGCGATTGGCACGACTACGTGCGCGAACTCGGGCGGCTATATCCGACAAGCGCCGACGGTTTTTCGTCGCTTTTTTCCGACATCCGCGCCATCTACGATGCGATGTATGCGACCGGCAGTGCCGGCATTCCGGGGCTGACGCCCGACGTGGATTCGATGCTGGCCTTCCCCCGCGAACATCCCCTCGCTTTTCATTGGCTCGGCCGGCCCTTCGATGAACTCGTCGGAGCGCACATTGCAGATCCGCAGGCGCGAGAAGTTCTTTACGCGCAGGCCGGTTATATTACGGACGGATCCGAACGGCTGATGTGCGAGCAGATGGTGCCGTTGTTCGGCTACTATTTCCACGGTGGCTACTATCCCGCCGGTGGCTCCGGTCGCCTTGCCGGCGTGCTCGTCGAAGCGATCGAGGAGCGGGGCGGAGAGGAGAGGTCCGGTTGAATTCCAGCGTCACCAAGATCGAGGTCGAGCACGGCCGGGCTACCGGCATCGCGCTCAGCGACGGTACCCGCATCCGCGCCAAAGCAGTGATTTCGAACGCAGACCTCAAGCACACGTTCCTCCAACTCGTGGATCAGCACGATCTTCCCGCCGATTTTCGCGCGCGCATTGAGGCCGCACAGCCGGCGGCTTCCGCGTTCATGGTCCATCTCGGGGTCGATTTCGTGCCCGATGTCAAACCGGCCGTGCATGTATTCGGCGAACTATCCTTCGGGATCGAAACGTTGTCGCTCGTCGATCCGGCGGCAGCTCCACCTGGACACTCCACCGTCGGGATCATCGCCCTCGTGCCCCACGCGGAGAGCGAGCGCTGGTTCCCATCCGAAAGCGCGGACGATTGGAAAGAATGGCGTCACTCTTCCGCATACGCGGAACGGAAAGCCGAACTCGGCAATCGCCTCATCGCCGCGGCTGAACGAGTTATTCCTGGTCTCTCAAGGCATATCGTCTGCCGAGACGACGCTAGCCCGGTAACCTACGCGCTCTTCGATCGGACTAGCGACGGAGCGATCTACGGCATCTCGCGCGCCGGCCGGCTTCGGGGAGCCAAGAGCCCGATACGCGGGCTGGCTGTTGCTGGAAGCGCAACGCATGGCCCCGGGGTCGAAGCGGCCGTCATCTCCGGTGCCTTTGCCGCGGTCGCCTTGGTTCCGAACCTTCTCGCATCTGCATGCGAGGGTCAAACCGATTCGGCTCTGGCCCTCAGCCGAGTAGCGTCCTGACGTCGTCCCACCCCAGCCACGCGGGGATCGACACGAAGCCGTGCCGGTTCACGAGGCCCAGGTCACCGCTGCACACGAGGCGCTCGCAAAACATGATCCGGCCGCCGATTTCCACGGCTTGGATCGTCGGCCGGCCGGTTTGGATGCCGAACGTCGTCGCCAGGACGATCAGTCCGGCTGCATCGACTTCGGGGATGTCGCGGGCCAGCCCGTCGATGATGTCGACCGCCGCGCCGCCGCCGGCGATGGTCACCGCAGCATTTCCGCCCAGCACGCTGCCGCACGTGCCATGCGCATCGGTCACGACGATCGCCCCCGGCGGCACGGCTGCGGCGATGCGCTCATGCGCGAGCCGCTGCTCGTTCGTGATGATGGTCTTCGGCGCGTAGCGTACGGTCACGACCGTGCCGACGTGGTGGAACTTGGCGCGATTTGCCGCAAACGCACCCAAATCGACGCTCGTCTCGATGCCGAGTTGGACGCGCAAGCGGTCGGAGAGTTCTTCGACGATGTCAGCTTGCGAACGAAAACGCTCGAGCAGATCGGCCGGAACGTCGCGCGCGGCAACCGGCGTGACCGCGAGGTTCCAGGGTTCGGTCACGCCCGGCCTTAGGTCTTGCGGCTGGCGTTTAACGTGGTCGGCACCGTGTGAAGCAACTTCCCGATCGGGCACGATTCCTTCGCCGTTTGCGCGAGATGAGCGAACTCGTCGTCCAGCACCCCGCCCACGACGGCCACCGTCGTCAGCTCGATCGAGGGGATCACGAAGGCGCCGTCCTGACGGTGCAGGTGCACCTTGCAGTTCGTGTTGATCGACGTCGGCGAGTGGCCGGCGCGGGTCAGCGTGGCATCGAGTGCCATCGTGAAGCACGCGGCATAGGATGCGGCCAGCAATTCCTCGGGATTCGTGCCGGGCTCGGCGGCGAAACGCGTGCCGAACGAATAGTCGGCGGTGACGATCCCGCTGCCGGTCTTGATCGTGCCGTGGCCCTTGGCCACGTCGCCTTCCCAATGAACGGAGGCGGTGCGAGCGATATCTTCGGGAACGTGCATGCCGCCCAAAAGGCGGCCACCGTGGCGTGGGTTGCGAAGAGGCCGCCGATGAACGCCGAACGCGAGACCGCGCTCGCGCGCCTGGATGCGCGACTGCAGGAGGATCCGTTGTCGGTCGACCTCGCGCTCGATCGCGCCCGGCTGTTGGCCGAGCTGGATCGCTCCGACGAGGCGCGCGACACCTATCTGCGCCTCGTTGCCCGGGCGCCGAATCACCTGCGCGCGCTGAACGATTTCGGCACGTTTCTGATGCAGGGCGGCTTTCGCGCCGCAGCGCGCACCGTCTACGAGCGGGCGCTCGCGCTCGATCCGCGGTCGGCACTCGCACAGGCCAATCTCGCCCACGTGCTCTTCGCCGAGAACGACTACCTCGGGGCGCGGCAGCACTACGAAGCCGCGCTCGAGATCGATCCGAAGCATGCCGCGGCGCATCAAGGACTCAGCTACGCGCTCACGCGGCTGGGCCTCGACGACGAAGCGCAGCCGCACCGCAAAATCGGCTTCGCCGGACGCGCGCTGACCGTCGCACCGTACCGTGGAACGGCGCCGCCGGTTGACGTGTTGCTCTGCGTGTGCGCGGCCGGCGGCACGCTCTACACCGACACGTTTCTCGACGACCGCATCTTTCGCACCACGACGCTGGTCGCCGATCTCTACGCCGGAACGCCGCCGCTCCCGGGGGCGGTCGACGTCGTCTTCAACGCGATCAGCGACGCCGATCGGGCCGGCCCCGCGCTCGACGCGCTGGAGCGGCTGCTCGCGGAGTGCGGGCGGCCGGTCCTCAACGCGCCGGCGCGCGTGCGCGCCACCGCGCGCGCCGCCGCCGCCGCACGCCTGGGCGGTCTCGCCGGCGTCATGGCGCCGCGCATCGCGACCGTGCCACTGAATGAGCTCCGTGCAGCCGGCGCGGCGCTCGTCGCGCAGCAGGGCTTCACCTTTCCGCTGCTGGTGCGCGCGCCGGGCTTTCATACGGGTCAGCACTTCACGCGCGTCGAGCGCGCCGGCGATCTGGCCGCCGCCTTGGCGGAGTTTCCCGCCGGAGACGCGTTGCTCATCGAGTACGTCGAGCTGAGCGGCGACGACGGCCGCGTGCGCAAGTATCGCGTGATGGCGATCGACGGTACGCTCTACCCGCTGCACCTGGCGGTCTCGCGCGACTGGAAGGTCCACTACTTCAGCGCCGACATGAAGGCGGACGCCGCCAACCGGCTTGAAGAGGAGCGCTTCCTGGCCGACCCGATCGCGGCGATCGGAGCCCAGGCGTGGGGTGCCCTCGAGCGGGTTCGCGATGCGGTCGGGCTCGAGTACGCCGGGATCGACTTCGGGATCGACCGCGCCGGGCGCGTGGTGGTGTTCGAAGCCAACGCGACCATGATCGTTCTGCGGCCGGGCCCCGATACGATCTGGAATTACCGGCGTGCTCCGGTCGAGCGCGTTATCGACGCGGTTCGCGCGATGTTGGTGGCGCGCCAATGAGGCCGATGGTTCTCTCGCGTATCACCGGGGCATGCACGTTCAGGTAGGGATCGTCGGGGCCGGGCCGGCCGGTCTCGTGCTCTCGCAACTACTCCATCGCGCCGGCATCGAGTCGGTGATCGTCGAGTCGCGCTCGCGCGCCTATTGCGAGGGGCGCATTCGCGCCGGCGTGCTCGAGCACGGCTCGGTCAACCTGCTCAACGCCGCCGGACTCGGCGAGCGCATGATGCGCGAGGGACTGGTGCACCGCGGCATCTACCTGCGCTTCGGCGGCCGCAGCCACCACGTCGATTTCACCGAACTCACCGGAAAGTCGATCATGGTCTACGGCCAGCACGAGGTCGTCAAAGACGCGATCGCCGCGCGCCTGGCGGCCGGCGGAACGATCCTGTTCGAAGCGAGCGACGTATCGATCGAACGCTTCGATACGGCGCAGCCGTCGATCCGGTTTCGCGACGCCGGCGGCAATGCGCAGCGCTTAGCGTGCGATTTCATTGCCGGCTGCGACGGGTTCCACGGCGTGTGCCGTCCGAGCGTGCCCGCCGGCGTGCTGACCTTCTACGATCGCGTGTACCCGTTTGCGTGGCTCGGCATCCTCGCCGATGTGCCACCGGTGTGCGAGGAGCTGATCTACTCCAACTCCGAGCGCGGCTTCGCGCTCTTCAGCCAGCGCTCGCCCACCGTGCAACGCTACTACCTGCAATGCACGCCCGACGAAGATCTCGGCGAGTGGCCCGACGAGCGCATCTGGCACGAACTGCAGGCGCGCTTAGCGGGTGAGGACGCGCCGCACCTCATCGAGGGGGTGATCACGCAGAAGGGCGTCACCGCGATGCGCAGCTTCGTCACCGAGCCGATGCAGTTCGGACGGCTGTTTCTGGCCGGCGACGCCGCGCACATCGTGCCGCCGACCGGCGCCAAGGGCATGAACCTCGCGCTCGCCGACGTCGTCGCGCTCGCGCACGGTCTCGAGCGCTACTACCGCGACCATTCCATGGCGACGCTCGATGTGTACTCGGCGAGCGTGCTCGGCCGGGTGTGGAAGGCCGAGCGCTTTTCGTGGTGGATGACGTCGATGCTGCACAAATTCGACGACCAGAATCCGTTCGACCGCAAGTTACAGTTGGCCGAGCTCGACTACATCACGAGTTCGCATGCCGGCGCCCAAAGCTTGGCCGAGAACTACGTCGGCTTCGCGATGACCTGAGACGCTTCGGACGCGACCGTCGCGGTCAGCGCGACCACGACGACCGCGCACGCGATGCCGAAGATCAGCGCGTACGCCGAGGCATCGCGTTGCAAGACGAGCGCGACCAGCGCCGGACCGATCGCGGCTCCGCTGATGCGCAGCAGGTTGAAGAGGCCGATTCCGGCCCCGCGGCGGGCCGCGGCGGAGTGCGTCGAACCCACGGCGCCGGCCGTGTATTGCGCGGCCAGCGCCGCGCCGATCAGCACCATCGGAACGAACAGCGCGAGCACGCCCAGACGTTCGATGACGGCGAGCACGATCGACGCCGTGGCGAGCGCGAGCGCGAGCAAGCCTAGCTGCATCGTGCGGCCACTGCCGTAACGCCGAATGAGCACGCTCGAGTACGGCGCGATGACCGCCATGGCGAGCGGCATCGTCAACGTGATGAAGCCCGCGCTCGCCAGCGTGACCCCGAGCACCTGGGTGAGATAGAGCGGAATCGCCAGCAGCGCGGCGCTGAAAACGATCGTCGCAGCGAGCACGCCGATGCAACTCGTGCGGTACGACGGTTCGCGAAAAGCAAGCGGCGATACGAACGGATCGTCCGTGACGTGAATGAACCGCATGAAGGCCAGCGCGCACGCGCAACCGGCCAGCGCGAGCAGCGCCGGCACCGGCGAATGCGGGCCGAGCTGCGGCAAAGCGGTGAGTGCGCTGAGCAGCAACAGCGCGGCCAGCGTCAGCGTGCTCGCGCCGCGCCATTCCAGAGGCTGCATCCGCGGCGCGTCGGCGGGCAGGTAGCGCAGGGCGCCGGCACATGCGAACGCGGCCAGCAAAATCGTCGGCACGAAGATCGAGCGCCAGCCGAATAGGCTGGTCAAGACGCCGCCGAGCGGCGGCCCGCACGCTTGCCCCGCGCTGTTCGCCATGGCCCACGCGCTCAGAGCGAACGGACGTTCACTCGGCTCGTAAAGGTCGGCTAAGAGCGTCATGACCAACGGCACGATCGTTGCCGCCGAAGCGCCGTGAACGATGCGCACGCCGACCAGTACACCGAGATTCGGCGCAAACACCCCGACGAGCGCCGCCAGTCCGTACGCGGCGATGGCGATGCAGTAGACGTTGCGGCGGCCGAACCGGCTGCCCACCCAGTCGCCGAGCGGCAAGCACGTTGCGAACGTGATCGCTTGCGTGGTGATGAGGAGCGACGCGGCCGCAATCGTGACGTGCAGGTCGTGGGCGATGGCCGGGATGGGAACGTTGAGCACGGTGCTGGTGAGCACCGACATGAAGGTCCCGGAGACGATTGCGATCGTGGCGATCGTACGACCGGAACGGCTTCCGCTGGTCTCCGAGGGGGCCGTCACGAAAAGAATTCTGCTTGAAGGAACGCGGCCGTCCCTGCCCTCAAGTCTAGGCCGGGATGAAGGTCTTCGTATTCGATCTGTTGCCTTACGGTGAAACCTTCGAGCATCTGCGGGTGGAAAAAGAGCTCCCGTACCCGCTCTCCAAGCAGTATTTCAAGCCGGACGTCGCAGTCCGCACCTACGCGGAACACCTGGACGCGTGGGAATTGCTCGACCGGCTGGGCTACGACGGGGTCGGGTTCAACGAGCATCACACCTCGCCGTACGGGCTGATGAATTCGCCGAATCTGATGGCCGCATCGGCCGCGCAGCGAACGAAAAACATCAAACTGCTGATCTACGGCAACCTGTTGCCGTTGCACCAGCCCTTGCGCTTGGCCGAAGAGCTCGCAATGCTCGACTGCCTCTCGAACGGGCGGCTGATCTCGGGCTTCGCACGCGGCATTCCGCGTGAGTATAACGTGCACAACGTCAAGCACGCCGAGTCGCGCGCGCGCTTCGAAGAAGCCTACGAAATCATCATGAAGGCCTGGACCGAGGACGTGTTTTCGTACGAGGGAAAATTTTGGTCGTATCGCAACGTTGCGATCTGGCCGCGCCCGGTCCAGCAACCGGCACCACCGGTATGGACGCCCATCACGAGCAGCCGGGAATCGATCGAGTGGGCCGCCGCACACGACATCCCGATCACGCCCGGCCTGGGTTCGCGCGGCATGCGTGAAGACGTCATTCGCTATTACGCGCAGTGCCTGGCGCAAGCCGGGCACCGGATCACGCCCGGCCATCTGACGATCAGCCTGGAAGCCTACGTCGCCGACAGCAAGGCGCAGGCGGTGCGCGAGTACGGGCCGCATCACTTGTACTTTAACCGCGTTCTCTTCAGCCACGGTAACACGACCGAACTCGACTTGAACAAGAAAACCGGCTACCTCAGCGCAGATTCCACGAGCTACATGCGGCCGGAAAACCTCGCCGCCGCGGCCCGCTCGCGCGAAGACTATCGTGACATGACGATGGCCGACGTCGAGCGCAATGCCGAGACGCTACCGTGGGGGACGGCCGCGGAGGTGCGCGACCGCATCATCGAAGCGGCGAAACATGCCGGCGCAGGAACGGTGCAGCTGAGCTTCAACCGCGGCGTCATGCCGCACGAAATGTTCGTCGAGCAGATTCGGCGCTTCGCAAAGGACGTGCTTCCGGCATTGCAGGCGCACGCCATCACCGAGGTGCCGTTGGCCGCGGATCCCGCGGCGTGAGGGTGTTCTTGGCGCCGGAATATCGCGAGCGCTTGATCGCGCTGACGGTCGCCTGCGCCTTCTTCATGGAAATGCTCGACGGGAGCGTGATCGCAACCGCACTGCCGCAGATGGCGCGTTCGTTCCACGACAATCCCGTCAACCTCAGCATCGGGATGTCGTCGTACTTGCTGACCCTGGCGATCTTCATCCCGTCGAGCGGGTGGATGGCGGATCGCTTCGGCTCGAAAACGATCTTTCTGTGGGCGATCGCGATCTTCACCGCGGCATCGGTACTGTGCGGGCTTTCGAATTCGCTGCTGGAGTTTACCTCGGCGCGCATCGTGCAAGGCATCGGCGGCGCGTTGATGGTGCCGGTGGGTCGAATGGTGGTATTGCGCGCCACCGACAAGCGCAACCTCATCAACATCATGCAGTTCATCACGACCCCCGGCCTCATCGCCCCGATACTCGGACCGCCCGTCGGCGGCTTCATCACGACCTTTTCTTCCTGGCGCTGGATTTTTTTCTTGAATGTTCCGATCGGTTTGCTCGGGCTCGCGCTGGTCGCGGCGTTCATGGTCAATCACGTGGCCGCCGAGCGCCGCTCCTTCGATTGGCCGGGCTTTATCTTGAGCGGTGCGGGCCTCGCATCGCTGCTGTTCGGCCTGGATCAACTCGGCCGTCCGAACATCGCTCCCGCGTTCACGGCATTGCTGATGGGCGGCGGCGCTGTGCTCTGCACGGTCGCTTTCGTGCACCTGCGCCGAACCGCCCACCCGCTGCTCGATCTGACGCTCTTCCGCATTCCGACGTTTGCCATCACGACGCTCTTCGCCGGGACCTGTTTCCGGATAGTGATCGGGACGACCCCGTTCTTGTGGCCGATGCTGTTTCAAGTCGGTTTCGGCATGAGCGCGTTCGCCTCGGGTTCCTTGATCCTGGTCTGCGCCGCGGGCGATTTCGGGATGAAATTCTTCTCGAGACGCGTGCTGCAACGGTTCGGCTTTCGACAAACGCTGTCGATCAACGGAGCGTTCGTCGCCGTTGTCATCCTGGCGTGCGCAATGTTCACCGCAACGACGCCGGTCGTTCTCATCGCGGTCGTGTTGTTCGTCATCGGGTTGTCGCGCTCGATACAGTTCGGTTCGTTCAACGCTTTGACGTACGGGGACGTGCCGGTGGAACGGATGAGCGCCGCGAGTTCGCTCGCCAGCACGATTCAACAGCTGGCGTTCGGGGTGGGAATCGCGTTCGGCGCATTCGTGCTGCACGTGGCCGCGCTGCTCAACGGCAGCCGCGCGCAGGGCTTCACGGTCGCCGACTTCCGCCTCGCGTTTGTGCCGGTGGCGGCGCTGGCCCTCGTATCAGCGTACGCATTCACGCGCCTGGATGCGAACGCCGGTGCCGCAGCCAGCGGCCATCGAGGCGAGGACGCCGCCTCGCCCGCCCTCGCCGGTTAGCCCGCTTCCAGCGCGGCGAGCAACGCCGCCGGTCCTTCGTCG